>Ga0315533_1002491_pt1 | contig 12725 bp, 9 predicted proteins | sample SalMarSW160130MG_FD_203081 | JGI IMG/M metagenome (GOLD analysis project Ga0315533, IMG submission 203081) | Salt marsh sediment microbial communities from the Plum Island Ecosystem LTER, Massachusetts, United States - Salt Marsh Sediment SW1601-30 ...
GTTAATATAATATTCAAGGAGCACAACAAAAATAGTTTTTCAAAAGAAAAATCCAAAGTTTATCGTTCAAAGCTTTGAAAATTTATTCATTTTTATTGAATTAATATTACATCTGACGATGAGTTTAGAGTTTGGAGTTTGGAGTTAGTGTAACAGTTGAGTAGTTGATGAGTTGGTAAGTTGAAAATTTAACTAGTGACTTGAGACTGAAAACTATCCACTGATCACAGTTCACCGATTACCGATCACGAATTACGAATCACCGGTTGTTAGGTTATTGGATTTTTGTTTAACTGTGGAATCGTGTAAATGTATAATTGTATTTGTTTAAATGTTTTAGGGTTACTGGTTTCTGGTTACTCGTTACTTAATCAAAATGATTCCGCAGAAATCATATATCCCGCCTTGAAAAAATGCGTTTAGAAAATCAATGAATGAAGCGTTAAAAAAGAAAATTTGTCTGAGTAACGCTTTAGCGTTATGAGTTCTTTTCTTTTAGCGGAATGAATTGATTTTTAGCAATTTTTTCACCAGCGGTTGATTTCTTTGGTTCCTTTCTTCATCAAGGAAGAAAGGAACTCGTTCCGTTTCCCAACGGAACGAAACAACGGTTTGTGTGGAAGACAACTTAGCGAAGCGATCTCACGACCAAAGGGAGTAAAAAAGAATTCCGACCGCATTAGGAGTGGTTCGAAAACATGGGATGTGCAATGGAGTTGAGAAGTTGATAGGATCAGAAGACGGGAAAGTGATTCGTATCTACGAACTCTAAACTCAGAATTGAGAACTGACAATACGTATTATAATCCCCAAACATGTCATAATATTGCTTAGCAATTGCTAATTTTGGGATGAGGGATTTTAACAGTTACGATTTGAACGCAGACAGCAAATTTCTGATCAATCGCCTGAAAAAAGGCGAAGAAGCAGCCTATGAACTGCTTTTTAAGGAGTATTACCAGCTGCTGACTGTTTTTGCCAATAAATACCTGAATGATATTGAAAACGCGAAGGAGATCATACAGGATCTTTTTGTCCATCTGTATGAAAAACGGGATCATCTGGATATTAATTCGTCCTTAAAATCATACCTGTTTCGTTCTACCCATAACAGATGCATTAACTATATTAACGCACAAAAAATACGCAACAAATATGCTGATCATGTAAAACAAATTGATACCGGCAAAGAAAACAGCCTTGAAAACGAAGTAAACAAAACAGAGCTTGAGCATGCACTCTACAAAGCAATAGATGATTTGCCGCCAAAATGCCAGATAATTTTTAAGATGAACAGGTTTGAAGGGCTATCCAACAGTGAGATTGCCGATAAATTAAGTCTCTCAAAAAGAACCATTGAAACCCAGATCAGCAAAGCATTAAAAATTTTACGAGTGAAAATGAAGCCCTATATGGCATTGGGTGTGTTAATTTTAACATTCATGCAATACGTCTAACGGAACAATGAATTGTCATAGAATCAGAGAAATGAATAGAAAAAAAACAAATACAAGAACAATTGCAAGATTTTTGCTTGAAAAACAAGATAAAGAAGAAAAAGTGATGAAGGATAAAATTATATTGAACGATGAAAAAAGCCGGAAGGAATTTGACGCTTATTTGCAGGTTTGGGAGAGATCGGCTAACGTGAAGGACTTCGAAAAAGTGGATGTAAATGAAGATTGGGCTAAAGTGCGTACAAGGATGTCGTTCCTGCCCAGAAAGCAAAGGATCCCATTTCGAAGTTATGCCTTGCGCATTGCTGCAATTCTCATACTCGCTTTCGGTCTTACCTATTTTTTGTTGCAGCTTCTGAATAAATCGACCATTTATAATCCCGATTATTATGAAATTGCTTCAGCAAGTGAAATTGTTGATGTGGATCTTCCGGATGGAAGCATTGTGAGCCTGAATAAAAATGCAAAGATCTTCCGAAACAGTGATTTCGGGAAAACAAACAGGGACGTTATTCTTGAAGGGGAAGCATTTTTTAAAGTAACAAAGAACAAAGACCTTCCTTTCAGGATCCATTCCATGAATTCGACTGTTGAAGTGCTTGGTACAAGTTTTAATGTAAAAACCGACACCAATAGTATTATCGTCAGCGTAATGACAGGAAAAGTTGCCTTCTATCTGAATGAAGACAACTCAAAGAGGCTTGAATTAAATCCTGATAATGCCGGGAAACTGAATATCAGCACCAAAGAATTTGAGATCGAACAAACATTCGATCCAAATTCCATTGCCTGGTACACAAAAGAATTTGTCTTCAGGAACAAACCACTGGAAGAAGTTTGCAATGTGATTGCTAAGTATTATCAGCTCGATATTATTAAGGATGATGATCTTAAAATCAATGAATCCATAACAATAACCTGCAGCACTCAATCTGTCCAGGATGTGTTAAGCAATATTAATTTATCTTTAACCGGGGATGTTGAATTGATAGCTACAAAAAACAATCTGATCATTAGAAGGCAGTGAAATTGAAAAGCCTACATATTTTTTTTTATCTTTTTCTGATATGTGCTAATCCTCATGCATATACTCAGGATCTGCTGAAAAAGTATATTCACCTGCCTCCACAGGAGCTCACTGTAGAACAATACCTCTACCATATTGAAGAAATGACAGGCTGTCACCTTGGCTACAGTTCGGCCATTGTAGACAATAAAAGAATAGCCCTGTATCCGGACAGCATTCAGTTAAAAGAACTTCTCGATACGCTGTTTGCCTCTTATAGTCTTCAATATGTTGTAAAAGACAATTTGTTAATTCTTTCCCCACAGACCGATGCACTGGTAAAAAGTAACCTTGTTAAGATCACAGGAGTGGTTACACAGGAGAAATCAGATAAACCGGTCCCCTTTGCTGCCGTTCATGTTCCGGGTTCAAGTACCGGCACGATTTCTAACTACGAGGGAGGTTTTGAGCTCAATTTGCCCGCCGATGCAATTGCCGATACCCTGATGATATCCTGTATTGGTTATAAACCTGAGATCATCCTTTCAGAGAATTTTTTAACAGGGCCTGTGAAAATTAAGCTCCATGCAACAAAATTTCAAATTGAAGAGTTGATCGTAAGACCGGAAAAACCGAAAGAATTAATACTGGCGGCTCTGGATAAAAAAGGCGAAAACTACGGTCAAAAACCGACAATGCTTACTGCCTTTTTCCGGGAAGCATCAAAACAAAATGACAATTACATATCCATTTCAGAGGCTGTAATAGACATATACAAAACTTCTTATCTTTCAAACGAAAGAGACCTTGTAAAACTCAGAAAAGGCAGACGTGGCATGAATACGGAAAATTCGGAACTGATCAACCTGATCGTTGAAGGAGGATTGTATCATAATATGCAGTTGGACGTAATGAAATATGGAGTGTATTTTCTTGACCCGGATTTTTTTGATAATTATGACTATTTCATGCTGAAACAAATTACGTACAATGAAAGACAAACCTATGTTATCGGTTTCAGGTTCAAAGACAATATTCCCATTCCGGGATTTGACGGCAAATTTTATCTTGATGCAAAATCACTGGCACTGGTAAGAGCAGAATTTGAGATCAGCGAAGCAGGACTTGAGCATGCGCATGACCTACTGATTAAAAAAGTCCCCGGATCATACCGCATCCAGCCGAAATACGGAAAATATGAAGTGGAATATCGTTATTACCAGGAACAATGGAACCTGAACTATGCACGCAGCGAAATAGCTCTTAGGGTTCGGAAAAAGCGCGGCAAAGAACACAAAGGCTTTACCTGCCAGTTTCAGTCAACCTCTGAATTTGTAATTACCGGGAAAAACACGGAGAAATTTGAAAAGATCAAATACCGCGATGCATCCAAACCCGGTGATATCTTATTCCAGCAAATTACAAACAGCGATCCGGAATTCTGGGGAAATGAAACTACCATTCTGCCTGAAGAACCTCTCCTTGAGACAATAAAAAAGCTCAGGCTCCGGGAAGAAAGCAGCAGGACCAAGCTGGTAAAAACAATACAGTGATTGGTTCAGCCTTCAGATTATCCGGAAGAACATGTTTTGCTTCCCCTGGTTTATTATAAAACATGATAAATATTAGCTAACAAAATCCGTGACGAGTGCCACAGAAATCATAAATTTGCCGGGATTAAAAGCATATATATGAAAACAAAAAAAATTATCATTGCATCATTAGCCATTGTAATGGCATTATCTTGCTCCAGAGCCAAAAAAGAAGATATGAAACAAACGGAAGCATTTAATTATGTGCTTGAACAATTTGCAGATCTAAGAATATTAAGATACCGGGTTCCCGGGTTCGATGAATTGAACCTGAAACAAAAAGAACTGCTGTATTATCTTGGTCAGGCAGCTCTCTGCGGGCGCGACATTCTCTGGGATCAGAATGGCAAATACAATCTTGCCATACGGAAAACCCTCGAAAACATCTATGAAACATATTCAGGTGACCGGACTTCCGCAGAATTTGAAAAGTTCCTTGTTTACCTGAAAAGAGTATGGTTTTCAAACGGTATTTACCATCATTATTCCACAGACAAGATCCTCCCTGATTTTTCCAGGGACTATTTTACAGAATTAACATCAAATTCAGACAACGAAGAATTTCCTCAGCTTCAGGAGCATTCTGTCCAGGAAACACTGGATATTCTTATCCCTGTGATCTTTGATAAAAATGTGCTGGGCAAAAAGGTAAACCAGGATCCTGACAAAGACCTGGTGGCAGCTTCGGCGGTTAATTTCTATCAGAATGTCAATGAAAAAGAAGTAACCTCCTACTATGAAGCAATAAAAGACCCGGATGATACGACCCCTGTATCCTACGGCTTGAACACACGGATTGTTAAAGATAACGGAGCTATAAAGGAAATCACATGGAAATCGGGAGGACTCTACGGAGAAGCCATTGATAATATCATTTTCTGGCTGAAAAAGGCAGTAACTGTTGCGGATTCGCCGCAGCAGCTTGCCGGTATTGAAAAACTCATTGACTATTACAAAACCGGAAACCTGACAACCTGGGACGAATACAATACAATCTGGGTAAACGATACTTCTTTTGTTGATTTTGTCAACGGGTTTGTTGAAACCTATTCAGATCCTCTCGGGATGAAAGCAACCTGGGAATCGGTGGTTAATTTTAAGGACCTTGAAGCAACAAAACGAACGGAGATTATTTCATCCAATGCCCAGTGGTTTGAAAATAATTCGCCCATTGAGAACAGATTTAAAAAGAAAGAAGTTAAGGGTGTTTCGGCAAAAGTCATAATCGTTTCTATGCTTGGCGGCGATTGCTATCCACATACACCCATTGGGATCAACTTGCCAAATGCCGACTGGATAAGAAAAGAACACGGATCAAAATCTGTTACCATACAAAATATCACGGATGCATACAATCAGGCAAACCTGGGAAGCGGTTTCCTGGAAGAATTCTGCTATGATTCTGTTGAAATTGAGCTGAGCAAAAAATACGGTTTGCTTGCCGGTAACCTGCATACCGATATGCATGAATGCCTTGGCCATGGCTCCGGACAGTTGTTGGAGGGAGTTCGTTCGGAAGATCTGAAAAACTACCAGTCGCCGCTTGAAGAAGCACGGGCCGACCTGTTTGCATTGTATTACATCATGGACCCTAAAATGATCGGACTGGGATTATTGCCAAATGAAGATGCAGCAAAAACAGCATACATAAGTTATATCCGGAATGGTATAATGACCCAGTTAAACCGTATCAAGCCGGGAAATGAAATTGAGCAGGCACATATGCGCAACCGTCAGCTAATCGCAAAATGGTGTTATGAAAACGGAAAGGACGAAAATGTTATTGAAAAGATCGTAAAAGACGACAAAACCTATTACAGGATAAACGATTTTCAAAAGCTGCGTGGTCTTTTCGGAGAACTGCTTGCAGAGGTTCAGCGCATCAAATCGGAAGGGGATTACGAAGCCGGCAAAGAGCTGGTTGAAAACTTTGCTGTAAAGGTCAATGCCGATTTGCACAGGGAAGTACTGGCAAGGTTTGAGAAACTGAACATTGCTCCTTACAGCGGCTTTGTAAATCCGGAATATGAAATCGTGGAGAAGGATGGAGAGATTGTGGATGTGAAAGTACATTATGTGGATGATTTTTCCGGACAGATGCTGAAATACGGTAAGGAGTATTCCTTTTTGCCTGTGGTGAATTAATGCTATCTGGATACGAACATTTTTAAGTGATTGTAATAAACCAGGGAAATTCAGAAATAAGTATTATTCTCTGGTTTGTTTCTATTACTTTTTTCAATGCTCACTAAGTTTTTTTCCTCCTTTATGATTACTAATTTATTCAATTATAGATCATAGTTAGTTCTGGCATGTGTAGTGGGTGAAAAACCTGCGTAATTGGGTCGGCCGTAGCTTGTGGGCTGACTAGGTTTTTCTTGATTACTCCCTTTGGTCGTGAGCTAAAGGTTCTTTGGATTTCTTTTCTCATCAAAGGAGAAAAGAAATGCCTGTCCGGCGAGGACAACTAAAAACAAGGGATTTCAGTACAACTTCCAAAAAATAGTCATTGCTTTATCAGGAACTCACGTTAAGCTAAAAAATATCTTATGACTTGTTTGCCGGTGGTGCTGACCGGAACCGGATAGTTTCACTGCCATACCTGAAGATCAGGATCATCACCGCTATGCCGCCAAAGACAATATAGATCAGGTTGGTACAGGTATGTGCTATTAATGCAAAGATCAATCCTGTTTTTTCTTCAATACCGTAAAGGATCATGGTCTGAACCACCATGTAATGCCAGGGCCCGATTCCTCCCTGGATAGGTGCAAGCATTGCCAGTCCGCCCATTAAAAACACCACCATGCCGGCCCGGAGGGTCATATGTTTTGTAGGTTCATAGGCCAGAAAAACCACATAAAGCATAACCAGCCACATCAGAAAAATAAACATGGTATGTCCCAGAAACTTCCATTTTCCTTTCATGGAAGCGATCGACTTGATACCTGCAACAAACTGGTCTTTCAACTCAACAATCCTCCCCTTCTTGCTCGATTTCTTCAACCTCTTCTTCAATAGCCTATAACCTATAATTCCCAAAAGAATCACCAAACAGAATAAGAGGATATATTTCAGATTTAGCAGGTTCAGTAAATTCTCAGTGATCTTCGGATTTTCTTCAAAGAATTTCAGTACGATGGGTATGTTGCTTGCAAATATGATGATTGCCAGAATAAATAACATGATAGTATCGGCCAGTCGTTCTACAAATACGGTACCCACAAGCTTTGTAAACGGCACCTTATCAGTTTTGGCCAGCACTCCACAGCGGGCCACCTCACCTGCCCTGGGAATAATCAGATTCGCAAAATACAGTACCAGAACAGATAAAAACGTATTGGAAAGCCGCGGATTATATCCCATGGGTTTGATAAGCATTTTCCACCGGATAGTACGGGACAACTGAGCCAGCAAGCCAAATATGATGGAAAGGACGATCCAGAAATAATTCAGTCCTTTTAAAGCATCTGTAATCTCTTTCCATTCAAATCGTCTGTAAAGAAACCAGAAGATAAATATTCCGATAGAAAAAAGCAAAAGATACTTGATGGTGTTGAAAACGATTTTCTTCATTTGTGGGAATTGAACCTGTTGTACATTATATTTCGCAAATCTAAAGAAAACTTAAGTACTTACAGGCTGAAATAGTATGGCTTTATTCACTTTTTTGACTAAGTAATCATTATGAGGTATAGAATACAACATAAGTATGTTCCTGTGGTTTTCATGATGCTGCTTTTTACATCAGGACCAGGATTTACACAAAGTCTGGTTGTTAAGGATCAGACCATAAACAGCCGTATTATGAACAGGGAGATGAGTTATTCCCTGCTATTGCCGGAAGATTATGATACAAATTCCGATTCCTTCCCTGTCATTTACCTGCTACACGGTTTTGGCGGAAATCAGAATAGCTGGCTAGAGCGATGCAGGATCAACGAGCTGGCAGACAGTATTCAACTGGTAATGCATATCAGAAACTTCATTTATGTTATGCCCGATGCAGGCGACAGCTACTTTATAAACAATTTCGATAGCAGCCGCATGATCAGCGATTATCTTTCCCGGGAGCTGGTCCCGGCCATTGACTCCATCTACAGGACAATACCGGAGCAACAAGCAAGGGCAATTATGGGATTATCCATGGGAGGTTTCGGAGCGATAATCAATGCCTTAAAACCATCTCACCAGTTTGGTTCGGTAGTAGCTTTAAGTGCGGCAGTGCGTACCGAATCGATTTTCAGGAGTTTACCACAAGACCGTTATGACAAATATTTCGGTAGTGTATTTGGGCCGGGATTATCAGATACTGCCCGCATTACGGATCATTGGAAAGAAAATTCGCCTTACTCGTTGACAGACACAGTACTTCTAAATGCTATGCGTGAGATCAACTGGTACATTGACTGCGGGCTGGATGATTTCCTGCTGCCGGCTAACGAGGCATTCCACCAGTTCCTGAAAAAAAATAATGTTCCGCACGACTACCATGTAAGGCCAGGTGGTCATAACTGGGCCTATTGGTATAAGGCCACTGTATATGGATTGTTGTACCTTGATGAAAAGCTAGTGCCTGATCGTTGAATCGTTTAACTGTTGAATCGTGTAATCGTTTAACTGGTAAATTGTGTAACTGTGTAATTGTGGAACTGTGGAATCGATTATAAAATAGCAAATTTTAAACGTATTGCAAGCAAGAGTTCTTAATATAAAAAGCCCTGAAGGGGCGATATTATTTTAGCCCGGGGTGAAACCCCGGGAACATGATGCAAAATATAAAAGCGTTTCATCTGCCTGCTTAATTCATGGATTGTACTACCTATGAAACGCAAAACACGGAGATTTGATATTTAAGTTCTGAGTTTAGAGTTAAAAGAAAGAAGCCCGAAGGCCGAAGTAGGGAGTATGGGAAGGTGAGAGGGTGAGAAGATGGGAAGATGAAATTTTAAACTAGTAACTTGAAACCAGAGACTTACGACTTGAAACAAGCGACTGTTCTATGATCACCAATCGAATAAAGAAATGACTGGCCTTAAAAAATCCGGTAAATAAATCATTGCGCAGGCTCGTTGCGAAGGATTATCAAGTTCCGCGGAAGTGAAACGTCAGCGGAACGACACGAAGAGCCGAGCAATAGGATTTATCCGGATTTTTTGTCAGCCATGATTTTTTTGCTTTCTTTTTTGATCAGCAAAAAAGAAAGTCGTTCCGTCAGGGAACGGAACGAAACAAGGGCATGTGGGTTAGAGTTGGGTAGTTGATGAGTTGATAGAATGAAACTTGAGACTATAGACTATTTATTGATCACTGCTCACAAATCACGAATCACGATTCACCAGTCACCAATCACCGAATACAGATATATTTCAGATGATTCGTATTCCTATTCAATTCAAATTTATATATTTATAGTCTGAACCCAATTGAACAATCGATGAAATACAGAGTTATCGGTCTGTATGAATTAGTTACGGGCATTTTTGGTGTACTTCTGCTGGTGTTTAACATCAATAAAGCATTTGATGATTCGGGCACTATTTTCTCGTTTGTTCTCGGCATACTCCTATATGCCGGTACGGCCTATGCCGGGTATGCTCTGATAAACAATCTCAGGCACTGCATTAAGATCTCAATTTTCACACAGATATTTCAATCCCTTAGTTTTGTTGGCGGAGGAATACAGTACCTTTTTACCGCATCAGCGTTTCTTTCGCTGGTATATCGGCAGGATCTGAATATGAAATTTCAGATTGCCCCCATTGCCTATAATATTTCCAAAGTTTCCGAATTTATACCCTTCGAACTGAAAATTTTCGTTGTGCCTGTAATCATGGCCGTGCTGCTGATCATTCAGGATTAGGATGCTAAGTGTTGTATATTGTTGAATCATGTAACTGTGTAACTGTTTAATTGATTACACTATTTGATTACTGGTTGCCGGTTATGATGGATAAAAAATTTTAGCTGAAAGCATTTCTGTTACCGTCATTCCTGCGTCCTCCATTTCGGCGGATAAACAGGCAGGAATCCGTCTTTCCTTAGTCAGTAACGAATTTCAATGTCGTACCACCTCGCGCGGAATTACGAGGCTGTGTAAAAACAAAAGTTAATTGTCTAAGATTTCAATATTTGACTTTTACCTCGTATACCTGACCGAATATTTTTCTAGTTTACAATCATTTTTACACAGCCTCTACATTCCGGGCGTAAATCATACACAGACATGACGCAAACGTCCCGATTGTGCCATACGGGATCACTTCGATTTCAAAATATCAGGAATACCCAGATCTTTACAGATTTTTCTGCACAAAGGTTCTTTGATATCCGGATGTCGTGGAATTGTTGATCGTTTTTTATTGGAATTATTACAAAACAGGCTATGGTTCCCCCCTTCTCTGATCAAAGTACAATTGTTTGATTTCAAATAACGAATGAACTTATTTCTCTTCATAAAGTAATATTCAGTACCTGTGTTATTGGATTCATTTTCGGCGAACCGGAATTCTTGAATTTCTTTCGGTTATCCTCAAACACCAGGTTTATAGCATCAGCCAGATTATCTTTTGCTTCTTCAATGGTTTCACCTTGCGTATTGATGCCTTCTATTTCTTTAATGTAAGCAATATAACCACCCTCTTCACACGGTTCAAATACAGCAGTAAGTTGAATGTTTTTCATTTTGTTTATCCTGTTTAAACAAAGTTAAGAATTATTATTTATTCTGCCTTCATGGTGTAAGCCTGCCTGCAGCTGGCAGATCTGTGACTTATGCTGCAATAACGATCAAACAGACTGGTTGCTGATAATAATTAAAAAGATTCTTCCTGAAAGCATTTCTGTTACCGTCATTCCTGCGAAAGCAGGAATCCACCTTTCCTTAGTCAGTAACGAATTTCTATGCCTTTCTTGTCTTAAGCAGAATATCAACTTAAATTGCATGCCAGGTCAATCCATTCCGGGTTCTTTTCCGCTACCGCACGATTGCACCTAAAATCCGCATGTCTACTGTTGAAAAAGTCGTAAAACTTTAACTACTAAAGCTTTACGACTAAGGTATTTTCACCTAAATTGGTGTTGCTTACAAAATACCAATATGAAAATACTAAATAGCTTTTCTATTTCCTCATTTGGAGGACTAAACTTTGTTGTAAAAGAGGCAATCGATTTAAGAATCAACAACTTATTCGAATCTAGTTTACCAGCTCTACCGGCACAATCCCGGTATAAATGGTTTGATATAATAATGTCTTATTGGTCGGTATTTTTCTGTGGAGGAGATTGTGCAGAAGATTTGTCCATTAATTTAAAAGATGGTTTTCGAGATAATCCTATAATCAATGTACCTAGTCCAGATAGGGTTTTAAACCGGATTAAGTCCTTGTCAGATTCCGCTCGATTCTTTACCACTGATCGAGGGGAAAAAGAGCATCACTTTTCTTTAGCCGAAGAGTTAAATCGTTTAAATATAAAAATGCTATCACTATTACCTGGATTCAATAAAAAGAATGTTGTATTAGATTACGATAATACCATAATCTTTACAGAAAAGGCCGATGCACAAAGGACATACAAAAAAGAAAATGGCTATTGTCCCGGTGTTGGTATAGTAGGTAAACATATAGTTTATTTAGAGAATAGAAACGGTAGCAGTAATGCTCACGTTCTTCAACATGAAACCATAGAAAGGATGTGCTCTTTATTACATGAAACAGGTGTAACTATTGATGTGATAAGGGCAGATTCTGCATCATATACTTATGAGATAATCAAAGCGATGGAAAAGAATGCCAATCGTATTTTCATTAAAGCAAGGATGACTAATGCTTTAGAAAGGGCTATTGCCAATATCAAAGAATGGGAAGAGATAAAGATCGGCAACGATGTAGTACTTAGAGGATCAACCTCTTTTACTCCATTTGTTCGATATGCCAGAGGGAATAACGCAAAAACTGATTCTTTAAAAGAGTATCGGGTAGTGGTTACCAAAGAAGCCCGAGAAGATGGGCAGATAAATATGTTTACTGGAGAGGCTTATAATTACAGCCCAATATTAACCAACGATTTTGAAATGACGGATGACGAAGTAGTGAGGTTTTACAATGCCAGGGGAGCACAAGAAAGAGAATTTGATGTGTTAAAGAATGATTTTGGATGGAATAATATGCCCTTCTCGAAACTTGAACAAAACACGGTATTTCTCCTGATTATGGCCATGTGCAAGAATTTATATGCACATATAATTGTAAAGTTCTCTACCATGGTAAAGTTTTTATCACCCAACTTTAGAATCAAAAAATTCATTTTTAGATTCATTTGTATTCCTGGTAAATGGATTAAGACAGGGCGATACCATCGATTGCGAATCTATGGCAGAAACGGTTTTGGAACTTAATGATATAGAGTATCTGCCAGTTTTTCTAATAAATTGATGTGATAGCGGTAATGCTTATAAGGATAATATTGTCTCAATTCTAGAAATGAGCTAACAGAATACAATAAATGTTTACCTTTTTGAGGGAAAGATTCATTCAAAACATAAAAAAACTATTTACTCCCACCAGAATCTTATGACTTTAATGCAATTTTTGAAGATATGCGGATTTTAGGTGCAATCGTGCGGTAGCGGGGGTCTCCAGGTCCCTGATCTTTTGTTTTAATCGCTAT
>Ga0315533_1002497_pt1 | contig 12715 bp, 9 predicted proteins | sample SalMarSW160130MG_FD_203081 | JGI IMG/M metagenome (GOLD analysis project Ga0315533, IMG submission 203081) | Salt marsh sediment microbial communities from the Plum Island Ecosystem LTER, Massachusetts, United States - Salt Marsh Sediment SW1601-30 ...
ATAGTCTCCCACCTGCCATCTGCCTATAATTTGCGAATCGGTGGGAGTAACCGCAACATCATATTTGAATCTTATGAATAAGCTCTCATTAGGACCGATGGGCTTAATACCGGTAAACAACAATGGCAATATGTAACCCGGAGCAACAGCGCGCCTTTCAAGTTTTGTTACGCTGGTAAGCTGTTTTATAATCTCATTGCATGACATAGTCTCAGGTAATTGGCCGGCCTTTTTAAGTTTACTGTAAACTTCCTCGACTTCTTTGCTGACATCGATATCTGGCGGAGCCAGGCTGGCCCGAGCGGTATAAAACTCGTTATCTACTTCGGTAAGCTCAGTTGCAGTCGCGTTATAAAATCCGGGCATGAAAACAGCAATACTGTATATGATAATTGAAAAGAGAAAAAGTAAGGCTATATCGAGCAATGCCACACCGAGCAGCTTACCTAAAAGAAACTGAAATCGTCGAATGGGTTTGGTAATAACGGTGTATATCTGTCTTTGCTTTATTTCACTTGTTAGTGAATAGACCGAAACCACAATAGTCAGCAGGCAAAGCAAAATACTGGTCAGTGACAGACCATAGCTTACAAATGTCTGGAGTCTGCCCTTCAACGTGCCGTCGCCGGTTACCGAAACGCCCATAACAGGAAGCAGGATAAGCAGCAGGATTATAAAGGCAGCGGCAATCTTCAACCGCAGGGCCTGCCTTATTGTATTTGTAGCAACAGCCCAAATACTATGCATCGCCAGCATCTCCCGTCTGAGATTTATCGTCCTCAGCTTGCTCTATATGCTCATCCCGTTCAGCAAAACGACCTGTCAACCGGTCTAAAATGCTTTTTTTGACGTGCTCCTTCTCGAAGGTTTTAGGTTCGACCGGTTCAGTTTTTATCCTCTCGTTCCGGACGACTGGTTTAGGTTGAGCTGGCTCAGCAGTCTTGGTTAGTTTGCTCAATAACTCCTTATCAGGCTCGTGTTCAGGAACTTCGGTGGGAGCAACCTGCCTGGTTTTGAGAGTTTCCGTAGGAGTCTCTTTCGATACCGCGGCGGAAACAAGCTTATCAAGAATATTGTCCCCTGAAGACGCCGCTGTGAGAAAATCACCGATTTGGGTTGTGCTTACAGCACCGCTTGTAGTTTGGGCATGCTCCTGAGCGATTGCAACTGTTTTAATAAAAAATGTTTCGAGCTTGTCCATCGGGGAAGTTATTTCACACTGGGCATGCTCATCCTGAAGTATTTGCTTGATTCTCTTAACGGCGGCATCGCTTAAATCGCTTGTTATGATCTGTTTTTTACCAGTTTGCAAAAGGTTTTTGACCTTTCCCTCTGCTTGAATTCTGCCGCCGTATAGAACTGCGATTCTATCGCATACATCTTCGACGTCGGCAAGCAGATGACTGCAGAGCAAAATTGTTTTGCCTCTCTCTGCGAGCTTCAAGATTAAATCCTTTATCTGTCTGGTTCCAATAGGATCGAGTCCTGTCGTCGGCTCATCCAGGATTAAAAGGTCAGGGTCGTTAATCAGTGCCTGGGCCAGACCTATTCTGCGTGCCATGCCTTTCGAAAAGGTTCCCACGGGCCTGTTTGCTACCGCCTTTAAGCCTACCATATCGAGAAGCGATTCTATGCGCATCTTTCTCACTTTTGTGGCCAGACCAAATAGTCTTCCGTAGAAGTCTAATGTCTCACGGGCGTTCAGATATCTATACAAATAGGACTCCTCCGGCAGAAAACCAATCTTGGCGTTGATTTTGGGATCGGCTCCGTCTCCGCCCAGGATAACAGCTCTTCCCTTTGTCGGGTAAAGCAAACCCAGCAATAGTTTTAGTGTTGTCGTTTTACCTGAGCCGTTGGGGCCTAACAGTCCGAAGACCTCATTGTACTGAATCCGCAAATTCAGGTCATCAACAGCAATAACTTTGTCCCGACCCCACCAGTCGGAAAAAATCTTGGTTAAAGAAAAAGTTTCAACGGCGTAATCCATAATTTCGTATCTCGTGGTGCGTATTTCGTGTTTGCTTTACATTTATGGCTTGTGATGCAGCTCCTCTCCGTAGCGGACAAGACGAGCACTATTGAAAACAACAATCAATGTCCCAACAAAATGCAGCACAGCAGCGTAAACCGCTGAAAGCCATGCTGCTGATGCCGCAGCAACTCCGAGAATTATAAAAATAATTCCAAAAGAGAGATTCTCCAATATAACGTCTCTGGTTTTTCGCGACAGACGTACAAGAAAAGGCAGACGCTTCAGATCATCGCTCATCAGCGCTATTGAGGCGGAATTTATAGCAACATCGCTGCCGGCAGCACCCATAGCAATACCCAGGTCGCCCGCTGCCAAAGCCGGCGCATCGTTTATTCCGTCACCGACAACAATTACGGTGTGTCCATCGTTTTTGATTTGCTCAACTATCGCCAGCTTATCGGTGGGCAGACAATGCGCCTTAACATCCGTACATCCCAGCTCCGCTGCGACACGATTAGCAACTTCTTCACGGTCGCCGGTAAGCATAATCAAGCGTTTTATACCGATATCAAGAAGCTCTTTGACCGCTTGTTTGGCCTCCGGGCGAGTCTTATCCTGCAGGCCGATCCAGCCTATGCACCTGCCGTTCTTGGCTACATAAAGCGTGCTGAAACCCTGTTCTTCATGAAGACTGGGGTCGGGGACAGTAGCTATATTCACATTGTTTTCCTTTAGGAAGGTGTCCCTGCCGACCATGACTTTTACCGAATTAACTGTAGCAGTAACACCTTTACCGGGAGTTTCCTTGAAGTTATCTGCGGCTGCCAACGGGAGATTCGCTTCCTTTGCCACCTCCGTCAGCGCTCTTGCGGCTGGATGCTTACTCATCTGCTCGGCAGAAACAGCAACTGTTAGCAATTCCCCCGGCTCAATATTTTCAGCGGGAGTTAGTTTTGTTACATACAGCCGACCCGTTGTTACCGTTCCCGTTTTGTCAAAGACCAGCGCGGTCACCTTGCCGGCCATCTCCAAATCGGCAACATTCTTGATAAGGACGCCCAGCCTTGCCGAGGCCGAAATCGCCGCCACCATCGCTGTGGGAGTGGCTAAAATCAGCGCACAAGGACACGAAATAATAAGTATAGTAATAAATCTGTTGAAATCTCTGGTAAAGAATAACACAATCACGGCAATCATCAAAATTGTCGGCGTGTACCATCTTACATAATTGTCGATTATCCGCATAATCGGTATCTTTGTCTGTTCAGCCTGCATAATCAATGACTGAACTTTGCCGAGTGTAGTATCTTTGCCGGCTTTGGTTACGGTGATATCCAGGACACCGGTGAGGTTGTTTGTACCGGCATAAACCTGCATCCCAGGCACCTTATCAACAGGCAAAGATTCACCCGTTATAGTCGCCTCATTCACGGAGCTAAGTCCCTTAATGACCTGTCCATCAGCCGGTATGTTATCGCCGGGTCGAACACGAATACTATCGCCGGACTTCAAGCTGCTGACCTTCACTTCTATTTCACTGCCCTGCTGGTCAACTAAATTTGCCTTTGTAGGTGTCAGCTTAATAAGAGATTCGATAGAGGCGCGAGCACCAAGAGCCGTGCGGCTTTCGATAAGCTCGCTGAGCAGCATAAAAAAGGCAACAACACCGGCAGTTGCATAGTTCTGCGTCGCAAAGGCAGCGATAATCGCCAGAGCTACCAGCTCATCCATGTGTGCTTCTTGTTTTATGAGGCTTTTTATCGCATGAAGGATAATCGGTGCACCAAGCAGAATTGCAGCAACCATCGTCAGGAATTCTGTGTTAAAATCCGTCCTGCCGTAAATAAGCCTGGAGACGCCGCTATTTATCAGCAGCATTCCGCCGGCCAACGTGCCCAAAAGGGCCATGCTTACACGAATTTGCTTGCTGTGTGTATGTTCAGCGGCGATGTCATCTTTAAAATGTAAATGCTCATGGGCCATAATCTGTGTTCTCGTCTTTTTATTTTTTACCCTGCTCTTTTTCCTAATCAGAACTCTGTTTTACGTTTATGTCCTTGCTTATGTAAATCCTAACTTCTCTGCCTTTCGATTCTCTGACAGGCTGAACTATGTACTTATCTTCTGCATTGCTCAGGACTTCTACTATGGCATCCTGATAAATTTTCTGCATAACAAGCTCTGGCCGTTTTCGAAACTCCGGCAGAATTTTTTTCAAATATTCTGCTCTGGCTTGGGCAGAAGCGACGACCTTCGTTCGGTAGGCGAGTGCCTCTGCTATTATGTCCTGGGCCGTACCTGCTAATTGAGGCCACAAAAACTCTTCTTGCTCCTCGCTTACAGTCTCATCCTGCAAAGCTGCATAAAGCTGGGCTGCAATCGGGCCTGCAACTTTGTTAAGAGTTTGTTCAGCGTAAGTTTTAGCCTCACTTACAGCTTTTTGTCTTTCCTGGCTTGCCTTAATAGAGTCCTGGAACGCTTCATCAACCTGGCGAGGCCAGGTTTTATCTGTCAATTGCACCGACACAACCTGTATGCCGCTTTCTATTGTGTCGAGCTTTTCCTGCAACAGGTTTTTAACATGCTGCGCTACTGCTGCCAACTGCTCGAACAGAACATCATCAATAGTAAAGTTGACCATTGCAGTTACAACAGCGTCGGCAAACATATACTCCAAAGGCTGACTTATATTTTTAGATATAATATCGGCATAATTCTGCCCCGCTGGTATTTTCTCCAAGTCTACATAAACGTTTCTGAAGAAACGTTCTGGATCATCGATTTTATAGGTTAGCTGCCATTTACAATGGACGATGTTGTAGTCACTGCCAGTAGAGTCTGCAACTGCCTGGTCTTTTTTTTCACTTCTCGTAATACAATAGCCATCTCTTACCGGATTTAGCGCTTGTCGTGGATCGATTCTTTTTTTCGGGCCTCCACCGAGTATTTCTGATGCACTCTGATAGTACCAAAATGAATCAATCGGCAAATTGACTTTTTTCTGTACCTGAATTTTTACAATTTCATCTATTGGATAAGGAAAGACCCAGTGCAGACCTGGGCCGAGGAGTCTTTCTTCACCCACACCACGAATCTTGCCAAACCGCAGGACAATTGCCTGCTCATCAGAGCCAACCGTTCTAAAACCCGAGGCTAAGAAGATGACCACCAGTACAAGCATTATCACTTTCAGAATGGTAAAACTGATTCTCAACGCCTCGGACAGAGACTTGCTCGCAACATCAAGCTCTTCACCGGTCTTATTACCAGGTGATTGAGCCTGCAGGTTCTTGTTGCTTTCGTGATTTTGCTCGTCCATACTATCGACCACTCCGATTTATCGGGGCTGTGTTTGCGGTTCGTTCGGCTCGATAAGTTTAATATGAGGCATTTCCCGTAACAGCCGTATGATGTCCGTATCTGTGGTTAGAACAATGGTTGACCTTTCTTTCAATATCTCCTTTAGGGCATCGATGTTCCGCAGAAATATTGCAAGCTCAGGCTCGGCCTCCAGCATTTCGTAATATTGTGCAGCTTCTGCATCACCCTGAGCTTTTATTATTTTGGCTCTTGCTCTGGCGGCGGCCTGGAGCACCTCCTTCTTTAAATTCGCATCGCTTTCTATCTTGCGTGCCTGGGCGTCTCCCTCGGATTTAGTAGCTTCGGTTCTGCGGTTTCTTTCAGCCTTCATTCGTTCAAAAACATCTTTACTGACATCTTCGCTGATTTTGAGCTGCCTTATGCCAAGGGTCTTAATCTCGATACCATAATTGGCATCTGCGAGAGATTTTTGAAGCTCGGCGAGCATTTCCTCTTCAATTTGCTTGAATCTTATCCTTAACGGATCGCTATTGACAAATTCGCTGAAGGCATGCTGGCCTATTACCTTGTTCTGAGTGTCGCTAATTTGGCTGTACAATTTGCTTTGGGCTTCTTTAACAGTTCCAACAGCGTTAAAAAACCTTAACGGCTCAACAATTTTCCAAACGACGTAAGTGTTGACGATAATTGGCGCGGCGCCCTTTGTTGTTGTCTCGCCGAGGTCGGCTTCGTAGACTCTCATCCGCGAGTCAAATGTGTGCACTCTCTGAATCGGAGCCGGCAATTTGAAATACCAGCCAGGCTCTGTGATTTCACGCGTTGGCTTGCCGAAGGTCGTTACCAGGGAAGTTTCTATCTCTCTTACCTGGAACGAGAAAAGATAAAGAGCCAAAATTACAATTATCAGCACGACAAATATAGTAATAGCCATACTTTTCATTTTTTGCTGCTCTCCTCAAAGCCCTCTATATCGTACAAACTCGGAATTTTCTTTTCCTGGAAATCGAATATGAAAACCTGCGAATCGTTCGGATCGGAAACCACTACATACTTTCTTATGTTCCCTTGTCCAATCGCTTCTTCAAAAGCTATCAGTCTCTGCTCTCGCTTGTAGATTTCTTTTGCGGCATTGTAAGCCTTGAGCTGACTGGCAAATCGCCGGCCTGTTGACCGTGCGAGTGTTGCTTTTTCAAAGGCATAACTTTGTGCTTCTTTTAACGTAGTGAAAATATCACCACTGGCCTGCTCAAAGGCCAAGTCAAGATTATGGGCAAATTTTTCCTTTTCCGTTTGGCTGATGTCGTTATTTTCTCGAATTTGCTGGTATTGCTCAGCAAGTGAAAAAAGCCTGTCAGCCTCTTTTACTGAACCCACGAGGTTGCTTAAAATCTTGTTTCGCTTGGCATGAGCTTCAAGGATAAGTGCCTGTTTATTTTGAACGGCAGCAACCACTTTTTGATAATCTGCTGCAACTTCGGGTGGTGGATGGATGCCCTGTAAGCCCAGAAACACGATTTCAACACCCAGGCCTTCTCTGTCAACGGCTTGCTGTACTCTTCGCGTTAAAATTTCTTTAGCCTCGGCTCTACCTGCTCCAAGCAGGCTGTGCTCCAAGTCCTCCTCAGTATCGACCTCGATCTTGGTGCCGGCGGCGAATTCCGTAAGCTCACGATAACATATAAATTCGAGCAGCTTCTCCGGCTCATCATGATTGTAGATAAAGCGGTACAGGTCTTTTATTCTGTACTGGACGGGGACAGCAGCCATTACAAGGCTTACCGGCGCAGCCTCGGCAGCAGAAATGGCACCGGATTGCTCACTGGCTACGAGTAACTGGTATTCCTGTTCATAGTGGGTCTTACCCCACAATAGTGGTCCGTATCCAAACTTTTCAAGATTTTCATTTGCTTTGGGAATAAAGCCTATACTGATTTCAGAAATCTTTTTAGTAGGATGCTTATAGGCAATATCGATCGGCCACGGCCATTTGATATACAATCCAGGTCCGACATGCCTTACCTGGCCTGCTCTATCAAGGGGATTTCCGTAATGCTCTATAATAGCCTCTTCATTAGGCTCTATAATAACGATACAGCTCATCAGATACAGTGTCACGACAGCAAACAGAACCAGCGGCACAATCGCTTTTTCCAGCAGTTTATAAAACCAGGTTTGGGAGACCTGGAATCCGAACTGATAATCAATTGCACCGGCAGCAGTACGGAATATTTCACCAGGCTCATTTATAAGCCCCAGAAGCCGGCTGTCAAAAGCGGCTATATTGTATTGGTCTTTCATTCGCGGACGGTATATGTCCAGGACAACGTTAAGGGCTGTTTCCACACCAAGAACAATGAGCAAGATTGGAATGACATATCTGATTACATTCATTACTACAAAGATATTGAACTGTACCAGAGCCAGGCCTATCGCCAGAGCAAAACACAAAACTGCCACCCCGAGCATGATGCTGCCGCCAGCTCTGAGGGGCTTCCATTGCACCTGTGCCGACATGCCGGTTGCGTAACGGGAAATCAAGAAGGTGACAAACGCTATCGCCACTATGAAAATTGCACAAAGCAGCGGCTGCTTGAGCTCGACTGCAGCCTCACCTGGAGCAGCTTTTAACAAATAGAGCCCAATTACTATTTCATAGGCAGCAATAACAACGGCAAAAATAGGTATGAACCATTTCTCTAATATCTGGAGTCGGCTTTGGGCTACGGCGAATAAATCAGCGCGCTCTCGCTTGGCCTGGAATATTGTAGATGACTTTTCGTCCTTGGCTAACTGGCTCATATCGAGCTTTTCCTGCTCGGCCAAGGCGCATTGATGGAACTGGATAACAAGAACGAGCCAGATCAAAGCCTCCAAGAGGATAAGCCAGCTAAGTTTATAGACCGCTGAGATGCCACTCCATCGGCCCAGGATGAGAACTATAACGAAAAAGATTACACTCAAGATCAATGACAGCAATGCTATGTATTCAGCCCGTTTAGATGATATTGTCATACTTGATCCTGATTGGGTACAACGAACAAAAAACTACAAACTCAGTATTCTATATCAACATGCAATATAAGTAAATCCTTTACAAGTTCGAGGTCAAATAATATAAACAACAAAAATATATATGTATAGAGACAATTGCAAAAAATTAAGCGCAGAGATAAAACTACCACGATAGTATATGTTTAGATTCCGCCTTAAATGAGCTAACGAACTATGCATACATTATTTACGATAGCCAAAAATACCTTTACAGAAACACTTAGACAGCCCGTTTATGCTGTAATCATCGGCGCTGCTCTTTTACTTTTCATTATTAGCCCATCGCTGACTATGTACACAATGAGTGACGACAATAAACTCTTACGCGAGTTAGGACTATCTACGCTTTTTCTGACCAGCTTGTTCATAGCAATTTTCTCCGCTTCCGGTGCCGTAGCGGAGGAAATGGAGAGTAAAACCATAACGACGGTTCTGAGCAAGCCTGTCAAACGTCCTGTTTTTATCGTGGCAAAGTTTCTGGGCGTGGTCGCTGCGGTAGCTTTAGCACATTATATTTGCACTATTGCCCTGCTTATGTCAATCAGGCACGGCGTCCTCGAAACAGTAAGGGATACGCACGATTGGACAGTTATAAGCATAGCATCAATAGGCATTGCGCTGACATTTCTTCTAAGTGCCTTTTTCAACTATACTTATGACTGGAAACTCTCCTCAACAACCATAGTATTAGGCGGCATATTTGCCACTTTGTCAATAATGTTCCTGGTCTTTATTGACCGAGACTGGCAGTTTAAGCCACAGAACAATGGCATAAACGCATTGGATATTTACGGCTCATTACTGCTGCTGCTCGCTGTGATTATAATCGCTGCTTTGGCACTGGCACTTTCCGCCAGGTTCAACATTGTTGTAACACTTGCAGGCTGTATTGGAATCTTCCTGCTGGGTCTTATTAGTGATTATACGTTCGGCAGATTCGCCCAGACCCACTTATGGGCTAAAATAGGCCGATTTCTGGTACCAAATCTTCAGATTTTCTGGATAAGCGATGCGATTTATGAAGGCAGTGCCGTTCCACTGAAATATATCATAATAAGCGCTTCGTACGCCTTGTGCTATACAACCGCCATTTTAGCGTTGGCCGTCGCCCTGTTTCAGAGAAGACAAGTAGGATAATCTTTTACAAATTCTAATATCTAAATCCGAAATACTAAACAATATCGAAATTCAAAAACCGAATGTTCCAAACGTTTTAATTTTTAATTTTTGTCATTTGTATTTGTTTAGAATTTAGGATTTCGAATTTCCTTTATTACTGCTATTTCATCGCAGTTCTGCTGCTTTGGACATCGAGCACAATCGCTCCAAACCTTCATCGGCAGAGAGTCTTTTTCGATTATCTTAAAACTCATTTTTTCAAAAAATGCCGTGTCTAATGTAAGAGCAAAAACCTGTGACACGCCAAGCTGATTAGCCTGCTCGATAGCTGCGGCCACTAACATTTTACCAATACCCTTGTCTTTATGCCCCTGGTCAACCGCCAGTGATTTTATCTCCGCCAAGTCAGACCAGATAATCTGCAAGGCACAACAACCGACTACATTGCCGTCAAGCTCAGCCACTAAAAAAGTCTGCAGGTTCTCATATATATCTGCCAGAGAACGAAACAACATCCTGTCCAGCTCGGCATAATAATTGATAAGAGAATAAACAACTTTGGCATCCGATATTTTAGCACTGCGTATATTCATAGGCCGAGAGTATAACTAATGAAACAGGAAGCTACAAAGGAAAATCCACCCCGAATTAATTGGAAATCCCGTCTATTTGATTCTCATCCAACTCCCAGGTCAGCCGCGGATAATCCTGACCTTCGAGAATCCACCAGATGTCTTCGGTGCCGTTGGCCGTCTCGCCCACGAAGTCCCAGCCGGCGTCCAGAAATGTGCTGGCCGTCTGCATTTCGATTGTTGTCTTACCTGCACCACCATCACTTCTTGTTTGCTGGCTGGTTTCGATATCCCAGAAAGAAGCCGAAATCGTGCCATTGTAATTTTCTCCCACCAGCCCACCAGTGTTATAATCTCCCGAAACACTTCCAGTAGCATAGCAATTTGAAATCAAGTTCGTGATGTAATCAAAATTGTGTCCCACCAATCCACCGATGAAATAATCTCCCGAAACGTTTCCTGTTGCATAGCAACTCGAAATTGTGCCACCATTGCTTCCCACAAGCCCACCGATGCTATACCTTGCTCCCCCAACACTACCTGCTGCAGAGCAGTTTGAAATCTTGCCATGGCAATTTTCTCCCACTAGTCCGCCAATGCGGTTATGCGCTCCCCAAACACTCCCTGTTGCAGAGCAATTTGAAATCTCACCGTATAAATTCAAACCCGCCAGGCCGCCGATGATATCATATCCGGAAACACTGCCCCCCTCGATGCTGCAGCCGCTAATCATTCCAGTACCTAAACAGCCGACAAGGGAGCCAACGTAGCCCGAACGGCCTGCTGCGTTAACATTTGGGTCGGTTAAAGTAAGGTTTTCAACGATTGCATTTGCATGACTAACACAACCAAAAAGTCCAATGTAACCGGTGGTGACGGTGGTGGTATATGTGAAGTTGCAAATCGTATGGTTGTTGCCATCAAAGATGCCGGTAAAAGGATTACTCCGATCAACGCCTATTATATTGAATTCAGTTCCTAAGTAGGTACTCAGATCAATATCGGCCATGAGCCGGAAATTCTTGTCCCAGTCGTTGGGTTCAGCCCCTATAGCATTCATTTGCTCGGCTGTATAAATCAGGTACGGCTCGTTAGGCTCTCCAGTGCCGCCGCCATACTTTCTTTGAGCGGCAGCGTCTATGCTAAAGACAAAGAAGTCCGCACTGCCAATCGGCGGGTATGTCTGGCCGAAAAGGTAAATCAAATCATCATTGAGGATCGCTATGATGAGGATATCGCTGCCGTCGGTAGCCTTGCCCGCAAAAACGATTATCGTATCGTCAATAATTATTCCAACCAGTCCGGTCATGTTGAATACTTCATTTGGGTCAAGGGTGCGCCTGAATACGCTTTCGTCCGTTGCATTCGCATCGACATGGGTGAAAAAAGCAGTGCTTGCATTGGGATTGAAGGTAAGCTGGAACTGCCCTTCGATGGAATAGGTCCAGTGGACGCCGGCTATACCGCCTTCCTGAACCACTGTACCTTGATCGGGCAGGAACATATATGTGCTCGTTCCGCCGGAAGCTGTAATCCCGCTAGTATCGTCGTGCCCGGCCTCAGCCGGTCGGACGAATAAACAGATGGCAAGCAATACAAGTAACAGGCCAACAGTTTTATTTAAATCAAACATTACTTGGCTTTCTCGAGGAATTGAACTCAACGGTTCCCGCTCCTGCAAAGATTATTATACCAATTTATCAGGGCTATATGCAAGATTTTACAGCAAGTGTCGAAAAAATACTGGAAAAACAATTGCATCTTGTATAACGTATTGCGTCGTTCTTATTACATATTGCGATAATCGGCGATAAAAATAATAGATTTATGCGATTTATACTTATCGACAAAGTAGTTTCGTTAGAGCCGGGCAAGAAAATAAAAACCCTCAAGAATGTTTCTTTAGCGGAGGAATACCTGGCGGACCACTTTCCGACCTTCCCGGTGATGCCAGGCGTGCTGCTATTGGAAGGACTAATTGAATCGGCATCATGGATGGTCCGCGAAACGGAAAATTTTGCCCATAGTATGATATTGCTTGAATACGCGAAAAATGTAAAATATAAAAGTTTTTTGGCGCCGGGTGCCCAAATAGAATATACTATTGAGGCTAAAACCATTGAAGAAAATATTAGCTCGTTCACAGGCTTTGGTTTATCGCAAGAAGAGCTTATTGTGGAGGCAAGATTCGGATTAAGGCATTTTAATCTTTCTTCGCAAGATGCGAAGCTGGCGGCAGTAGACGCGAATATAATAGAAGACATGAAAAAGCGATGGAAACTTCTGAGCAGCTAAAAATCTTTTATACACCGAATGCTGGCAAGAAAAACTGGAGGTACAACAAATATGGCAATTAGTCAGGAACAGATTTTCAATGAGGTTCAGGGAGTCTTAGTTGACGCGTTGGGGGTTGATGACGATGAGGTTACAGTCGATTCGACCTTGACGGGAGACTTGGGGGCTGAAAGCATTGACTTTTTAGACATAGTATTCCGATTAGAGAAAGCGTTCGGAATAAAGATTCCGCGAGAGGAGCTGTTTCCGGCTGAAAGCTTGATGAATAATCCCGAATTTATCAGTAAAGGCAAATTCACCGAAAAAGGATTAGCTGAATTGCGAACTAAAATACCGCATACCGATATATCGACGTTTCAGAATAACCCTAATGTCAACAAAC
>Ga0315533_1002498_pt1 | contig 12706 bp, 9 predicted proteins | sample SalMarSW160130MG_FD_203081 | JGI IMG/M metagenome (GOLD analysis project Ga0315533, IMG submission 203081) | Salt marsh sediment microbial communities from the Plum Island Ecosystem LTER, Massachusetts, United States - Salt Marsh Sediment SW1601-30 ...
AACTGAAAACTGGAAACCGGCCTCTTCAAAATTTTATGTCGAAGTTTTTATATTTATTTTCGTATTTTCCCCACTCGATTTTTATATCGGTCACATGTGCGGATCTTGCTCCAATTTTGAGCTCTTTGATAAAATCAAGGATCATGGGTCGGTACCCTTCTACCTCCACTTCTACGTCGTCATTATATAGATTTCTCACGTAGCCCTTCAGATTATATTCTTCAGCTTTCCTCATCACAAACCAGCGATAGCCCACTCCCTGAACCAGCCCGGATATGATTAGATGAGCGCTTACCAGTCCCTCTGACCCTGTGGACTTCTCATTCATAACCTTTTCTGTAAAGCTTTTGCCTGATTTAAAGCGATAGTGACAGCCTCTTGCGCATTTTTCGCCTGGATGATTTTATCGGATACTTTCCAGGTGGAAAGACCGACAACCGGCTTGCCTAATTTAAGGGAGAAGGCGATCTCAGAGAGGGTTCCGAACTCTCCCTGGAAGGCAATCACCGCATCCGAGTTCCGAATGACCAAAAGATTTCTTCCCTCTCCCAATCCGGTAACAATGGGAAAATCTATATAAGGGTTAGCATGATCTTTGTCAATAACCGGCAGGATTCCGATGGTTATGCCACCTTGTTTTTTTGCTCCTTGAGCGGCCGCCTCCATCACTCCACTCAAACCACCACAAACCAGAACCGCTCCGGCTTCTGCGATCCTCTCCCCTACCTCCTCTGCTAATTTAAACACATCAACCGAACAATCACCCGCTCCAATCACACCAATAAAGATGCGGAGCATGCTTCGCATTTTGCTTTTTTGCATTTACCGTGAACCATGAACTACGAACCGTGAACCGACAAAGTCGGGGCGACTGGATTTGAACCAGCGACTCCTTGGTCCCGAACCAAGTGCTCTACCAGACTGAGCCACGCCCCGATACTCTCTTGATCGGGAATTATTTTACATTCTTTCGGCTGAAAAGTCAACTAAATAATTAGGACTCGACTTTGACAGATGAGACCTAAAAAAGGGTGTTGGGTTTTTGTGAAGGTTGGTAAATAGTGTATTTTTGGTTTTAAGGGACACAAGATGTAATGCCACGAAAATGAAAATTTATCACTTTTTTACCCGACAAATAATGGGATATAGCATATCATATAAGTGCCATGTTTGTCGGGTTAAAAAAGTTTTCCGGCAAGCGCACCACCCAGACGGGTGGGCTCAGACGAGCCCCCGTCTGGGCGTCTGCCCACTCGATAGTATCTGCAGGTGGTAGAGAGTTACCGGGAAGAAGGAAATGCGTATGCACTCATACGAGGATGCGCCAATGTGTCCTCTGTACCTTGGGTCGAGTGGAGAGACTTCAAGATGAGGGGTTGGATGCTTTAATTCAAGGATTGGCCAAAAAAAAGCACCGCCTCTTCGAGTCCTGCGTAGGGGCGGACCTCTGTGTCCGCCCGACTTCAGGGCGATGGCAGAGCATCGCCCCTACAAAAAGGACGAAATATCCCCCCAAAAAAAATCACCCCCGCCAAAAAGCGAGGGTGATTTTTTGCCAGTTAGTTCTGGTCAAGTTTACCATTCGTTGAACGGACTGAAGAACATACTCGATCTACTCCAGTACTGCGGGATGAAGCGCACGTAGTCAATAGGTGGAGGTCCTCCCTTATAGACGTGGTTGATCAAATACACCACGTCTCCAATGTTCACATTGTTCTTCGGGCAATTGAAGTCCTTTACATTAGGTTGACCATCCACATCTCCCTGATCAGCAAACGGCAGAGGTGCCGGACCACCCTTATACAGGTAGTTGATCAGATAGACTAAGTCACTTATATCCACAGCAGGCAGTTCCAGAGTATCCGAGGCGTCAACGTCTCCTCGGTAGAAGCCAGCATATCTCAAGATCCCGTGATACCACTGCTCCCAGGTCATTCCATCATTGAGATCCCGGCCGAAGTCGATCCACATCTCCATATGCATCTCGTTCGTATCCAGCGAGAACGGTGGGCTTACGATCAGCACAGAATGATCATCCGCATCTTCTCCCCAGTAGCCCATATCTCTGTATTGCTGTTTCTGCATTAACCTAGCCAAGTAGGCCAGGCCAGGGCCACCAGCGTCGCAGTTGAATGAACTGTCTCCGCCTTGTGAGGGAGGATAGACCTCCATGACGTTGTAGACAAAGGTCATGTTATGACAGTACTGATCGTAGAACGGAACGCTCATGATACCGAAGACTATGTTGGGGTAAGCCGGATCATACTGGTACATGATGTTGTGCAGTGTATCCATCTCACCCCAGTCATCGCCAACAACATCCCAGTCCTCGTAGATACCGGCATACATCTCCGGAATGGAAGTGGTAGTCGGGTTGTAGTAGATCTTGATCTTAATCGAGAAGTCGGTGCAAAATACGTCCTCAAGACCGATCACGAACAGCGAGTCATACTCGCAGGAGATCACGTCCTCCTCGGTGTAGAAATTGCTGTAGGACATCTCACCGTACAACTCCTCATACACCGGATCTCCCGCGCACCCGGCAATGTCGGTTATAGTCATATGCTGGGCGGGGATGAAGCCGACGTGCTTGCAGTCATACAGATCCAGAGCCATATGCTGATCCCAGTCTTCCCAAGGACCAACCGGGGCAAACGAGATAATGCTACCGTCGAACAGTGGAGTCTCGCCGTACCACGTGAAGTTTGCAGTAGGTGTATCGGCGTTTCCGATTGCTCCGAAGTTCGAGGTCCTCTGGAGTCCGTGAAAGAAGTGCACCAGACCTTCGTCATAAGGCGGCTGGACCGTCAAGGTCACGTCGCAGATCTTGGTCTGTCCATCGTCTCCCACTCCCTCGAAGATCAGGGTGTAATCGCCACAAGGCACAAGACCGCCCACGGTAATGGCTACATCCGAGGTGTAAGGCGTAGCCACACTGTTCGGGACAAACGCGGCGGTGATGTTATTATCCGGGCTCACGCTCAAAAGGCTCAAGGTGACGGGCAGATTGTAACCCACCACCGATTGGACTTCCACTTGATACACGTTAGTGGGTGGATCCCCCGGGGTAGCGTAGCCCAGATTTGGAGTGCACTTGAGGACAAAGGTGGATCCGACAGCAGCAAATGGGCACATGTAGGCATGGATCAAGAAATTACAGCCAAGACCCCAGTCGTCCTGCATGGTGCCCCACACGCCATACCACTCACTGCTTCGATTGGATCCCGCCTCGCCAGTGCTCAAGGTGGCTAACACGTCACTCACCTGGTCGGCATGAGAGTATCCGATATGGAACTTCTCACCTGGATCAAATTCTATTCCGTGAGAATAGGTCTGGACTGTGGTGTAGCCCGGGAACCAGACTATCTCATCAAAGGCGAGGTGGAAGTCAGCGATAGCCTGATAGGGTGGGTTGTTGTCCATCGGCAATATACCGTCAGACAGCCACACGTAGAAATCCGGATCGGGCGTGCCCACTAATGCATCCTGGTAGAAGGCGATCTCGAAGTACTCCAGACGTCCGCCATGATCAGGCGGCATCTCGAATCTTTGATTGAAGAAGTCATCCCCGTAAGCATCGGGTATAGTCCACACATACGCGGCTTGGGTGCCACCCGCAAGCTGCTCGATGGTGGTGTCGCACGATGGAACGTCGCAAGCCGGCGACTCGGTATACCCGCTCACCCGGATTATGGGACATCCTCCAGCCGGTGGTTCCCAGAAGTCATTCCACTCAGTCCAGAACGGATAACCGCCGGAGGCCCAATACAGCCAGGCGTGGCAGGTGTCGCACGGATAGGTCTCATCTGCCCAGACGAAGCTGGGGGTCGAGCCCTGCTCGCCGGTGGCATACTCGATGGTGATGAAGAAGGGCTCATATACGCAGACCACTTCCGGCAAATCGATGTGTGCCAGATCCGGATACATGGTGGTGACGGTGATGGGATCGGACTGATATATCTGAGTCCCGGGACCATCACAGGGATCCTGGCATTCAAGCTCCACGTTTATACTGACGTCAACGGCTCCCATACCCCCGAAATCGTAGAGCACAAACTCCACATCGGCGATCCTGTAGGGATACACCGGAGGAAGACAATCAAACAAGATGTCCTCGGGGTCGAAGTATTTCGCTATCACATCGCCCGCGGCGAAACCACTAAAATAGAGGTTGATAATGCCTGGATCCTGAACCAAGTCACACACCTCACCCGGGTAACACTCTTCGGCATCGCAGGTGCCAACCGCTCTCAGCATGAGCCAGCCCGTACCCGCTGGTTCTGTCCAGAAATCCCACCATTCGATCCAGCCGTAGTCTATGTAGTCGTTCCACTGGAAACAAGTATCTACCGGTGGGTTGTCGTCGAAAAGCAAGCTGGGAATTGAGCCGGTGGTTCCACTGTTATACTCACATGCCAAGAAGAAATCATCCTCCAGACACAGAAGATCCGGAACAGGCACCACAGCCACTGTGGGAAAGAAGGTGGTGATGGTGGCAGGGAAGGAATAGATCTCAACTCCGGGGCCATCACAAAGCTCGCCGGCTTCGTAGAAGTGGAAAATCACATCCACCGCGCCAACGGTGGCGAAGTCATAGAAGGCACCCTCTACCTGGGTTACCATCAGCGGATAGACCGGGTCGCAGTCCACGCATTCGGTTGCCGGATCATAATAGACGGCGTTCTGATCGCCCACGTTCCAATCGCCAAAGTAGGATGACGCAGATCCGTTATCGTGCTGCAGACGGCATTCGTCGGCAGGACCTTCGCAGTCGTTCTGCGGTTCGGTATAGCCGGCGGACCAGAGAAGCATCTCTCCGGGCCAGCCATAGATATCTACCAGATCCTCCCAGCCGGCGCCGTAGTCGTTGTAGCTACGGCAGAGGTCGGTGGGGTCATCCTCGGCGATAGCATCGGAGCCCGAGCCATAAAGATCGGTTAAGATGTAGACAACTGCAAAGTAGGGCTCATATACACAGCACTGCTCGGTCATGGGCAGGCCGATGATCCAGTGACCATCAGAAGGAAGGCTGACCGTGTAAACGGGAGTCTGGCAAACCTCAGTACCAGGAAGCGGACACGCAGGAGTTCCAGCGTTGTCATACACGAAGCCCTGCACGTCGATGTCCATGGCGTAATCCACCTGGATGTTGAAGCCCACCTCGGTAACCTCGAAGGGCCAAACGCTCACGCAGCCAAACTCCTCCGGGTCCTGATAGTTGGCGTACCACTCCAAACCATAAAACCAGTCGTTGATGGCATAGAACGGGACTCCATACAGATCGCAGAAATCCTTGGTGTAGGTAAGCGGTCCTGCCAATATCTTGTCGCCAGGCGCAGAGGCGATTGCAGTGACTGCGGCAACCTTAGTCCCGCGGTCCGGATACAAGTTGTTGGCATCCTGCCTCTCGGTCAAGGTTCCCTTGGGCATGGAGGTAACCTGCTGTCTGACGATAGTCTGCTTTTCGTATACCTGCAGCGGCCCCTTCTGCACAGGTGCCTTCTTCGCGCCGATCACAAACGAGAAGCTGACCAGCATGGCGGAAATTACGACCAGAACTACAAATAGTTTTTTGGTCATTCTTTCTCTCCTTTAAAACAAGGTTAAATCATCAAATTTTTGGTTTGATTATCTTTGATTATCAAACCAAATAGGTTTTTCGCAAAAAGCGCATCGCCTCCTTTCGTCCCTCGTCCTTGAAGGAAAATCTGTCTGCTTGTCCCGCAAATCCCGCCGTTGGCGGGACTGTGGCGGGAAAAAGAAGGGACAGTTTGATGCCGCAAATCGAAAAAAGGATAAAATCTCCCTCTTCTCTTTATCGGCATCAAAGATGCCTTGTTAAGAGATTAATTGAACTTTAAGGTTGGGGTAAAACTAATACTACAAACCAATACTTTTGCTTGTGACGAGAACCTTTTCCCGTCTAACTTAAATATAACCTCCCCTTCGTTTTTGTCAAGGAAAAAATGCAAAAAAACCCCACTTTTTTAGGTCTGAAGGATAACCGACAAAAAGCTAAGTGGCTGATAGGGGGCAGTTTAGAAAAAGCAGATTGAATTGACCGCATTTTGGTCGGTTTTTGCACACTGTTTTTTTTACACGATTTCTTTAAAAAACAAAAAAATGGTGGTTTTCTCGTTGGTAACGGATACCTTGTCCGTTACCCCTGCTCCCCATGGGATGTTATCCCAGACGGGTCTTCGTCATCCCACGGAATTAGGTTGGAAATCCCGCCAAAGGCGGGGGTGGATGATAACATCCACCCAAGAGCAGATTCCCGCTTTCCGTTGGTGTTCTCACCAGTCCTATGGATCCAAATTCGGACGGAAAAGATATGTTGCTGGTCAATCACCAGGGTCCCGCCAGAGGTATGAACCGTATGGTTCATACCAGAGGCGGGAGAAGACCAAAGACAAGCAAGAGAATTTGGAGTGTTCACCTTTAGGTGAACCAAAATAGAAGCTCTTTTTGTTCTGTGCCCGTCAGGTCCCCTGACCTGGCGGGAAGACTCTGTCGGGTCAGGGACCCGACAGGCACACAAAACGGTTATGTAATATCACTTAATACGTTTGCATTAGTTTACTGCCAATTGGGATTGAGAAACAAACTGGGTCTTTCGAATTTGCTATTCCATGGTTGGGGCAGAAATCGCTGAACGTCTTGGGGAGCAGGCCCGGATTTGTAAAGATAGTTTATCAAAAGGAGAATATCAGCTAAGTCCACAATCCCATCATTATTAACATCTCCCTGATCGACAAAGGGAAGGGGAGCATCTCCGAATTTATAAAGGTAATTTATCAGATGGAGGATATCGCCCAAGTCCAGCACCCCATCCTGGTTGACGTCCCCTCGATAGAGGCCACAGAAGCTTAGCATCGGTCTCCACCATGAGGGTTCAATCATATACTGGGTGGTGTCAACGCCGAAGATAATGAACGACTCCAGATGAGAGGAGTCTGGCGCCAAACTTAAAATTCCCGGAGTCATAAGAAGTGAGAGGTCGTATCCGGAGGAATCATCCTGCCAACGAGCTTTGGTGATAAGCTGCCATAGTTGATCGTCCCTCCAGCCGTTCTGGGGATAGATAAAAAATTGATGGCTCACCGCCTCGTAACCTATGACCGGATTATCATCGGAGGGAATACGCATAGCCCCGAATTTGTATTTTCGATTAGCTGCCTGGCTGGGACACCAGTGCCAGGCGAGATTATGAATCGAATCTCCATAGGAGTCATTGTCGTATGCATCAAAGACGTCCCAGTCTAAGGAAAGGGATATGTAAGCGTGCACGGTGGTATCTGCTAAATTCTTGATCACATACTGCTGAAGGATGAAATCTCCATACAGGGGATCAGACGATCCCACCGAATATTGCTCTATCTCCAATCCCAGACCGATGGTGTCGATGAAAGCTGAGGCTCCAAACTCTCCAAAGGTGGTGTCCTTGATGTTGAGGTTATCGTAGGGATACCAGCTATCTTTTACATGAGTGTTGAACATATCCATGGCCATCATGGTATCACCGGGAACCACCCAAGCTAAGATCAAGGTTCCATCAAAAAGCTGGTTTGCCCCATTCCACTCAAAATCATCTTCGGATTCATCTCCTATGGCACCATAGTTGGTGACTGTCATAGAGGCATTGGAAGCATGGATATTGTTATAGTTGTATAGTGTGGCGCTACCCGAGCGGATGCCCACCGTGTAACGGTCATCTGACCAGCCATACCAGTTCACCAGCCTCTCCTCCGGAGTGGAGCTCCAGGTATCATGCACACAGATATAGGTGGTATCGGGGGGACCCCAGCCCATGGCACATATGCTGTGGTTTCCATAAGTGGGATGAGAAAATACGTTCCAGATGGCAGGATAGCCCGATCTGATCTCGTTTATCAGATAGCCCAGGCTCTGGGCGTAATCGGTGTATTGATCAAACCCATAGTTGTTCTCATAGTCGGGATGATTACATACGGTTCGACTTCCCGGACCGATGTCGGCGAGGGAGGTTCCACCGGTGGAGGAATCGGTGTGCATGGCCCAGGAGAGCTGTTGCTGAACGTTGGGCACATTGTAATCCCACTCGTATTCCAGAGGATCCCAACGGTCGAAGTAATAATCGATCAGAAGGGGATAACCGTTGGCATCCCAGTATCCTAAAACGTCGGCAGAGGCGGTGGGAGAGCAGCCATAAGACCAGTCAAAATCAGGCACGCCGGCGATGCGAAACTCATCCTTGCCAAAACCAAATCCTTCACCACTCTCAATCCTTTCCCAGTCATCTTTTATCTTCTCCTTTTGCATTAGGGTCAATTCAATCTGATAGGAGACAAATATCTCCTCCTCTGAGTGGGTAGAGAAGAAAAGCGGTGACACATAAGTTTTCTGGCCGCCCGATTTGAATCCAAACCACACATCAAAGGGAGAACCGTAGATATATTGAGACAGCGTCACCTGGTCCGAGGAGAGCTTCTCTATGGCTAACTCTGAGGCTTTTTCTCTGGCAGTATAGTGTAAGGGCAGACCATAGAAGTATTCCACCACCGGTCCTGTTTGTTTTCTGGCTGAGACGACGATGGTTAAAAAATCTCCCTGTTGGGTAATCATCTGTTTGCTCAAGCTGATCTTTTCCTTCTCACCTTCTCTTTTCCCCAGTGCATAAAGCTCCCATCCTTGAGAAACACTCCTTAAGATCTGGTATTCATCAGGAAAGATGGCATCTTTCAGATAGAAGACAAACATGTAAACGGCTGGTTTACCATCCACTCCGTTATATGTAATGGTGGGTCCAGGAGCACCCCGGACAGAAAGGCTCTGCGCAAAAAGAAAAGCCACCTTTTGGGCTACATCACAGGAGACCAGCTCTCCGGTAAAGCCGGGGCGCTCAGATAGTGGCAGAGAACCCCGATAGTTGGTAGCATGGGCTAAAGAGAAAATGATCACACTTGCCACCAGAAACAACAATGATAGCACGGACTTTTTCATCTCCACACTCCTTTTGGTTAAGGTTAAAGGTTAACTATAACTTGGTATTCGAGTTTTATCATTATTAAGATTAAGGGAAAAACAAAACTTGCAAAAAGTCTTTTAATTATATCGGTTTTTTCACACCTCAAGGTTATCTCCCAAATTTGTAAAGAGGTCTTTAAAAATGAACCAGAGTGGTCGGGCAAAAAAGTGCCTCAACTGAAAAAATCAACAAATTACACTTTCTTATGTGAGGCTTTCAGCCCCAGATAAAGGAATTTTTGAAAAGTTATCGAAAAAATGTGCAAATTCTTCTGCAATTCTTTCCTTCTCCCAATCAGAGAGAAGCACTTTTACAACGGGCAAGGTTTGACCAAAATCCTGTTTTTAATACAACACCATTCTATTTTCAATATATCACAATTTGACTTTTTGGCAAGGTATTTTTTACACAAAAAGCATTTTGACGATGAAAATACAAAAGTGAAGTAGAATCAAAACTGGACAATCTCAGAGGAATAAATAAGAAAGAGGATTTTAAACAACAGGGTATTCGAAAAAAATAATAGGGAAATGGTTAGCTTGGAATCTGGCCTACAAATTTATAGGCTAGCCATCTCTTAAAATCCTAAAAGGTTTTCTGTTTTTACTTTTTGATCTTATTAAGCTTTTCTTTTGCCAGTTTGGCTTCCTGGGTATTGGGATAGTTGTCAACCAACTCCTGGAGGTATTTCTTTGCCTGCCCCACGCTTTTGAGTTCCAGAAGCGATAAGCCTAACTTGTATAGGGCGCTGGGAACTTTGGTGCCGGTGGAGTAGTTCTCTAAAACTTTGTGAAATTCGATAGCCGCACGCGTATAGTTCTTTTTAGCATAATAGCATTCTCCCAGCCAATACTGGGCATTAGCGGCCAGCTCGGTCTCGGGAAAGTATTTAAGGTAATTGGAAAAGCCGGTTACGGCCAGATCGTAGCTGCCTCTGGTCAGATCAAGATAGGCGGCATCATAGAGCTGTTCGGGATCGACATTGAAAACCGCGGAGGTATCGGAGACCGTCCCGGTATCCTTCTTGGTAGAAATCTCCCGCTTCACCTGTTCCATCTTGCGGGAAAGCTCCGGAAACCTGTGTCCTAAATCTTCCAGCTTGCTCTCTACGATCTCCATCCTTTCGTCCATTCCTCCCAAGGTGCTGGCTAAATCAGCTCTCACTCGGTTGGTTAATTCTATCTGCTCCCTGACAAGGCTATCCAGATTTTCGGTCCGATCTTCCAGCCTTTTGTTGCTCTGCTCCAGAAAATCGGCTTGATTTTTCAGCCTGACTATTTCCCGCCGGGTAGCACAGTTAGAAAAAAGCATCATCAGAAGCGAGAAGGAGACGATAAGGAGTATTCTTGGTCTGGTCAATCCTCTCACCTCGCACAAGTTCTTAACCTACTGTCAAGAAAAGACAACTGAGGGCAGACCCGTTGGTCTGCCCCCTTTTTTCCGTTTCCGTTATCCCAAAATATAAAACGATTACTTGGGTGAGACGAGCACAAATTCGACCCGTCGATTCTTGGCCCAGGCTCTCTCATCATGCCCTGGATCCAAAGGCTTCTCCTCTCCATAGCTAGCAATGGACAGCCGGCTGGGATCGACTCCCATGTCTACGAGGAATTGCATAGCTGCTCTGGCCCTCTTTTCACCTAAAGCCAGATTGTACTCCACAGTCCCGCGCTCATCACAGTGCCCCTCGATCCGGATTGTGGCTTCTGGATTCTCAACCAATTGATCCGCATTTCTTTTAAGAATCTCCCGGTCTCCGGATCGCAAGTCATATTTGTCAAAATCGAAGAAGATGGGCGCCAGATAAATCTCTTTTACTTCCGGCTCTGGGGGTGGCGGCGGAGGCGGAGGCGGTGGTTCAGGCTTCACCACTGGCGGCGGTTCCACCACCGGCTCGGGCATCTGCATCTCGCAACAGCCAGCAATCAGCATGGTCACTGAAAGCACCATCACTAAAATAATTGTTTTGCGCATATCCCCTCTCCTTTCATAAAGGAATGAAAGTGTTTTTAACTAAATTGTCATCTCAAATGTAAATACTGTGCTCTTTCATAAAGACCTTTTACGCACTCCCAATTTCAAAATAAGGAAAACTATGGTCATCAGCAAGGATTAAAGGATTTATTTGCGTCTTTATGGTGATACAATCATGAAATCGTCTCTTCGGTCCTTGGACCAGCAATCCTCATTATAACAGTGATTGGCTCTTTCCTTGCCATAGGTGATGGTGGTGATTCTATCTGGATCGATGCCCAGGTTCACCAGGTAGTCCTTGGCGGCGCTAGCTCTTTTCTCACCTAAAGCCAGGTTATACTCCACCGTGCCTCGCTCATCACAGTTTCCCTCAATTCTGATCTTAGATGTAGGATACTCCTTTAGCATCTGGGCATTCCGGTTCAAGATCTCCCGATCACCCGGGCGGAGAGCATATTTGTCAAAGTCAAAGTAGAGAGGTTGCAAATCCTCCTGGGTGATTACCTTTTTTGTGACCTCCTCCTTTGGGATCTCAGGGGGTGGAGGCGGAGTTTCCGGTTCGGTGACCACCGGAGGTGTGGGCTCCTCCACCACAGGCGGCTTTTTGGCACAAAAACTGAATAGCAGTAAAATCAGAATCCCCACAAGCAGAACGCTTGCTTTGCGCATGTCTCACCTCCTTAAAAGGATATTAGGTTTTCATTCAGATAGATTCTTCTTCTGTTGGTTACTCCTTCATGGTTTCCATTTTGTTAAATGTTATTGTATGTTGTTTATCGGCAAAAAGCAAGAACAAACTGTCCATGTTTTAAAAAAATTTTCACCTTCTCAAAATCTGGGGGACCAGGAGGGATTATAGTTTTCCCCCTCATCTGTTATTCTTCCTTGACCGGATCCATCCCAGTGCATAGTGTAGACCTCATATCTGCCGGTTCGATTGGAGCTGAATACGATATGTAACCCGTCCGGCGACCAGCGCGGATTTTCATTTGAACCCTCATAAGTCAATCGGAAAAGATTTTCTCCGGTCAAATCTATGGTATGGATGTCCAGCTTTCCCCCTCCCCTTAAAACGAACGCGATCTTGTCTCCCCGGGGAGACCAGCAAGGAGAATCGGTTATGTCTCCCGTATAGGTGAGCCTCCTCAAGTTTGAGCCTTCCGTGTCCATGATGTAGATCTGAGGATAGCCGGATCTGTCCGAGGTAAAGGCAATCTCCTTCCCGTTGGGCGACCAGGTGGGCGAGGAATCGATCGCCCGGCTATAGGTCAGTCGACGAACTATCTCCCCTTCCGGTGTTATCAGGTATATCTCTGCGTTCCCATCTTTAGTCGAAGTCATGGCCAGATATTTTCCGTCCGGCGCCCAGGCCGGAGCAGAGTTCAAACCAGGATAAGATGTCAGGATTTCACTTTGGTTGGTCGCCAGATCCGTTATCCACAGATCCGGGTTGCGCTTCTTGTACGAAGTGTAGGCTAATTTACCGCCATCCGGCGACCAGGCCGGAGAGACGTTGATGGAGCGATCATTTGTCACCGGGTAGGGATTGTAACCATCATAATCGCAAACATAAATCTCCTTATTTCCAGCCTTAAATTGAACGTAAGCGATTTTGGTTGAAAAGATGCCCTTTTGTCCGGTGAAATTCAAAACCACTTCATCCGAAATGGCATGAGCTAAAGCCCGATAGCTTCGGGGCTGGGTTTCAAATTTGAAAGTCTTGAT
>Ga0315533_1002504_pt1 | contig 12690 bp, 13 predicted proteins | sample SalMarSW160130MG_FD_203081 | JGI IMG/M metagenome (GOLD analysis project Ga0315533, IMG submission 203081) | Salt marsh sediment microbial communities from the Plum Island Ecosystem LTER, Massachusetts, United States - Salt Marsh Sediment SW1601-30 ...
GAAAGTGAACTTCCTACGGGGCAGGCAGAAATTGAAACAAATCAATTTGCTGAAGATTTGGAAAAAACATTGGAGGCGCCAGAAGCTGAATTAGAAAGTTTTTATGGCGGGGAAGATCCTTTATATGAAGAAGCCAAAAGAGTAGTAATTCAAGCCAGAAAAGCCTCGGCCTCTCTTTTACAAAGAAGGTTAAGGCTTGGCTATGCCAGAGCCGCCAGATTGATTGATACGTTAGAAGAAAAAGGAGTAGTTGGACCAGGGGAGGGAGCTAAACCAAGAGAAATTCTAATTAAAACTGAAGAAGAGAATAAAGACAACGAAGATTGGAAAAAAATTTGATAGCGGACCGACCTCTGTCTAGCTTAAAAATTTTTTGATATTATAGAAATATGGCAAAGAAGAAACAAAAAAATCCGCCAGCCGGCGGAGAAACCAGAGATTTAGAGGAAGCAGTGGAGACAATTAAACAACGGTTTGGCGAGGGGGCAATTATGAAATTGAAAGAAGTGAGGGCAGCCGATGTCGATGTAATCCCAACGGGTTCAATTTCTTTGGATAAAGCTCTGGGAGTGGGCGGAATGCCCCGGGGCAGGGTGATTGAAATTTTTGGCCCTGAGGGCTCTGGCAAAACCACTGTTTCTTTACATATTTTAGCTGAGGCCCAAAAAAAAGGAGGGGTGGGCGCTTTTATTGACGCTGAACACGCCTTAGACCCCGATTGGGCAAAGAGAATCGGCGTAGACATGGACAACCTCTTAATTTCTCAGCCGGACTCGGGAGAACAGGCCTTGCAGATTGTCGAAGCTTTAGTTCTTTCAGGTGAAGTAGATGTGATTGTAGTTGATTCAGTAGCTGCCCTAACTCCCCGGGCTGAAATTGCTGGTGAAATGGGTGAATTTCAAATTGGCCTTCAAGCCAGATTAATGAGCCAGGCTCTGAGAAAGCTCTCAGGGATTATTGCAAAAACCAAAACCGTCCTGATTTTTTTAAATCAAACCCGAATGAAAATTGGAGTGATGTGGGGGAATCCCGAGACCACTCCTGGAGGCTTAGCTCTAAAATTTTATTCTTCAGTCAGAGTTGATTTAAGAAGAATTGCCCAGATTAAGCATGGGGAGGAAATTATTGGTAATCGAATCAAAGCCAAAATTGTTAAAAATAAAGTGGCCGCTCCTTTCAAGACCACTGAATTTGATATTTATTATAATGAAGGGATTTCTAGATTGGCGGATACGGTTAATACTGGGTTGAGATACGGAGTGATTAAGAAATCTGGTTCCTGGCTTCAATATGAAAATACAAAACTTGGCCAGGGGATGGAGGCGGCTAAAACTTTTTTAAGAGAGAATCCCAAATTGGCCAAGGAAATCAAAGAAGCAATATTAAAACAATCCTAACTGTCTTGCTCTTTTAATTGCCTTAGCTAACTGCCTTTGATGTTTAGAGCAGAGCTTAGTTTTCTTTTTACCTCTAATTTTCTTTGAGCCAGATACAAATTTCCGGAGAAGCTCCGTATTTTTAAAATCAATTTCTTTAATATTTTTCGTACAAAAAAAACAACTCATTTTAATGAAAATTATAAATTGGGTAAATGATTACCCTTTTTTATATTTTTTATTTTCTCTAACGGCTGTAAATTTTTCAAAGCCCAGCATTTTTTAAATTCCAAATCATCTGGAGAAGTAAAATTGAATAAACTTCTTGGTTTTAAGTGATCAACTGCCCAATAGCTTCCATAATTATTCCAATTCATTTTGCCGTCAAACTGCTTTTCCAAATGTTCCATAAGGTCTTCTAAAGTATAACTAACTAAAGTCTTCCACGTTTGCTTACCTTTCCCATTCTTTAAAGCTCTCGAGATAGCTGAACCCATGTTCTCATTTAGACGATATTTTGGGTCTGTTCTTCTTTTATATTTTCGCCATTCTCCCCTCCACCGTAATAGCCTTTCTTTATTTTTTTGATTATATTTTCTAATCTGCTGTTGTCTTTTTCTTTTGTTCTTTTGATACCAAATCTTATGATATGATTTCATTCTCTCTTTTATCTTTTCTTTGTTCCTTTTCTTTGTCTTTATAAACCATAGTTCTTATAATCAATCCTTTTGGGCAGTGAGCATTTAAAAATATAATACAAAAACTCACTTATCTATTATTTCATTATAAGCTTTTTAAGGTTTTTTATCAACTCAAAACGGGATATTCTTCACATTAATCTCCTCTCCTTCGTTTTCTTCAATAATAGGAATTTCTTCTGGGGGGTTTTTTGCCTTTTCTTCCTGAACTTCGGGAGTAATTTGACCTGTTCTAGGCCCTAACTGTAATCTCTCAGTAATAATTTCTGTTCGAAAACGATTATTTCCGGATGAATCTTGCCAACTTCTAGTTTGAAGCCTTCCTTCAATTAGAATCATCGAACCCTTTTTTAGATATTGTTGGGAGATTTCGGCGTTTCTTCCGAAGGCAACAACATTGTGAAACTCGGTTTTCTTTTGTTTCTCCCTGTTTTTGTTATAGAAAAATCTATTAGTAGCAACACCAAAATTAGCTACCAATTGACCCGATGGCAAGGTTCTAATATCTGGGTCGCGGGTAAGATTTCCTAAAATAATAGCTTTATTTAAATTCATTGTTCACCCAGTATTTCTTCTAATTTTTTCTCAATTTCTTTTAATTCGACCTTTCCCCCCGCCACTTTTTTTTCAGGAGTAGTGGGTTTTCCCTCAGCCATCCTTTTTCTAAAAGTGGTGAGGGGTTTGCTTCGGGGTTTATTTAAAATTATATAGCGAAGAACCTGACCTTCTGACTTCAGTTTTTTTTCAAGACTTTCCAGCTTTTCTGGACTAAGATGAAAATTTAAAGTGGCTAAGTAAGCCATTTTTTTTCTCGCCGGTGTCTTTACTTCGTCCAAGGTCCCTCCTGCCTCTTGAATTAAGGAGATTATTTTTTCTTGAAGGAAAAACACCTCTTTTTCTGAAAGGTCAGGAGAAATTAAATAAGTAAGTTCGTAGTGCTTCATATTTAAATCCTAAATTCTATTACATCGCCATCTTCGACAACGTATTCTTTCCCCACTGTCCTAATCCATCCTAATTCTCTAGCTTTAGGCCAGGATTGGGCTTCAACTAATTTCTGCCAATTGATTACTTCGGCTCTAATAAATTTTTCTTCAAAGTCAGAATGAACAATGCCGCCGGCCTGAGGAGCCTTGGAGTTTTTAACTATCGTCCAGGCTCGAGTCTCTTTACCACCAGCCACAGTATAAAAAGTAATCAAGTTAAGGATATTGTAACAGGCAATAATTAATTGCGTAATCTGAGATTTAAATTCCAACTCTCTGGCTTCAATTTCTGATAATTCTGATATTTCATCCTCATCCTTCAAATTTATCTCCAAATGTTTAAGACCCGACATTAAACATTTACTGGCGTTGGTATTTAAAAGGAAAATCATAGGTTTTTGAGTTAAAAATTGATATTCTTTAGTTTCTACCTTCTCTTCGTCGGTTAAATCGATTTCGGCAATTAATTTTCCTTGAGACACAGTCTCTTTAATTTTTTTTACCGTAGCACATAAGTCTTTTTTATGTGCTCGGTTTAATGCTTTTTTGTCTTTTTTGGTGTCCTTTTCTATTTTTAAAAGCAGTCCTTCCAAGGTTTCCAAATCCTTCATTAAGAGCTCAGTGTTCACAATCTCAATTTCCCTTTCGGGATTAATTTCTCCTAAAACATTTTCAACATTCGGGTCTTCAAAGGCTCTGGCTACTTCCAAAACAGCATCACAATTTCTAATCTGAGCTAAAAACTGATTCCCGAGACCTTCTCCTTTGTGGGCACCTTTAACTAAACCAGCGATATCAACAAATTCAATTATAGTGGGAGTTATTTTTTCAGGTTGAATTACCTCAGCAATCTTTTCTAATCTTTGGTCAGGAACCTGAACTACTCCCACATTAGGATGAATGGTGGTAAAAGGGTAGGCTGCAATATCAACTTTAATTTTAGTTAGGGCCTTAAATAAAGTTGACTTCCCGACATTAGGAAGCCCAACAATACCGACTGAAAAACTCATAAAATTATAATATCCCGGTAAAGGTTATCTGTCAATTCTTTAGAATAAAGTGAGGCCCCGGTTAATCAGCCGAGGCCTCCAGCGTCGTCAGCTTAGATTGATCTGCTTTTCATAGCTGGCCAAAATATTACCTGTATATACCCTAACGGATTTTCGGTTCGATAAGTAACCAATTGCGTCAATCACGCCTAAGGTTGTTGGGAAAGACGAGATATAACCGCCTCGTTTTTCAACTAGCTTCTTAGTTTCCGGAGTGGCATTTGCTGGACACATGGGCAAGGCCACCTTTTCTAAAACCGGCCAGTCGCCCCGGCTGTCGCCCAGGCCGGCCAATTCCGAAACGTCTAATTCCTCGCTTTGACACCAGAACTTCAGTCCGCTTTCTTTGTTGACGTCCTTGATTGTGATGTCAACCGCGGATTGTGAATGCGTAATTTCCACTGATTGCCAGGCATCTTTGTTTATTTTTATGATTTCCGAGTGTATGAGATGAAAATAATCTTCCATACTTATCCTCCGAGGCGGATTGGTGGAGAAGCTAAATTCTTTGCCCAACTCTTTAATTCCGTCTTTTTTCATGACGATTTCTTCCAGTTTGCCTGTAATCTTTCTGAGCACCGCCAATTTTCTCGGTGTGATGGCCGGATTGATTTTGTATTTTCCAGTTTCCGGGTAGTACAAAATACTGCCATTCTCAGCGATGCTGGGCGTATTTGTCACGATGCCCAGTGCCTGTAAAGCTGCCTCCATATAAGGGACAGGACGACCGGTGTTAAGAAAAAAACGCATTCCCGTCATCTGCGAGAGTAATCTAAGCGTGGTGGCCAGTTGGGCGATTTTTTGGGTTGACCAGGGAATATTTTTGCCCTCTCCGCAACAATTTTCCCAATCTAAACTGATTGCTTTTATGTGCATATTGCTAACCTCCTTTCGTGTTTCTGCGCTTTTAGATTTTTCCATCATTTATGATGGATTATACCAGTTTTTAACGAACTTTCAACTAAGATAAAATTTCTGTTCAGACCCCTTACCTTATTACAATGCTTAAACAATGTCAATATTTCAAGCTGTCACAGAAAGATTTGCCTGAAAGACGATTCGGCGATATAATAATAAAACGCTCTATAATCTTTAAGTTCAATATGAAAATCAATCATCGAGTACCGCAGCAGCGGCACGAAGATAAAGATGAGAACAAAGTTCTCATCGCTACTAATATTTTTCGTGCCTACGATATCCGCGGAATTTATCCCCAAGATTTGAACGAGGAAGGAGCTTTTAAAATTGCTAAAGCTTTTGGTGATTTATATCCAAAAGCCAAAAAAATAGTTATTGCTCGTGACCCTCGATTAAGTTCCCCCTCTTTGGCCAAGGAAGCTTCCAGGGCTTTAATTGAAGGCGGTAAAGAAGTAATTGATATTGGCATAGCCCCGGACCCTTTGTTTTATTTTTCAATTTTCCATTATCATTTCGACGGTGGGATTATGGTAAGCGGTTCTCATAACCCAAAAGAATACAACGGTTTAACTCTTCATATCCGAAAGCCGGACAAAGAAATTTCAGAAGATGTCATTAAGGAAGATTTAGAAAAGATAAAAAAGTTAGTTCTCAAAAATAAAAGACCCAAAATATCTCTCCCAAAAGGCAAGATTACCATTTTTAACCCCTCTCGGGATTACATAGATTATGTCACCAGTAAAATTAACTTAAAAAAACCATTAAAAATTATTATTGACCCTGGCAACGGTGCCGCCGGATTTTTACCAGAAGAAATTTTCAAAAAAATGGGCTGCCGGGTAAAAACGATTTATGGCGCATTTGACGGCAATTTCCCTCATCATTTACCGGACCCTTATGAAGAAGAAAATATTCAAGACATTAAAAAAGAGGTTTTAAAAGAAAAAGCTGATTTAGGATTTGCTTTTGATGGCGATGGAGATAGAGTTGCCGTAGTTGATAATCAGGGAAGACGGGTGGAAGGCGATTTCTGCCTTTTAATTTTTGCCTGGCAAGCTCTTCAAAAGAAAAAAGGCCCAATTGCTCACGACATGAGGGTTTCTAAAGCTTTTTTAGATGAGATGAAAAAACAGGGAGTAAAAACTTATTTTTCTGTTTCTCACCATAATGCGGTTATTAATAAAATTTTAGAAACTAATGCTGTTTTCGGAGGCGAAGTTACTCTTCATTTTTACTTTCCCCTCAGTTATTATCTCTACGACGATGCTATTTTCGCCGCTCTTAAATTAGCAGAAATCGCCTCTCAAAAAGAAGATTTCGCTAAATATATTAATGAGCTGCCTCGTTATTGTACCAGTCCGGAAGTATTTATTGATTCAACGGATGAAGAAAAATTTAAAATTATTAAAAACCTGCAGAAACATCTCAAGGAAAATAATTACGATTTTATAGATGTTGACGGAGCCAGAATTAATTTTCCCAATGGTTGGGCTTTAGCTCGAGCGGCAAATACAACTCCAATTATAAAATGCCGCTTTGAGGGCGACACTAAAAAGGATTTAATCGAGGTAGAGAAAAAGGCTTTGGAAATTTTTAAGAAAGTCGGTATCCCGGTAACGGAAAAAACCTATCAGGAATTGGGTCTTAAATGAGGCCCATTTTTTTCTTGGTTTCTTCCAGGGTTAATTTGGCAATAGTTTTTGCTCTCTTGGCTCCGGTATTTAAAATTTCTTTAACATAAACTTCTCTGGAGAGAAGTTCTTTTCTTTTCCGCCGAAAAGGCTCCAGAGAATTTATCAGAAGTTTAGTGAGTGAGCGCTTAAATTCTTCATAGCCCATTCCTTTAAAATTTTTTTCCAATTCCTTGATAGATTTCCCACTAAATAGAGAATAAATCGTTAAAAGATTAGAAATCCCCGGTTTTTTGATTGGGTCATATTTTACTACTTTTCCTGGGTCGGTTACCGCTGCCATTATTTTTTTCTTGATTTCTTCAGGCTCCTCAAACAATTCAAGACAACCCCGCGGGTTATCGGTTTTTGACATTTTTTTCTTTGGATTTTGCAAAGACATAATTTTAGCTCCGGTTTTTGGCAACAAAGCTTTGGGTTCTTTGAAGGTTTGGCCAAATTTTTGATTAAATTTTCTAGCAATAGTTCTGGCTAATTCAACGTGTTGCTGTTGGTCTTTCCCTACCGGCACCAAATCCGTTTGATAAAGTAAAATGTCAGCGGCCATTAGAGTCGGATAGTTCAAAAGCCCGGCGTTAACGTCCTTGGGATATTTTTTAATTTTTTCTTTATATTGGGTCATTCTTTGGAGTTCTCCGATTGGAGTAATTGTCCCTAACAACCAAGCAAGTTCGGCATGGGCTTCAACCTGAGATTGGACAAAAAAGATGCATTTTTCAGGATTTAGACCCGAAGCCAAATAAGCAGTAGCCATTTCAAAAATATTCTTTTTTAATTCTTTGGATAGGTAGGGAGTGGTGATGGCATGGAGGTCCACAATACAAAAAACGCAATCGGCTTTTTCTTGAAACAAAAGCCATTGCCGAATAGCTCCTAAATAGTTCCCGATATGAAGTTCTCCAGTTGGTCGAATGCCACTAAAAATACGCATATTTTAGACCTCTATCACTACTGGTAATATTATTGGTCTTCTTTGGGTTTTGGTATATAAGAATTGACCAATTTTATTTCTGATTTCGTCCTTGATATAGCTCCAATTTACTGCTCCCCCCGAGCCAGCTGCCCGGTTAACAATTTCAATTACTTTTTTCCGAGTTTGGGCTAACAATTCTTTTGATTCTCTCAAATAGACAAATCCTCTTGATATTATATCGGGAGAACCCTTAACTTGACCAGTTTGTTTGTCAACTATGACCACAATCACAAACATTCCATCTCGGGCCAGCATTTGCCTGTCCCTTAAAACTACTTCTCCCACATCGCCAATTCCCAAACCATCAACCATCACGTAATTTGAAGGGACAGTTTTCTTTTCAACCAGAATTCTTTTTTGATTTAAATTAATAACTTGGCCATTTTCAGCTATGACAATATTTTTTTCCGGAACCCCAGCTTCTCGAGCTAATTCAGCATGGGAAACTAACATTGAATACTGACCATGGATTGGTAAAAAGAATTTCGGTTTCATAATTTTAATCATTTCTTTCAGTTCCTCTTGCTGGGCATGGCCTCCGGCATGAATATCCATCATTTTGTAATGGAAAACTTTGGTTTTTTGGCGTAAAATATCGTCTTTTAACGTTTGGACAGTTCTTTCATTTCCGGGAATAACCGAGGAAGAAAGGATAACGTCATCTCCTTTTTTTAGACGAATGAAAGGGTGTTCTTTATTGGCAATTCTCATTAGAATAGCTGAGCCTTCTCCCTGGGCTCCGGTACATAAAATAGTTATTCGGGAGTCGGGATAATTTGAAATCTCTTTTGCCTTAATTATGGTTCCTTTTTTTGATTTGATATAGCCCAAAACCTTGGCGAGCTCGGTATTGGTTTTCATTGAGTATCCTTCAATTGCTACTTTCCTTTGGTATTTTTCTGATAAGGTAATAATTTGCTGGATTCGATTGATAAGCGAGGAAAAGGTAGCAGCAATGATTCTGCCAGTAGACCTTTGAAAAATTTCTTCTAAATTTTTCTCAATTGTCTTTTCAGAAAGAGAGTGGCCCTCTTCTTCAGCTCCAGTTGAGTCGGAAAGTAAAAGCAAAATTTTTCTTTTAGAGAAATCTTTAAGTTTTTCAAAATCAGTTGGCAAATCATTTACTGGATTTGGGTCAAACTTAAAATCAGAAGTATGGATAATGTTACCTACCGGGGTTTCAATAAATAATCCTAAGTTATCAGGGATATTGTGGTTTTGCTTAAAGAATTCAATTCTAAAAGGACCCAATTTGATTTTGGAACCATTTTTAACTTCGGTGATATCTAATTTTGGCTGAGAAGTAAAATCTTCCTGTCTTTTTAAAATAATTCCTCGAGTTAAAGGGGAGGCAAAAATCTCTAAATTGGGGCGCCAGATTTTTCCAATTAGATAGGGTATGGCTCCAATGTGGTCATAATGACCATGAGTAAAAACTATCCCCAAAATATTTTTTTGTTTTCCTCTAAGATAGTTAATGTTTGGGACAATAAAATCAATTCCTGGCATGTCTTCTTCGGGCATACGAAATCCCATATCAATAATCAAAATCTTCCTTTCATACTCAAGGAGCATCATATTTCTTCCTACCTCGCCTAAACCGCCGAGGGGAACAATTTTGAGACTTTGCTGTTTTTCCATGTGCGGACGGTGGGACTCGAACCCACAAGCCTTGCGGCATACGGCCCTGAACCGTACGCGTCTTCCAGTTTCGCCACGTCCGCCAGAAACTTAATAGAGACCGGGGTTTTTTGTCACTTTTTAAATACCCCGGTTTTTTTAATCAGAGTTTTGTTTCGGAAAATCCAATTATGGAGCCCTTTAACTCCTTCTTTTGGAGAAATTTTGGGTGACCAACCAAGCTCTTTTTTGGCTTGGTTAATGTCTGAAATATAAACTTTTTGGTCGCCCTGCCGCCAAGGGCCGAAGGAGTAATTGAATTTTTTACCGGCTAACTTCTCCAGTATAGAAAATAACTCCCAAATGGAAAGAGAGAAATTAGGTCCTCCGCCGATATGATAGGCTTTTCCCCGAGTTTTTTTAATATTTTTAAAAGTTAGGTCAAAGGCTCTTATTAAATCGTCTACGTAGAGAACATCTCTAACTTGTTTTCCGTCGCCATAAATGGTTACTGGTTTTCTGAACAGTAAAGAGTTACAAAACCAGGCTAACCATCCCTGTTCTTCAATCCCAAACTGATGGGGTCCATAAATTCCCGATTGTCGAAAGACAACCGTATTTAAACCAAAAATCCTCGCGTAGTCAACGGTGTATTGGTCGCCGCAACCTTTTGAATTTCCATAGGGACCGTGGAAATCGAGAGGATAATTTTCGGAAATACCTCTGATGTTTTTGTAATCATATCTTTTCTCTTTCTCTACTACCGGAATATCGGTCATCTCCCCGTAAACTTTATTTGTACTGGAATAAACTAAGCTGGCTTTAGGAGCTTCTTTTCTCAAGGCTTCCAAAACATTAAAAGTTCCCAGGGCATTTATTTCAAAGTCTTCTCTGGGATTGGTTACTGAGGTCACCATCGTTGTTTGCGCCGCGAGGTGGCAGATTAAATTTGGTTTATATTTTTTAAAGGTTTTTAAGAGCTTTTTATCATTTCTAATGTCTCCTTTTATAAAGATAAACTTGCCCTTTTGTTTTTTTAGCCATTTTAAATTTTCTTTAGCCCCGACCCGCGATAAATTATCGAAAACAACCGCTTTATATCCCTTTTTTAGATAGTGGGCGACAACATTAGTCCCGATGAACCCCGCTCCGCCGGTAATCAAAATAGTCCTTGGCATATTTTTAGATATTAGCAATATAACTTTTAATCTTTGAACCAAATTGAGGATGTTTTAAGGAAAGATAAATGTTTGTTTTTAAATAAGCCAATTTGTTTCCGCATTCTAACCATTTTCCTTCGAATTCATAGCCGTAAACTTCTTTGCCGTCATTTATCATGTCTTCAAAGGTATCAGCTAAAATTATCTCTCCATTTTTGCCGGCCTTTCTTTTCTCAAGGTAATCAAAAACTTGCGGGGTCAAAATATATTTTCCGACAATCGCTAAATTAGAAGGCGCTTTTTGCATTGAGGGTTTTTCAATAATATTTTTAATTTTGTAAACTCTACCCCTGATTTTTTCTACCGCCGCTATGCCATAGAAAGGAAGACTTTCTCTTGGCAATCTGTAGAGAGCAAGCACTGGCTTTCGATATTTTTGAAATACTTTAATTAACTGCAAAATAGCAGGGGTTCTCGAATCGACGATATCATCAGCAAATAGAACGGCCGAAGGTCCCCCCTTGATTAATCGCTTCGCTTGTAAAACAGCATGGCCATCGCCCAATGGTTTTTTTTGAAAAACATAAGAAAAGGAGACATTCTTGGTAATTTTTTCCAAGTTTTTAAGTTCACCTAAAAGATGATTCTTTTTTCTCATTTTTAAAACTTCTTCAAGTTCCGGTGTTTTTTTTAGATATTTTTTAAAGTACTTCGGAATTTCTTTTTTATCAGGTCGATTGATAAAAATAATTTCTTCGATGCCTGAAGCTTGAGCTTCTTCAACAATATATTGGATAACTGGCTTATCCGCTAAGGGCCAGAGTTCCTTTGGCAAAACCTTGCTTAATGGTAAAAATCTTGTCCCCAGGCCGGCGATGGGAATAATGGCTTTTTTAATTTTAGTCATTTTAAAAAATCTAAATTTTCAGGTTTTGATTCCAGGGGTTTTTTGATGCGTATCCTCGGGACCTTAGCATAATTTTTATTTTTAATCCAGCCTGATTTTGTATAAAAATAGCCAGCACCTTTCATTTTTTCTAATTCTTCGTAAATATTTTTATTTTTTACAGAAACCCAATTGGCAATTTTCAACTCTTTTTTAAGGGGATTAATAATTATAGCGGCGTATTTTGGAGGGAATATTACGCATTCCCCCTTTTTTGCCTCAACAGTAAAAACATTTTCAATAATTTTTCCTTTTGCTTTTTGCATTAAGAAAATTGCCTTTCCTTTGAGCACAATATATAATTCTTGGAACTTTTTTGAGTTTCTATTGCCTTTAGTTCTTACGAATTCTTCGCCCAGCATTTTTGGCGGAATTACAGTGATATCATATCTTAAACCATTTCTTTTCTTCACTCCTCGATATATATAATAAACTTCGAGATTAGGAGGAGTTTTGGCCCATTTCTGGTCATAAAGAACACTTTTCATTTCATTTAAATGTCTTATCTGGGGTTTAATTTGTTTTATCGCCATGCTCTTTTTGTTTTAATATACCAATTTTCTATACCACTAAATCTTTTTGAGGGACTGGTAACTATTTTAGCATCTACCCCTTTAATTTCTTTTGAAACTAAATAAAGATAATCTGGATTGTATAAAAATAGGGCTGGGACGTCATCAATTAAAAGTTCTTGGAATTCTTCTAATTTTTCTTTTCTAACTTCTTCATCTAGTGATTGGCGGACATCTTCTAACAGTTTATCACATTTTTTATTTTCATACATTGCTAAATTTAAACCAGGGTCTTTTTTTTGAAGAGAAGACCAGAAAGGAAAGGGGTCAGGGATAGCCCCTAAAACTTCACCGAATAAAAGAGCTTCATAATTCCTGGGCTTAATAATTTCTCTTTCTAAAGTGGAGATATCAAAGGTTTTAATTTCCACCTCTGCTCCAAGATTTTCCCACTGGGACTGCAAAAGGGAGGCTACCTCAATTAATATGGGTTGGTCAACGGTGGTTAAAGAGAACTTTAAAGGGATTGTCTCTTCGGGAGGTTCAAAACAAATTTCATTTAATTTTGCCCTGGTAAGTATTTTAACATCGCCCGTTCCTTTTTCTAATTCGGCAGGCACCAAAATATCGGCTCGATATTTTTCCTGGAATCTAATTACCGCCGCCTTTGTTTTTGAGCCAAAATAACCTGTTACTTCTCCTTCAGGATAAACTTCCGGGTCTTTAGCCAAACATTTTTGCAATTCTTTTACTTCATTACC
>Ga0315533_1002505_pt1 | contig 12684 bp, 9 predicted proteins | sample SalMarSW160130MG_FD_203081 | JGI IMG/M metagenome (GOLD analysis project Ga0315533, IMG submission 203081) | Salt marsh sediment microbial communities from the Plum Island Ecosystem LTER, Massachusetts, United States - Salt Marsh Sediment SW1601-30 ...
GGCTCAGGCACGGGTAGGAACGACTGCTTTATGGCTCATAAGATAAGCTCTCAGGGCAAGCTTGTAGGCCTGGACATCAGTGACGAGATGATAAGCCAAGCATTGAAGCGTTGCTGTATGTATACCAACGTCGAGTTTAGAAAGTTTCGGATAGAGTTACCGCTACCGTACGAAGGAGAGTTTGACAAGGTGTTCATCTCTTTCGCCTTACATGGTTTTGAGAACGACCAGAAAGCCGGCATTATCTACAATGCTTACCAAGCTCTAAATTCGGGGGGAACCTTTTATATCTTGGATTATGCTGAGTATGATATTGACAGGATGTGGTTTCCTTTCCGCTGGGCATTCGCCCGGTGGGAGTGCCAGTTGGCTGTGGAATTCCTTAAGCTCAATATAAAGGGGATGATCCGTGCCCAGGGTTTCACCGACATCAAAGAAGAGTTTTTCCTCAGAGGGCATCTACGACTGCTGAGCGCAGTAAAGCCTCTAAATAGCATTCTGTGAACATGGATGGGAATCACATGAATAAGCAGAGCTATCATGGGAAGTGAGCGAATCATGGCTGTCGAAGAAAAAAAGAAGGTTATAAACCGGCTAAAATCGATGTACCCGCTTAGAGCTAAAGTGAACGAGACATACCAAAAGAGCGTTGAGGCTATGAGAGCGGGCAAACCTACAGTATGGGCTATGCTTAATTGGTATTATGGTGACCCAATCCTCAAAGCCATGGACCTGGAAGTGGTGTATCCAGAAAACTACGGTGCTATACTCGCTGCTACGGGATATGCCCAACCCTACCTGGAATACGCCGATGCCGACGGCTTTCCTACACACCTGTGTGGTTATAGCCGGGCCACTCTTGGCTATACCTCAAAGATGATGAGAGAACTGAAAGGTGAAATACCCTCAGAGGCCCCTCTAGGTGGGATGCCGAAACCCATATTCTTAATGTCATCATCTGCTGTTTGTGACGCAAGATATAAGTGGTTCCAGGCGTTGGGCCGCTATATGGATGTCCCGGTATGGACATTGGAGGCACCTATGCCTGGAGTGAAAGAACTATTCATGGAAGGCTCTTATGAGCGGATGGTTGATTTAGGAGTTAAACATCTCAGGGAGTTCGTTGCTTTTGTCGAACGCATCACCGGTAGGAAGTTAGACTGGGATAAATTGGATGAAACAGTAGACCTTATGATAGAAGTCAATAGGCTGTGGCATGAAATAAACGAACTGCGCAAGGCAAGACCCTGCCCCATGCACAGCAGAGACTTCTGGAGCGCCATGCCAGCGGCCCTGTTCCTGATGGGCGATCTCGAGCATTCATTGCAATGCTTTCGGGATATGTATGAAGAGGTGAAAGAAAGGGTGAAAGACCGCATAGGAGCTATTGCCGAGGAGAAATATCGACTGGTATTCGCTGAGCTTCCACCGTGGCATAGCTTGAGATTCTTTGATAGATTGGCAGAGAGAGGATGGAACTTCGTCGTCGAGAGTTTTGGCTACCGCCCGCCTATACCCCTTGACCTAAGTGGGGTTAGCGACCCTTTAGAGAAAATCACCAGATTTAGTCTCCAGGTTTTTATTGGCTATTATGAAGATGCGTTGGAACAAAACGTGCCAGCCGGCGCCTTAGCATATCCATATTTGAAGTATGCTAGAGAATGGAGATGCGATGGGGCACTACTCCACCCTCTCATTAGTTGCCGCAGCGCCTCTACGCATTTGCCGTATGTGGCAAACTTGATAATGGAAAGGCTAAAGGTTCCTTCACTAACAATCGAAGGAGATATCGTAGACCTCCGATTGTTTGATCCTGAAGATGCTATGGCAAGGGCAGAACCATTTGAGGAGACTATGGAGTACTACAGAAGAGTAAGGAAACAAGAGGGGTTTGATTGGTAGGAAGACGGCAAATTTTGGCTTGGCGAGTTATCAATAATGGCAGATAAAAGCAAAGGGCTTAGCAAAGCAAAGGAGATTTATCGAAATCGGTCTGTCAGAGCCAAAGAGCTTAAGGCGGAAGGCAAGAAGATAATAGGCTATCCCTGCGTCTATGTTCCTATAGAAATGCTTACCGCGCTTGACCTCATCCCGTACCGGACATACGGAGATATCAGGGAGCCGGTCACCGAGGCAGACAGAGCGTTGCCTACCTCGTTTTGCTCTATCATTCGTAGCTGCTTTGATTGCGCACTAAAAGCCAGAGATGATTTCCTGGATGGGATAGTTGTTGCTCATTCTTGTGACCCTCAAGAGAAAACGGCTCGTCTGTGGGAATCCTATATAAGCTATCCTTATTTCCATTTCATGGATATACCTGGCACGGTTCGACCAGAGGCCATGGATTACTTCAAAGGACAATTAAGCGATTTAAAGAAGACATTGGAGGCTTTCACGGGAAAAGAGCTTTCCTCAGACAGACTCAAGGCAGCCATCCAATCTCATAATATACAGCGAGCCTTAGTAAGAGAATTATACGAGTTAACGAAGCCCGAACCGCCTCTTATCTCGGGAACGGATATACTTCAGGTAATAAAGGCTTTGATGAGTCTGCCTGTGGACGAAGGCAACGAGTTACTAACCCAGGTCATAAGTGATGTTAAAGACCGTACAGATGGCCCTGAAAGGAAGCCGGTGCGGCTTATCCTTTGGAGCAGCACGCTGGATGATGTTGAGATAATGCAGATATTCGAGAATGGGGCAAATATGGTTATGGACGAGAGTTGTGGGGGCATTAGAGCCTTTAGAGCTAAGGTGAAGCTGACTGATGACCCATTGGATGGACTGGCTCAATACTATTTGGAGGAGATTACCTGCGCCCGAACGTTCAGGGAGACTGTTCTCGGCGAGACTAGAAAAGACTATCTGGAAGACCTGGAAAGCCGATTTGGCTATCTAAAAGACTTCGCCCAAGAATGGAAGGTCAATGGAGCAATCTTCCTGCTCGTCAGATATTGTGACCCTTTCGCTTTTGAAGTTCCTTCGCTTAACGACTACTTTGACAGCATTGGTATTCCCAGCATTTATATAGAATACGACTATGCCCAAGGAGCTCTGGCACCGTTAAGAACGAGGGTTGAAGCCTTCCTTGAGACAATTAGCTGAGAATACTATTTAAGGATACACTTGTATTTCGCTGGGGTCGACATAGGTTCTACCATGACCGAGATTCTGCTTGAGGACAAGGAAGCAACTTAATGCTTTGGTTCATTGGTATCGACATCGGCTCGGTGTATAGCAAGGGAGTTATAACCAGAGATAACGAGATTTGTGCTAGTTATGTGATTCTTTCCGGCACTAATTACCGCACGACAGCCGAGAAGATAAGACAGGAACTGGTGACCGAGGCTAACATAGCTGTGGATCATATTACCGCTACCGTAGCTACTGGCTCTGGCGCTGGAAATGTCTATTTTGCCAGTCAGAGAGTTAGTGACATAGTTTGCACTGCTAGAGGCATAAATAACATCTTCCCCTTGGCGAAGACAGTTATTGACGTGGCTGGGCAGTCAACTAAGGTGGTGCGGATAGATGGTGAGGGGATGGTAGCCAACTTCACCGTCAGTGAGAAGTGTGCTGCTGGAAGCGGCCAGTTTGTCGAGCTTATTGCCAACGTCTTGCGAATAGATTTAAAGAACTTCGGCCCGCTTTCTCTTGAGTCCGAGAACCCCGTTGTTTTCAGCACAGGATGTGCGGTCTTTGGCGAATCAGAGGCTGTTACCAGGGTGGCCGAAGGCATCCCTAAAGAGGATATCGCCGCTGGGGTCAATAAAGCCTTGGCCGACAAGATAACCTCCCTGTGTAAGAAGGTTAAATTGGAAGAGCCATGCGCTATCTGTGGTGGTGGCGCTCTCAATATTGGGCTCGTCGAGGCTATACAACATGAGTTGAAAATTCAGCTACTTATTACTCTTCATCCCCAGACCGTGACAGCCTTAGGTGCAGCTGTAACAGCAAGGGCCTCAAACTTAAACAGCTAAGATTTCGTATATATTTCTAATTCAGGTAGCGATCTTCCGACATAGAAAGGGGAAAACAAAGTGAGCACTAAGACAGTGGCTGTTCCCAAGCAAATGTGGTATGAAAAGGGAGAATTGCAGTTGGAATTTCCCGAGTCGTGGGATGTTGTACCATGCCTTATGAATGGGCACAACGCCCCTCACATAACCTCAGAGCAGATAAGGGCTGCCTTCAGCAAGCCTATTGGAACCCCTCCCCTCAGGGAGTTAGCCCGTGGGAAAAAGGAAGTGGCCATAATTTTCGATGACCTTTCCCGACCAACAGGTACTTACGAGTTGGTACCCTATGTTCTCGAGGAGCTAGAAGCAGCAGGCATTCCTGATGCAGCCATCAGATTTATCTGCGCTATTGGCTCCCATAGTGCGCACACCTTCGAGGACTTTCAAAAGAAACTGGGAGTTGGCATAATGGATAGGTTTCCGGTTTACAATCACAACGCATATGAGAACTGCCAGCATATTGGGCGGACATCGCAAGGCACTGAGCTCTCGGTTAACGCTGAGGTGATGAGCTGTGACTTGAAGATCGCCATAGGATCCATAGTTCCGCATGTCCAAAGCGGATATGGCGGTGGTGGGAAGATTATCCTGCCTGGTATAGCTTCAATGGACTCGATCGAGGGCTTTCACCGCCTGGAAATCGAGGCTAGGCACTCTGGGCGAGGCGACGCTGTAGGGCCTGGCAAATACGCTGAGAACCCTATGATACGGGACTTTAATGAGGCGGCCAGAATGGTGGGGCTGGACTTCAAGATTGATACCATGATTAATGGTGGGGGAGAGCAATGTGCAATATTCGCGGGAGAATGCCAAGCCGAATTCTATGAAGCTCTGAAGTTTGCCGTGCCACACTATGCTACGAAAACTGTCCCAGGGATTGAGGTGGCTGTAATCAATAACTTCAGCAAAGCTAATGAAGCAATCGTCGGGCTGCTTATGGGGGTATCGATATTAATGGAGAAGGGTGGCGACCTGGTATTGATCATGGATTGTCCTGCTGGCCAGGTGGTGCATTACCTGCTGGGCAGTTTTGGCAAATCAATAGGGGGGCGCTTGTTTAGCCCGGTCAATTTCGAGTTGCCTTGGCTGAAAAGGCTGATAGTATTGTCACCGCAATTTGAGAAGTCGTTCACCGACTGGCTAGCCATACCTGATACTATATGGGTAAAGACCTGGCCGGAGGTTATGGATATTCTGACACAAGATTTTCCAAAAGGAGCTAAGGTAGCGGTAGTTCCCGATGGTACAATACAGTACCTAACGTGAATTATGATGTCCAGTAGCCGAGGTGGTAATCTGAATGGAGGATACTATGGATACGAAGGTTAAAGGTTCTAAGGAGCTATTCGACGAAGTCATCGATGCCGGGTTATGCACTCTATGTGGCGCATGTACCGGCGGTTGTCCTTATCTGGTGCCCTACAAAGGCAGGATAGTGCTTCTTGACAATTGCACTCTTACAGAAGGGCAATGTTACCAATATTGCCCACGAACATACACAGATATGAATGCGATTAGCCAGCAAGTTCATGGGGTACCATACAGCAAGGATGAGCTAGGCACTGCTAAGGAAGTGTTGATGGCAAGGTCAACGGATGCACGCATCAGAGAAAAGGCACAATATGGGGGTACGGTTACTACGCTTTTATCCTTGGCGCTGTCGGAGGGACTCGTTGACGGCGCAATCATGTCAAAAACATCTGACGACAAGACTCCCGGTGCTTTCCTGGCTCGCAACGTGGAAGAGGTGCTTGAAGGTGCTGGCTCCAATTACATGGCGTGCCCTGTATTAGAAGCTTTAAACCATATTCCAAAAGATAGTCAAGAGGGGCTGGCCATAGTCGCTATACCCTGCCAGGCCATGGCCTTGGCCAAGATGAAGAAAGATCCACCACAGGACAGAGTAAATATAGGCAATGTAAAGATAGTGATTGGACTGTTTTGCACCTGGGCTCTATCGCCCGATGGATTTCATCATTTTCTGAAGGAGAACTTGGAATTGCCACAGGTGACCAAGTTTGATATCCCACCCCCTCCAGCTAATAGATTCGATGCCTACGCTCAATCTGGTAAGGTCTCATTTCCTCTGGATCAAATCAGGAAATATGTTATGTCAAGTTGCTCTTACTGCTTGGATATGACATCTGAGTTTGCCGACATCTCAGTTGGCTCGGTTGAGGGAATTGAAGGCTGGAACACCCTCATTGTCCGCACCAATGCTGGCGCAGAGCTTGTGGAGATGGCCAAGATGAAGGGAAAGCTTGAGACTGATACATTGCCTCCTCAGAACTTGGCTCATCTTAAGGAGGCAGCGCTGCTGAAGAAGAAACGAGCATTGCAAGAGATAGTTAAAAGGAGTGGCGACATAAACAATCTACTTTATGTTGGGCTATCGAAGGGCATGGTTGATAAACTGCTATCCGAATAGTGGATAGCAAATTAGGGAGGTGAGTAATATGGCAAGTATTGACATAGATGCTCCTGGCACAAATCAGCTCCTCATTGGCAATGAAGCTATTGCTCGTGGTGCACTGGAGGCGGGGGTTGGATTTGCTGCTGCCTATCCAGGGACACCCTCGTCAGAAATCATGGAAAGTTTGGCGTCGGTATCCAAGAATATGGGCATTTATGCCCAGTGGTCTGTAAATGAAAAAGTGGCTATGGAAGCTGCTGCCGGTGCTTCCTTTGCTGGCATTCGAGCCATCGCCTCTATGAAGCAGAATGGAGTCAATGTCATTTCTGACTTTCTAGCGAATCTCGTCATGACTGGAATAGGTAATGGGGGATTGGTCCTTGTTAGCTGCGATGATCCTTCCGCTATATCCAGTTCTAATGAACAGGATACGCGACCCATAGCTAAATGGCTAGACATACCGTTACTGGAGCCAGGTAACTTCCAGGAAGCTAAGGAAATGACCAAATGGCTCTTTGACCTTTCAGAGGAGCTAGGCACCATATGTATGCTGCGGAGTGTAACCCGCATTTCCCACGCCAGGGGCAATGTTAAGCTGGGTGAGTTGCTTAAAAAGGAACAGAAGGCATATTTCGACCAGATACATGATACACGGAACGTCATGCCGACCAAGTTTATGCCGGTTCCCAGCGCATTGCGGCATGCTTTGTTGCACGTGAGGCTAGATAATGCGCGGGAAAAGTTTGAATCATCGCCCTTCAATTGGTATGTGGGTCCAGATAATGCAGATTTGCTCATTATAACCTGCGGTAGCTGCTGGCTTTACTCTCGGGAAGCGGTGAAGGCATTGAAACTGGATGACAGGGTGGGCATCCTCAAACTGGGTACTCTTTGGCCCTTGCCAGAAAAATTTGTGGAAAGACATCTGAGCAAATCGCAGAAAGTTCTGGTGGTTGAAGAGATCGACCCCTTCCTGGAGCGAAGTGTGATGGAACTGGTTGCCAACTTGCCACCTGGCGCTCCACGTCCCCTTTTTTACGGTAAGCGCTCGGGAGACATAAATGCTTATGGAGAGCTAAACCCAGACAAGGTTATCAAAGCAGTAAGCAACATAATGGGGTTGGCATATCAGCCTCGAGACATTGAGTATGGCAAGAAAGCAGAGGAGATCTCAAAAAGCAACGTCCCTGAACGAATGATGACTTTCTGCCCCGGTTGCGCTCATCGTGCTAGCTTTTGGGCGATCAAGAATGCACTCAAGCTAGATGGGCGCAATGGAATTGTTACCGGTGATATCGGTTGCTACTCCATGGCACTGGGGCCCGCTGGCTTTTTCCAGGTAAGGACGATGCACTGCATGGGAGCTGGGATAGGAGTGGCTAACGGACTTGGGAAGTTGGGACAGTTCGGTTTCAACCAACCGGTACTTGCTGTGTGCGGCGACTCCACTTTCTTCCATGCCGCTATTCCAGCGCTGATAAACGGCATTTACAATCAGTCGAATTTCATTCTTATAGTCTTAGATAATAGTGCTACTGCAATGACCGGTTTCCAACCCCACCCTGGAACTGGAGTGAGCGCTATGGGGGAGCCAACAAAGGCTGTGAGTATGGAAGCCTTATGCCGCTCATTGGGAATACATGTCGACATTTGCGATCCCTTCGACCTTGAAAGCACTACTGCTACTCTGCTTGAAATGATGGCGGACGGTGGTGCTAAGGTAGTGATAATGCGACGCGAGTGCGAGCTGGTGAGAAGCCACAGGGAAAAAGGAAAACCATATAAGGTGCATGTTGACCCCGAAAAGTGTATAGGAGAGGCTTGTGGTTGTGACAGATTATGCACCAGGGTGTTTCGCTGCCCTGGGTTGATTTGGGATAAAGAGGCTGGCAAAGCCAAGATAGACGAGGTAATCTGCACCGGATGTGGGGTGTGTGCAGATATATGTCCTCAGGGAGCCATCGTGAAGGAGGCAACATGACTACAAAGACCTTAATGAACGATCCGCTTAACCTGATCATTACCGGTGTCGGTGGTCAGGGCAATGTGAGGGTATCTCTGCTTATCGGCAATGCCCTGGTAAGAGAAGGCTACTTCGTGACTATTGGGGAAACTTATGGAGCATCCCAAAGGGGTGGGCCAGTCATGAGCCACTTGAGAATTTCAAAGGAGATTGAATGTAGCCCTTTTATCTCTGATGGACGCGCTGATGTCATCCTCGGCATGGAGCCGGTGGAAACCCTGAGAATGCTAGGGCGGTTTGGTAACCCGGATGTCATCACCATAGTCAACCCCAGGCCTATACATTCCATTGATGTTACTGGAGGCGAGGCTGAATATCCTGATCTGGATAGGCTCATGAAAACCATAAAGGAGCTGTCAGCCAAAACATGGGTGATAAATGCCACCGAAGAAGCACAAAAAATGGGCGATCCCATATTTGCCAATGTAATCCTCGTCGGCGCTCTCATTGGCTGCGGCGTCCTGCCGCTGGACGAGAAATCAGTGGAGCCAGTATTACGGGAAAGTTTCCCCAAAGAATTTGAGGCCAATATGATGGCTTTCAGCAAGGGTATGCAGCTTGCAGGTTAGTAGAGTAAGCAGAGCGACATAGTTTTAAGAAAATCAAGAGAGAAGTAGTATTTTGTGTAGTTCTTTCGTGCAAGGATGGATATGGATTTAGGAGCCACAGAAGTCGTGGAGCGGTTTAAGACCGAAGCCACTAGAGTTGGCGCCATGGTATACGAAGCCAAAGACGCCAAGGATGCCGGTGATTATGTGCTGAAAGTTGCACAGGAACACGGTGTGAAGCACATAGTCAAGTCAAAGTCTATGCTGGCTGAGGAGATTGGGCTAAGAGAGCAGTTGGAAAATGCTGGCATAGAGGTTAGGGAAACCGACATCGCAGAATGGATCACCCAATTAGCTGGGGAAAGAGCAGCGCATGCAGAATATTTAGTCCCACCCAAAACCATTGAGCAGGTCGCTGGGCTTATCTCCAAAGCAACCGGTGAGAAGCTGGAAGCTGACCCTCAGGCTCTATCAATTGCGGCGCGTCGGGCGTTGAGGCAGTCCTATATCGTTGCAGATATGGGTATTTCAGAGGCTAGTGTTGCCATAGCTGAAACTGGGACTTTAATCATTATGAGCAATGAAGGAAATGACCGCTTGGTCGCTGTTTTGCCTCCTATACATGTGACGATGCTTGACCGCAAAGAGTTAGTCTCTAACATGGAAGATGCTACTGCTAAACTTAAATTGCTCAGCAAAACAGTGACGGACAGGAAAATGTCGAGATATATCACCTATATCACCGGAAGAAACACTACCGCTGATATACCAAAAGCGTTAATGGCCAGGGCCCAGGGTCCAGAAGAAGAGCATATTGTCCTAGTAGATAGGGCTGCAAGTAAATGAAAGGGCGCACAAATTTCAGGTGGGAATTGTAGCCGTGTACTGTGAGGCGGAAACATGAGTAGGGAAATGACTAAACGTGTGCATAAGGCGCTAGCAGATGACAATTTGCAGTCTGCTCTTGGTAGATTGACACCCCTTCTAAAGATGGTGCTTCAAATGGCGCTGGAAGGCATTGATTTCGATGCTTTAAGCAAAGAAATCCGCCGCGTGAAAGAGAAATCTATCGCTAACCTACCTCAATTGGTGGAGCTATTCAAGATTGAAGCTGCTGAGTCTGGTGCTGTGGTATATGAAGCCAGGGGTGCCGAGGATGCCAACAACTATGTGCTGAAGCTGGCACAGGAACGCCATGTGAAACACATAGTCAAATCAAAATCCATGCTCACTGAAGAGCTCGAGCTAAGGGAGTATCTTGAGCATGCTGGCATGGAGGTAAAGGAAACCGACATTGGAGAATGGATCATCCAACTAGCTGGGGAAAGACCGGCGCATATGGTTGGACCAGCCATACATAAAACGATTGAGCAGGTCGCTGAGCTTCTCTCCACAGAAACAGGTGAGCAACTGGAACCTGAACCTCAGGTTCTATTAAATGCAGCACGTCATGCATTAAGGCAGTTCTATATTAATGCGGATATGGGTATTTCAGGAGCTAATATTGCTATAGCTGAAACTGGAAGCATAGTCATCGTCACTAATGAAGGGAATGGCTGTATGGCCACCACTTTGCCTCCCATACATGTGGCGCTGGTTGGCTACGAGAAGCTGGTTTCCAGCTTGGAAGATGCCGACGCCATACTTAGACTACTCAGCAGGAGCACCATGGGGATGAAAATGCCAGTCTATATCTCTTATATTAGCGGTCCTAGTAATACCACTGCTATTCCAGAAGTACCATCTCTCAGCGCGCAAGGCCCCGGCGAGGTGCATATTGTCCTGGTAGATAATGGCCGCTGGCAAATGAGAGAATCCACTGAATTCAGAGAGGCGTTATATTGCATTAAATGTGGCGCCTGCCTTAATGTCTGCCCGGTTTTCCAGTCACTCGCTGGACAAACTTACGGTTATATATACCAGGGTGGCATTGGCGCTATCTTAACTGCCTTCCTTCATGGCATGGATAAGGCAAAGGATCCAGCAAGCTTATGCATGGGATGCATGGCGTGCAAGGAAGTCTGCCCAGCCTGTATCGATATACCGCGCATGGTATCTCAGTTGAAAGCAAGGTTTGTGGCAGAAGAGGGCTTGTCATGGAAAGGTAAGGTGGCATACCGAGGCGTACTGAAACACCCAGCGCGGTTAGATAGAGCAATAAGAGTTGGCTCATACCTGCAGCGGCCTTTTACTGATAAAGATTTTATGACAAGATGGCTTCCCTATCCACTGAATTCGCTGGCCCAGACTATCAGCCTTCCTGCGCTATCACATCGTCCATTACGTGACCGGTTGAAGGATTCATCATCACCTAAGAAAGGAGTCCATCCCAGTGTGGCTTTTTATGCTGGCTGTGTTGCTGATTATGCATATCCTGACCTTGGCCAAGATGTCATGAAGGTTCTGAGGGAATGTGGCGCTGAGCCTTACTATCCGCAGGGACAAACATGTTGTGGTGCTCCAGCATGGTTTGCTGGCGATGTCGAAACAACCCTCGGGCTAGCCAGAAGAAACATCGCTGCTCTGGAAGAAGGAGATCCTGACTATATTGTCACCGTGTGCCCTGGTTGCGCAGTCATGCTAAAACAGGAGTATCCGCGTTTAACCGCCGCTGAACCAGATTGGAATCAGAGGGCGAAAGTACTTTCCAGCAAAATTCGCGATTTCTCGCAACTTGTTCTTGAACTAACTCCTTCAGCAGAGAAGAGACCTCCACTAAATGAGAAAGTCACTTACCATGACCCTTGTTATTTGAAGAGAGGGCTTGGTGTATATGTTGAACCCAGACAACTGCTTGAACGGGAGGGCTTAGAACTGGTAGAGATGGCTGACTCAGATGCCTGCTGTGGCTTTGGTGGTGAGATTGTGCTCAAATACCCGGAGTTATCTAACTCAGTCTTGCAACGGAAGCTAGACAATATAGAAGCAAGTGGTGCCGACATAGTAGTTACCAATTGTACACCCTGTATCCTTCAGATCAGGGGCGGATTAGATAAGCGCAAAAGCAATATCAAAGTAATTCACAGCGCCGAGCTAATGGCAAAATACAGCAATTCACATGCTAGGAGCGCATGACAACCTCAGCCTTTTTAGCGAGGTGCTACGTAAGGAACTATCAGAGGTGAGAGCGGTGAGGGATAAGAATAGTCTCTTGAGATTGGGTCGCCAACTATATGTGAGTTTATCCATGTAGGCGACTGACTCATCAAGTATGAGTGGGGTTGGCAGTCATGGCCAATTATGGTATAAGTGTGATGTTATACGAAGCTCTTTTCCATTATTCCATGAGGAGGTTACATGAGGTCATGGTCAGGTCCTTAAAATTAAATCCCTTTTGGTGCTGCAGTGCAACATTTAAAAACTGAAGGAGGGAAGAGCAAAGATGAGAGCTAAATTTGGTGCACCAGAGGCACTGGCGTTCATTGGTGCTTTGGCGATGATTGTTAGCGTTTTCTTGGTCTTTGAGAAGGTGGGTGGTGTGTCATCTGACGCGATGGAGGCTTATAATCTTGGCTTGCCTATTTTTCTGATAGCGGCGCTTTGTTTTGGGACATTTGCCGCTAGAGAGAGGGGTATCTTGCCCGGGCTGGCTTTTATTGGCCTCGGCTTCGCGGGGTTGGCGTTAATAGGAAACTTTGCCTATGACTTCTTTGCTGTACAACATGCTGAATTGGGCAATCT
>Ga0315533_1002506_pt1 | contig 12679 bp, 10 predicted proteins | sample SalMarSW160130MG_FD_203081 | JGI IMG/M metagenome (GOLD analysis project Ga0315533, IMG submission 203081) | Salt marsh sediment microbial communities from the Plum Island Ecosystem LTER, Massachusetts, United States - Salt Marsh Sediment SW1601-30 ...
CCTAAAATTTGGTTGATCATTTGAATTTTTTATACCAAAATGTAGGGCGAAAAACAAGTAAAAAGAGCATCTATTTATAATTATTTCAGCTATTTATATGGGATTGACTTTTTACGAGGTCATCAAAAATGAGAAGAAAAAGTTTGGCATTCATCTTGATGAAAAGAAGGAAACTCTAACGATAACCCAGAAGATTAGTTTGAAATTGGAGGAAGGGCAAAGTATCGCTGATATTGATGAGGAAGATTACGATTTCGAAGAAAGTAAGCACGGAACAAAATGGGAGGCTGCGATTGAATGGGCTAGGTTAGGAGAGAAGCCTCCGACGAAAACAAATATCAAAAAATGGTGGAAAGAGGATTTGTCAATAGGTGTTTTAAATTTTAAAAGCTTATTTGATGACAATGACAAGGAGCCTTTACCTGAGACTTATCAAGAAAAGCTGGAGATGTTATGGGTTGAGCATTTTGATACTATACCAAAGGAAAAGATTACTGGTGATGAAAAAGTCTTGGGCTGGAAGAATAAGCTCAAGGGAAACCTGCCAAAATTTTTCTACGTGCCGGCAGTAAAACATGTTGATGAAGATTTGAAGGTATTTAAAACTAATCCATTTGGCGAAATGATTAATTGGCTTACACAGAATATCTCTGATGATGTTAAAAAGGAGTTTGAGGAGAAGACCAAGACGATTGTGCAAGATGCCTTAAGCAAAATAGATCAAGACGATGAGGGAAAATCCAAAATTGTTTTTATTAATGGTTCTTCTCCAAATTAGTTGGTAGAAAAATGATTTACCAAAATACAACATATTGAAATTAAATGTAATTTCACCATTAAGCTTTTTGATTAATTAGGCCATATTGTTAGGTGATAATGTTACTCCAGAAATTAAGTATTAACAGGAAATTACTTTTATAGGCAACTGCTATGATGAGCCTGATAGATACCCATTATCGGAGTTGCTTTTAAAAGCTATACCTACTGAAATCATTAATCAAATAAGATTTAAGCCTTAATCTTGACCAACTAATTTGGAGAAGATCCTTATTAATAAACAGTTGAATGCAAACTTAGGAGTGAATTTAGGCTGCAGACTTGAATTGAAATTTGGAACCCCGAAGATAAGTGATATTGTTTTTCCCTCACCACAGCTATATGCTGACGATGGTTACTACTCGGACATCAATAGCAAGGGACACGGCCTTCAAAGGTTATGTATTCTCTCTTTGTTAAGAACTTACAATGATCTTAAAAAGATAACGAATAAAGGAGATGATAGAAACATGATTCTGGGGATAGAAGAACCCGAAATTTATTTGCATCCCCCGATAAAACGCGCCACGTATAAATTGCTCAGATCATTATCCAAGAAAGATGACCAGATTATTTACTCGACTCACGACAGCTATTTTGTTGATGTGGAACACTTCGATGAGATACGACTGTTTAAGAAGGTTAAAAATGGAAAACCAAAGACGCTAATATATGAATTCCCTATCGATAGGCTTGTCCAGTTTTACAAAGATCGCTATAATCGGGACGTTGACGAAAAAAGCCTGAGACATAGATTCGGGCATATCTGTGATGAAACTAAAAATGAAGGTTTTTTTGCTAACAAAGTTATTTTAGTAGAAGGGGATACGGAAAAATATGCATTGCCAATATATTTCGCGAACAGAGATTTTGATTTGGACAATGCACGTATCTCAATAATTTCGACCGGCTCAGCTGACAATATCACCTATCTCTATATCATGTTCAATGAGTTCCATATACCCTGTTATGTAATCTTTGATGGCGATAAGCCAGAGATTAATCCTGGTGAATTGACGGGTATAAAAAAAGATGACGCCAAAAACAAATCTCGAAGGAATAAGGAACTTTTAGAGTTTGTCGGTGAACAAGTTGATGAGAATGGTGAATTCTTCTTTCCAGAGACTTCAGTAAAAAAGAAGTATACAGTCTGGGAAAAAAGATTTGAGGATGTTTTCCATACGCCTTTGGAAAATTATGAAGAGATTAAAGGAGATGCTAAGAAACTTTATGGGACCGAAAGTAAGCCTTTAACTGGAAGGTATTTTGCAGATGTATTGACTTCAAAATTTCCCGAAAAAATAAGCCCATATGTCGATAAATTAGTAGAAAAAATAAACGGCTGTTGTTGGGAAGAGTCGTGTTTAGGTGAAGATTGATTTTACCTTATTGATATTAACCAAACCTCGGAACGTCCAGAATATATAGAAAAACTTTGCGATTGCATATCCTGTCTTGGCCAGTGATATTATTGTTGGCATAACTATTCCATTTTGAAGAGAAAACAAGTGGATCGTGTCTGGGCATTTAACAGAACGGGAGAATTGCTGGCAACGGAGAAACTTTATGAATAACAAGATACGTTGGGGACTTGATAATCCCCACCCTTTTTCGAAGATGAAGACGGAGTTGATCTGGGAGGGGAAGTATGACGAGTACGGCAACCGGCGCACGGTGGATGTTGCCGGAAGCGCCATGCCCTTGCAAAAGATCGAAACGGTGGATCAGCCGCGGAGCGAGGCTGTTGCATCGGGTCAATTTGAATTATTCGAAAAGGAGAACAAACGCCTTGATGATTTTCGCAACATGCTCATCTGGGGTGACAACAAGCTGGTAATGGCAAGCCTCCTCAAGGATTACAAGGGAAAAATTGATCTTATCTATATCGATCCGCCTTTTGATGTGGGGGCGGATTTTACGATGAGCATTCCTCTTGGTGATGAAAAAGAAACTGTTGAAAAAGATCAGTCCGCCCTGGAGATGGTTGCATATCGGGATATGTGGGGGAAGGGGACGGATTCTTATCTGCATATGATGTATGAGCGATCACTTATTTTAAGGGAGTTACTATGTGAGAAAGGCAGTATTTACGTTCATTTGGATTGGCACATGGCACATTATTTCAAGCCAATTATGGATGAAGTGTTTGGAAGGGAAAATTTCAGGAACGAAATTGTTTGGAAACGTAAAGGGGGAAGCGCAAATCCAAAGAATAGACTTGGTGTCGTTACGGATTCAATTTTTTGGTATTCAAAGACTGAGTCAATTAATTTTAATCAGCAATATGTGTTAGAATCTGAAGAGACTAAGAAATATATAGAGGAAAGGTTCAATAATGTTGATGAGCGTGGTAGAAAATTCATGAAGTCGCCAATAGTAAGTCCAAACCCACGACCAAATTTAACTTATGTATATAAAGGATATAAGCCACCCCCAAATGGTTGGTCTATTTCTCGAGATATAATGGAACAATGGGATAGAGAAAGTAGATTATATTTTCCACCAAAAGATCAAGGTGAAAGGATTTATAGGAAAATTTATTTAGATGAATATATTGGTCAACCCACTCAAAATTTATGGACGGATATTTTTGTAATAAATCCAGTTGCGAATGAAAGATTAAATTTTGATACCCAGAAGCCTGAAGAGCTTCTTAAACGGATTATCAAGACCTCTTCCAACGAAGGCGACCTCGTCGCCGATTTCTTCTGTGGTAGCGGAACGACAGGAACTGTTGCAGAAAAACTTGGCCGCCGCTGGATCATGGCCGACCTTGGCCGCTTTGCCATACACACCAGCCGGAAACGTCTCATCGAGGTTCAGCGAAATCTATACAAAGATAATAAGCCGTACCGTTCCTTTGATGTGTACAACCTCGGCCGTTATGAGCGCCAGTGGTGGCAGAAGGAACGGCTCCAAGGTGCGGATGAGGAACATCGGCGTGTGGTAATGGAATTCTACCGGGCGGAACCGCTGCCCAATGCCACCGATCTTTTACATGGGAGAAAAGGGCAGGCCTTTGTCCATGTTGACAATATAGACAGCATATTTACCCGTGAAGAATTACGAACAGTTGTAAAAGCAGCCCGGGAGGCCGGGGCAAAAGAAATACACTGCCTTGCGTGGGAATTTGAGATGGATCTTCGCCTCATCTGTCATGAACTGGAGGCAGGAGAGGGAGTGAAAATAAAGCTGATTCCCATCCCCCGTGAGATTATGGAAAAGAACCGCAAGAATCCGCCACCCTTTCTTGAAGTGGCCGTCTTGGAAGCAGAGCCCGTCTACAGATCCAAAGCTGGGAAAACCCTCACCCCTGCCCTCTCCCAAAGGGAGGGGGAGACCACTGTGGATATCAAGCTGACAAAATTCCTCCCGAGCCTTGCGGAGGTGCCGAGCAAGGAACTTGAAGTTCTGAAGGAACGGGCAATTAAAAGCGGCTTTGACTTCATAGACTTCTGGGCGGTCGATTTCGACTGGCATGAGGGCAAACCCTTCGAGCATCACTGGCAGGATTACCGGACCCGCAAGGATCGATCGCTGAAGACCGTCAGCACTTTTGGATATGACAAGTATCCAGAAAAAGGGAGATACACCGCCTGTGTCAAGGTGATTGATGTCTTCGGCTGCGATACGAGAATCACGGTGGATATAAAGGTTTAGTTTGTTGCGCGGAGCGCAAGTGAATGGGAAGGAAGGAAAACCTTTACTGTTTTGGCGATTCTATGTAAAATAGCGCAGGTTTAAATAATGGGAAAGGAGTAAAGACATGCCTGAAGTAACTGTCCAATTACCGGAATCGGCTTTCGCGGCCCTGCGTAAGGATCCGGGTGAATTTGCAAGCGAGATGCGCGTTGCGGCAGCCGCAAAATGGTACGAACTTGGTATGGTTTCGCAGGAGAAGGCTGCTGAGATCGCTGGATTATCGCGCGCGAACTTCATAAGCTCTTTAAGCCGGCTTCGTGTGTCGCCGCTTCAATATTCTCCTGAGGAACTGAGAGAGGAACTGTATGACGCAGATTAAACGAGTGGTAATCAATGCATCGCCTCTGATTATCCTTTTCCGCAGTCATCTTGATAGACTTCTGCCGGGTTTGTTCGATGAAGTCTATATAACGGAAGCGGTATGGTCTGAAGTTACCAGAGGAGAACACATGGATGCAGCCGTCCCAGGGCTTACAAATGCTGAGTGGGCGAAAAAAGTAAGTGTTCCTGTAATTTCGCCTCGTGTTGCTGCCTGGGATCTTGGCATCGGTGAGTCGGAGGTATTGAGCTTTGCTATGGAACATCAGGAGTTCCGGGCAATGGTGGACGATAAGGCCGCGCGTCGTTGTGCAAAAACTCTGGAAATTCAGACATTGGGCACCGGTGGGATGCTTGTGATAGCCAAGAGGAGAGGACTGATAAAATCCGTTGCCGTTGCACTCGATAATTTACAGACAGCCGGGTTATGGCTGTCAGACGATTTGGTCAATCTGTTTCTGAAAGAGGCCGGTGAGATATGAAACTTCGTCTCACGCAAAAACGAGTTAAGTATGTAGATTAAAAAAGGAAATATCTCATGACAAGCCCTGTTATCAATCCTGCCGCCCTTGAACCCCTTTATGCCCCCCACGAAGAACCCAATTGCCATAGAATCAGATCGGAAGAAGGAAAACCCGCGGAAATCGTAAAAGGCCGAAGGGCCTCTTCTATCACGGTCGCCAACAACCTCCGGTCCTTCGTGAAAACATGGCGCGAAAACGATTATGCCGGCGCTTCCGACACGACGCGGGAACTCCTTTACCACTGGTTCGAACGGGATCATATGATCGGGACACCGACAGGCGAGAATGTTCCTTTTCGATATTATTACTGCCAGCGGGAAGCAATCGAGACAATAATTTACCTCTATGAAGTCCGGGGGATCAGAAGCCTTTCCGGTGTCATCTGCGAGTTCGGCGGTGCCGATCGTGAAACCGCCGCTCTCGGTGTCCATCCGGAAGACGACCGCTGGGCAAAATACGCCTTTAAACTGGCAACCGGCGCTGGCAAGACAAAGGTCATGAGCCTTGCCATCGTGTGGAGCTATTTCCACGCCCTTCGTGAAAGCGACTCGCCCATGTCCAGGCATTCTGTGGTCATTGCTCCGAATCTCACCGTCTTTGAACGATTGAAAGAAGATTTCGGCAATGGAGTTATCTTTGATAAAGACCCTCTGATTCCGGTAGCGTGGCGTGGTGACTGGAACCTGTCCGTTGTCCTTCAGGATGAAGCCAGCGGTGCATCCACCGGGGGAACCCTCTATCTCACCAATATCCACCGTCTCTATGATATCAGTAAACGAAAAGCAAAGAATGACGCTGAAACATACGACTGGGTGGGACCGGCAGTGTCCAGAGGAAATGCGCTTGATACGGGGAAGGCGCTGCGTGAGCGGATTACCGCGCATAAACGTATCATGGTTTTGAATGATGAGGCACACCACCTGTGGGATCCCGGCTCAGCGTGGAATGAAGCCATTGATTTTCTGCATACTGAAATCCAGAGAAAGACCGGAGGGGGTATGGTTTCTCAGCTCGATTTTTCGGCGACTCCAAAAGATAATCTCGGACAGATATTCCAGCATGTTATATGTGACGCGCCATTAGGCGAAGCAGTAAACGGCGGGATTGTAAAGATTCCCATCATAGGCCGCGGGGAAGGGCTTTCCGAACGTCCCAGCAGCGATGCTTCGGAGCGATTCCAGCAACATCTGATGATGGGTTATCAACGCTGGCTGAAGTCCAGGGAAGAGTGGGAAAAAAGCGACAAGAAACCTCTGCTTTTTGTGATGACGGAAGATACTGAGGCCGCCGATCAGATTACGAGGAGGCTGAACACTGATTCCCTGTTTGGCGAATTGAACGGTAGGACGATCAATCTCCATACGAACCTTAAGGGGAAAATCAAGTGGATCGGCGGCAAGAATAAGGGGTATCCATCCTTTGTGGAAAGCGAAAAGGAAATCAGCGAGGAAGATCTGAGGACACTGCGCGATCTTTCACGAGATCTCGATTCGGGGGAAAGTCCCTACCGGTGTATTGTGTCTGTCCTCATGCTCCGGGAAGGCTGGGATGTCCGCAACGTTACGACTGTTGTTCCTCTCCGCCCTTACACCTCTAAAGCTAATATTTTGCCGGAACAGACTCTTGGCCGGGGCCTGCGGCGTATGACTCTGCCGGGTGAAGGCGTTGCAGAACTTGTCACGGTTGTCGAGCATAACGCCTTTGTGAGCCTCTATCAGCAGGAACTCAGTCAGGAAGGCTTCCCCATTGAGGTTGTAGATGTTGATAAAGTGCCGAAGAGTACGGTGACCATATTCCCCGATACGGAAAACAAGGATATAAAAAAACTCGAGGTAACACTTCCCGCAATATCCGCAGGCTATACGAGAACACCATCGATAGAGGGGCTTACAATTGAAGATGTCCGTAAAGAGTTTTCAAAATATCCTCGGCTACCCCTCGGCAGCAGGGGATCAGATGAAATACAGTATGAGGGCCGCCATCTCCTCACGAATGAAGTTATAGAAAAGATGAAAATCCGGTTACCTCTTCTGGAAAACGGTATAGGCGCCATTTCGTATTACCGGGATGAGCTTGAACACATCACCGGCATTCGTGGAACACACAAGGTTCTGGCTCCTCTTCTTGAGACGTTCATTACGGAACTGCTATTCAAGGAAAAGGTCACTCTTTTCGATCCTCGTCTTCTAAGCCGCCTGGCCGATAGCGATGTGCGAGAACATATCCGGGCTGCTTTTGTGCCGTTGATACTTTCTCGCACAACAATCAAAGAAGAACGCAAACGAGGGGGCAAAGGCGTTTCGGTCTCCAGTTGGAAGCCTTATCAGGTAACACATTCCGAACACCATCCGGCAATTCCGGCCAAACGCACCGTCTTTAATCTTGTTCCATGCAATCGGAATTTAGAGGTGGCAATGTGCCAGTTCCTTGATCTTGCCCCTGATGTGAGAGCATTCTGCAAAAATGGTGGCCCCCAGGCGCTTCGAATTGATTACCAAACCCAGCGGGGGAGACTTTCTCTCTACACACTGGATTTTATTGTCCGGATGAGTGCAAGGGAATATGCCCTAATTGAAACAAAAGGACGCGAGGATAAAGACGTGCCTTTGAAGGCAAGGGCGGCGGTAGCATGGTGCGAAGCGGCTTCACAGGAAGGGGAGAAGTGGACATACATCTATGTTCCGCAAAAACTCTTTGAGAATCTCAGTGACAACAAGCTGAAAACTCTCATGCGAATGTGTCGGCCATCATTGAAGCAGTTGGTGGAAGAAATAAGCGACCCACAACTGAGCCTGCCCTTTGGAGAAGTCGAACCGAAGGAGGATGCTGGCATTTCTGCCTTTATCCAGTTGGATAATTTCAAGGAACTGCCCTCCCGCTATCAGAAGGCTGTCCAGCAGGCAGTAGCTTTGTATCAATTCTTGCAGAATAAAGAGGGAATATCATTTGCGCCTGTCTTTACCCCTCTCCTCGGGCCACTGGATGAGGCAGCCAAGGGCATGATTCTCAGGGAACTGAAGGATGATGTCCCCGCGGACAGCACCAGGCAGTATGAATTTTTTCATCCTGATTTGACCGATCTGCCGACCGGCGAGGCCAACTTCCATCATAGACAGGCTAAGAATCTGGAAAGAACTTTAGTTGATAAAAACGGATTAATGCCTATTGGTCTTTTACACTGGAGCCTGGACTACGTGCGTACAACGCGACGGAAGACCGGCGGTGTCTTCGAGTCTATTCGCACCCGGTTGGCCGACGTGTCTCAAACCGACCTGCCAACAATGATAGGTAGGATTTATACCTTTCGGAATGAGTATATCGCCCATCAAGATCGAGAATTAAGTGATCCTGAACTTACAAAGCAGGCTCTTATTCAATGGGCAGATGGTTTGTATCGGATCTGGAGTTGCAGATAACTCAATGTGGGGATTCATAAAACAAGATACTCAATTGAAAACCTCCAAAAGATGCTTCCGGGAATTTGATGAAGAAGATGTTCTCGATCTCAGCCCCGCAACAGGTGAAGCAAGCCGAAACCCAGAGAACCGCAGCCGACGGCGCAGTAACGGCGCGATTACCGGAGACGTACCAATGGCTGTTGGTCCCCGTTCAGACGACCCCGCAGGCAGCTATCGAGTGGCAGGCTATGAGGCTCTCGGGGCAGGATGCGCTGGCTGTACGGGCGAGCAAGAAGCTGAAAAACGACGAATTACTGATCACCAGCTTTGCTGCCACGCGGTTGCGGATGGAGCTGGACCGCGTTCCACTCTGGCGCGGGGATCATGTGGTCATCAAGCAACTTGTAGAAGACTTCGCCCGCTATATCTACCTGCCGCGGCTCAAAAATTCATTGGTGCTGCTCAATGCGATACGAGATGGGCTGTCCTTGCTTACATGGGTGCAGGATGCTTTCGGGTTTGCAGACAGCTTTGACGAAAGCGCAGACCGTTATCGTGGGTTGCGTGGGGGCAAGCTCGTGTCCCTGCCCGATGCGGATACGCCGGGATTGCTCGTAAAACCGGAAGTCGCACACAAGCAACTGGAGGCAGAAAGAGCCCAAGCGCCTGCCGATGTACCGCCAACGGGAACTACCGAGGGTAGAGGGGGTATTGGGGCACCAGAGCCGGGAACCATAACCCCCGAACAACCGGTGCCCACGTCGACGCAGCCCAAGCGCTTCCATGGCACGGTCACCCTTGATACTACCCGCGTCGGGCGCGACGCCAGCCGCATTGCTGACGAAGTGATCGCGCATCTCTCCGGTTTGGTCGGCGCGAAGGTAACTGTTACGATTGAGGTGGAGGCAGAGATTCCTTCTGGCGCTCCGGATCACGTTGTTCGGGTTGTCACGGAGAACAGTCGGACACTGAACTTCACGAGCCAGGGATTTGAAAAAGAATAAAGATTGTAAGAAATAATAGCATCTTACTCTGGATATATACCCTTTTGTGACTGAGAAACGAATATTATCAATCTAAAGTTCTGTGTTAATTACCTATGGTATTTCATAATGGTTTAACCACCATGAGATAGATATGATCTATAACATACCTGACGGTACTATTCTTGATGATAAATATCGCATACTCTCGAAGCTGGGCGAAGGAGGTTTTGGCGAAGTATATCTCGCTGAAGATTATCTTTTAAAAAACCGACTAGTTGCAATAAAATCTCTAACATTAAACGATCCTGATCGAGAAATATATCTCATCAGAGAGATGCAATTTTTAGCCGACCTAGAACATCCGCATGTTGTTCGTTTCCATCACCATTTTAAGGATCATAATTCTCTTTTCCTCGTTATGGAATACTGCAGTGGTGGCTCTCTTTTGCAATCATTACAAAAAAAAGGCCGATTTAGAATAGAACGTGTTGTAGGCTGGGCCATAGAACTATGCAGCACCCTTCATGCAATCCACGAAAAAGGTGTGGTTCATCATGACTTAAAACCCGAAAACATTCTTTTTAATGAAAAAGGGTTTCTTAAAATCGGTGATTTTGGAGTAGCCAATACTAGAATCGGCACCATCCCTTATATGGCGCCAGAACTTTTTTTGGCAACCGAAAGAGTTTCACGAAGTGACGGGCGAATTGATATTTATGCTCTTGGAATTACCATCCTCGAACTTTTGACAGGGCCAGATCTATTTGTAGGGATGTCAGATGATGATCTGCTGAGCACAAAAGTCCGTCTGGATTTCATTCCTGAGTCACATCCACTTTGGATTAGAGAGGTTATTTTAAAGGCGCTTCAACCCAAGCCCGAGCTCAGGTTTCAAACAATGCAAGAATTTCAGGAAGCATTAGAATCACGCCATGTCCCTTATGTGTTTAATAGAAAAATAATTCAAGCGCATAAAGCAGCTTTAAAGGCCGAATGGTATCTTAGTAGAAGAAAATGGGTTAAAGCCAAAAAAATCATGGAACAAGCATTATTTCAAGACCCTGATTGCTTGACTGCTCTGGTTACGGCTGGAAAGTTCGAGTTGTTTCAAAAGCGGATTGAAAAAGCGTCCAGATATTTTGAGCGTGCTGTTCGGGTTAATTCGAGAGTAAATATTCAAAAAGAACTCGGCTGGATATACCTCGAAAAAGCCCAATATCCAGAAGCTATTTCAATGTTAAATGATCATCTTCAGCGCAATGCCGCTGACTATGAAACCTATAATCTTCTATCAAAAGCTTTCTATTGTACCGGCCGTTATGAAGCAGCCGCCGAGTTAATTTATATTGTTTTACAAGATTATAAGGAGAACAAATGTTTCGAGAACAACTTGCTCCTCTGTGAATTACTTCTTGGTCGATCAGGCGAAAAGGTACCTGATAAGGTAGATACCAGAAACCTGTTTAGTGAATATAATTGGAAAGTCTTTAAAGAAGGGCCTTCATCATGGGATATAGATGGAAAAGTACCTTTGAAATCCAAGTTGCTTTTTCAAGAATTCCGGTTTGGTTTTCTTAAAAAATGGAAACCAAATGTGATCGAGATTGAGAATAGTGCTGGAGAAAAATGGCGTACCGATCAACCCATAATATCTCTCGGACGAAGTGACGAAAATGACATAATATTTCCACAACAAAGTGTGAGCAGACGTCACTGTGCTTTAGTCAATTACCCTGCTGATGTGTGGCTATATGATTTAGGTAGTACATATGGCACATCCTGTGATGGATCGACTGTACGAAATTCTGCATTTCTTGAAGGCCGACACCAAATAAGATTAAGTGATTCAACTATTACAATTCTAACTGAAGAAGGAATCCTTCTATGAGATGTTACGGTTAAAGATAAAGAAGAGAATACCTAATTCAAACTGGGTCTGGCTGGATATTTTTATGGGATTTATATTTATAGAAAAAACAGGAAACGATCCTTATACCTCATGGGATGGCGCGGAGCTTTGGACTAAAATTCTTTCTTTATGGGAACCATGGTTTAAGTAAAAGCCTATAAGGCATTGTTAATCAACTACAACACCATTAAAAAGAAAGGAGAAATGAGCATGAACAAGAGAGATTTAGTTAAAGAGGTGACAAAGATCGTAAATACAAAAAAACAAGCACAGGCAGCAGTGGATTGTGTTTTTTCAACCATTACCAAGGTACTAAAGAAAAAGGACACAGTTGCCCTGGTTGGTTTCGGAACGTTTAAGATGGCACAAAGGAATGCCAGGAAAGGAAGAAATCCACAGACAGGACAAGAAATGACGATCAAGGCAAAGAAGGTACCCAAGTTTGTACCAGGGAAGGCCTTAAAGGATGCTGTAAGTTAATTACGATTCAAATTGGTTGTATAGTAAGCCCTCATCGGGAGATACTTATCCTGATGGTGGCTTTTAAAACTAATAATCTCTTGAGGATATTTTATGTGGAGCAAAATCTTTATTCTCGTATTGGGCCTTGGACATTTCACCTTTACAAACCAATCTGTTTCCATTTATATCAGCTCCGTGTTTTTTGAAAATGGCACGGAGCGTGTTTATTGAGTCTATTGTTGGCTTTTTTTGTGTTATTGTTTGGAAGATAGGCTTTTGAGTCAAGAAGCTGACAAAGACTTGAAGTTTTGACTACCGAATACTTAAATGTGTTTGGATTTCACTATATGCCACGCATTGTTGGCCCCGAGGGTGTTCCAGAAAACTGTATGCTAAATAAAATCTGGAATTGTAAAGCGGATAATGAACATATCCTCAATACTATGCCTATCCGGTTAGCACAGGTTCATCTGATTTCGCGGGATTCGTATGTGTCTTCGCGCCTTCGTAAAAGTCCCTGTAGGATAACGACCCCACTCGGGCGGCAATCTTCAGCACGCTATC
>Ga0315533_1002508_pt1 | contig 12658 bp, 9 predicted proteins | sample SalMarSW160130MG_FD_203081 | JGI IMG/M metagenome (GOLD analysis project Ga0315533, IMG submission 203081) | Salt marsh sediment microbial communities from the Plum Island Ecosystem LTER, Massachusetts, United States - Salt Marsh Sediment SW1601-30 ...
TGATATCTACGCATACCATTGTCTCGTCCTCGGCCGAGTCAATACCGGGGCATGCCACGACTAGCCGTTCCAGCATCTCCGCCACCTCGGCATAGCGGCCCAGGTGCGTCAGGTAGAACAGAATACTTTGATTAGAGGCTACGTTCTGGGGGTGGCCTCTTGCGACCTGAAGTCGAGACTCGAGGGACCGGCCAGCGTTGCCGAGATACACCGATGCAGGCAATAGCCAGCTTGCCCAAATCCCTGCGAATTGAATGATGCCTTGCTCCTCGCCGAGAGCCCCAATGCGGCGCCTGATGGCCACCGCCTCCTCCAGACGCCCGTCCCAGATGGCCCTGATGGCATCATTCACCGTCGACAGGATAAGCAGGTTTGGCTGTCCGCTGCGCTCGGCCAGCGTCTTCATTTCAGCCATTATGTCTTCGGCGCGGCTGCGCATGCCAAATTCCAGGAACGTGTGCACTATCATCCACAGTGTCCAGTAGAGTATTGAAAAGCTCACGCCATGCCGGGACTGCTCCGCCATTTCCTCTACCAGGCGCATCTGCTCCTCGTCATGCTGTGGCGCTTTTACGGCCACCAGCCACGACGTAGCAACCCACCAGTACGTGTCGGAGTCTCCCAGACGACGGGCCAGGTCCAGGGCTCGGGTGAGGAGGGCAATCCCTTCTGGTGAGGAGCTAACTGCAGCCCACTTCACCATGCCTAGTGTGCCATCCGCCCAGGCACGCTCCACTGTATCGGGCTCGGCGTAGCGATCGGCTCGAGCGGCCCACTGTGCGGCCAGGGGAGAGGTCATCATTGTCGACCCATAGGTTGATATTCCCTTCATCGCCATCAGGCAGGCCCGGGACGCCCGCTTATTGTCAACTATAGCCTCAGCCAGGGAGAACGCCTGCAGCGCCTCCGTATCAATAACGCGTTGAATCTCCCCGGCGAGGCCCAAGGCATCGCCCAGAGCCAGAAGCAGGTCACACCGCTTGGCCTTGTCCTCGGGGTCCAGCACCTCCTGGACCTTGAGCGCCTGTTCCAGCAGCCTTACCGCCTCGCCATAGGCATAGACATCCGTGGCCCTCTTGGCCGCCATCTCCCCATATTCAACTGCCTTCTTCAGGTCGGCGGGGTCATTGGAATGGGAGAAATGCTCGGCCAATTCGGTGGCGTGTCCCTCGAGGCTCTTGGCGTACAATCTCTCTAACGAGCGTGCTACCTCCTGGTGCAGCTTCAGGCGCTGGGGGGCAATCATCTCCTCATAGAGCGTCTGGCGGAAGAAGGCGTGCGAGAAACGGTAGCGTACCAGCCCCCTCTGGGAGCGCTCTTCCAGTACCGACAATTGCACGGCTTCCTTGAGGGCGTTGGCAAAGACATCTTCATTTGTGGCAGCCACGGCTCTAAGAGTTTCCAGGGCGAACTCCCGTCCGATAACGGAGGCCACGGAAAGTAGCTGATTACACTCCGGACTGAGCAGGGACAGCCGTTTGCCGATGACATCACGCAACCCTTCTGGGATGCTCATCTCCAGCGGGGTATCCCTGGTCAGCCGCCAGCGTCCCTCTTTCCGGGCGATGAGTCCCTCCTCGGCGACATAGCGCACCACCTCCTGCACGAAGAGAGGATTCCCTTCCGTCTGGCGGTGCACCACCTCGGCCAGTCCCCAGGGCACACTTTCCTGCGTAATGCTCTCCAGCATCCGCCGGACCTCATCGGCGTTCAGGCCGCGCAGGAGGACGCGGCCATAGTTGGAGACGCGCCTCAGCTCGGCCAGTACCGCCGATAATGGATGACTGCGGTCCACCTCCACATCGCGGTATGTCCCCACTATCAATAGCCTGGCACCGGCCAGATTCCGAGAGACATGGGTCAGCATATCCAGGGTACCCTTATCGGCATCGTGCAGGTCTTCCAGGACAACCAGCATCGGCTGGACACTGGCGGCGTTACTTAGAAATTCGGTGACAGCCTGCAACAGCCGATACCTTTCCTCCTCCGGGTCTTTCTGGGGTCGGGGTCTAACCTTGAGCCGTTCCCTTATCTCTGAGATGATACGGGCCACATCGGCAGCGCCGGTGCCCAGCTCTTCCCACAGGTCTCTGACCTCGCGGCTGAGCACATAGGAGCGCAGCGCCTCGACGAAGGCCAGGTAGGGCAGAGACAGCGAGCCTTTCTCATAGCAGTGGCCGACCAGCGTCCGGCCGCCGCGCAGGGTGACATAGGTCGATAATTGCTCACACAGGGCGGTCTTGCCGATGCCCGGCTCACCCATTACCATCATCAGGGCTCCCTGCCCCGATATAGCTCCATCAAAGGCCGATTGAAGCTGTTTTAACTCTGGCTCGCGGCCGACAAATACCCTCCGGTAGAGTGGATTTTCGGTCGGGGCTTCTCGCAATGGCTCTTTTATCTTGCCTGCCTCGATTGCTTCCAGGGCCTGGAGGACAACCGCGGCCGATTCCGGCCGTTTCTCAGGGTCTTTCTCCAATAACTGCAGAATGAGCGTCTCCAGAGCCGGGGGCAGGTCGGCCCGGTGCCAGGTAGGTGCTACCAGCGGGGTATTGATATGCTGTCCGATGATGGCTACCGAATCGTCCCCCACAAAGGGCGGACGCCCGGTCACCAGCTCGTAGAGCATTGCCCCCAATGAGTAAAGGTCAGCTTTAGCGGTCATCTTCCCGCCCATGGCCTGCTCCGGTGGCATATAAGTCACTGTGCCGACCATCATGCCGGGTTGGGTCAGGCGGGGAAGGTCTGCAGCCAGAGCCAGGCCGAAGTCGCCTATTTTGGCGGTGCCATCGCCACTGAGCCAGATATTGCCGGGTTTTATATCGCGGTGGATGATTCCTTTGGAGTGGGCGAACTCCAGGCCACGGCAGACAGCCTTAGCAATGTCCATGGCTTTATCAAGGGGTAGCCGGTGCTCAGTTGCTTTCTCAATCAAGCCTTCGACATCACCACCGGGCATGACAGGGAGAACGATATAGGGCTGTCCTTCGTAACCCCCCATATCGTAGATAGCAACTATGTTAGGGTGGTCGCCCAGTCGCCCCATCGCCCGGGCCTCGCGGGTGACGCGGACTCGGCTGGCGTCATCCAGCTTCTCGGTCTTTATGAGGGCAAAGGCCACATCACGGTCAAGGAGCGTATCATGAGCTAGGTAGACCTTCTTCTTCCCCCCCTCCCCGAGGAACTTTTTCACCTGGTAACGGCCATTGGCAAAGGAGGAGGGCATGGGTGAGGGTGGGGCTGTTTCAGGTGCTGGCTCAACTAGAGAATGGCCGCATTTATCGCAGAATTTATTACCTTGAGGATTCGCATGTCCGCATTGAGGGCAGGTTTTCTCGACAATACATGGCTGGCCACACCCTCCGCAGAACCCTGCTCCTTCACGGTTCTTGTATCCACACTTCGGGCACTTCATCAGTGATACCCTTCCACCAAGCTACAGTCTATGACCCTCAAGCCGGAATGTCAAGCACTTCGCATGTGAGTCCTTCTTGGATAGGAGATATTATTCTAGCGTCTTGATAATAACTATCCAAGTGTTGAGCTTATCCCGAAGTCAGCTCGAGTGCGAAGAAAGCGAGCTATATCTTCTCGGTTTATTATTCCAATGGCTTTCCCGGCTTCCATTACCGGTATGTGATCGGTACTTTCCCCATTCATTTCCTCGAGCACACTCAAAATATCCTGGTCAGCATAAGCTACCTTTAACTTGCTTGCCGGGGTCATGATATCCTGCACAGAGGTAATTGCCCAACGGGTGCGGGGAACTCCTTTTATCTGCTGCAGGGTGACCATGCCTTCTAACTCAGCCCCCGGGGTTATTAGGAAGCAACTCCGTCCTGTGGGCAATATATGTTGCTGGACTAGCTCCATTAGATTCAGGTCAGGAGGGATTAAGGGACAACCATAGTCCGTAACCTGGCGTGCTGTGATACCAATAAGGGCATCGCGGAGTAAAACCTGCCGATAACTAGTTCTAGCTGCATCACGGAGAAACCAGCCGATAAATGTTAGCCACAAGCCTCCAAACCAGTATTGGGGAACAAAAATAATAAGGGCAATGCCTCCAGCCATAAAAGCATAAGCTATCACTTGGCCTACTTTGGTAGCGATGCGAGTTGCTCTGCGGTAATCTTGGGTTCTTTGCCACACGAGGGCACGAAATATTCTACCTCCGTCTAATGGAAAACCGGGGATTAAGTTGAATACAGCCAAAATCACATTTATCCGAGCTAGCCACCACATTAAGTTGGCGGCCAGGATTTGCTGGGTTCCTGCCAGTAAAAGATGCAATCCGTAGAAAATACCACCCAGAGCCAGGCTGGTTAAAGGGCCAACTATAGCTATTGATAGTTCTGCTCTGGGGTGGGTCGCTTCCTTAGTTATCTGAGAAACACCGCCAAAAACAAAGAGAGTAATCTCTTTAACTGGAATATTGTTACGAATAGCCAGGATGCTATGGGCCAGTTCATGGGTAACGATGGAAGCAAAAAAGAGCAAGCTGGTTAATATGCCCAAAATTATCCTCTGCTCTATAGGAGGGTAAGGACGCTCTACCAAGGGGTAAAGCACGAGTGAAAAGGTAACCAGAGCAAAGATAATGAACCAGGTATAATGTAGTCGTAGGGGAATACCGAAAACCTTACCTAGACTTATATTACCCCTCATCATTCTTCTTGCGGCACAGTGCAACCGATAAGCTTGTAAGCTAATTTAGCCAATAGGAAAGCGCAAGAACCTGGCCCCTCCCCGGGGCAAAATTCCATTAAATCGAAGCCCACTACATGTTTGTGAAGGGCAACCGATTCTATTATATCCAGGACTTGCTGCCATGGCATACCATTGGGCTCGGGGGTGCCTACTGCCGGCATAACGGAAGGGTCTAGAACATCTACATCTACGGTGACATAGACATCTTCGCTAAGCGAGTCTACTATCTGGTCTATAGAAGCTGTATTTGATGCCAAATCAGACATATAGAAGGGAGTCAGCTTGTTTTGTGTTAAGAATTGTTTTTCTTCCCAGCTAAGGCTGCGCACTCCTGCCTGGGAGATAGGGCAAAGTTCAAAGATGCGGCGCATAACACAAGCCTGGCTATATTTAGTCCCCAGATATTCATCTCGAAGGTCAGCATGGGCGTCGAGTTGTAACACAGAAAGTCTGGGAAATGCTTCCTTGAAAGCTCGAACTGCCCCTAAAGAAAGGGAGTGTTCTCCACCAAGCAACACTACAAATTTCTCCTTTTGTATTAAGCCTTTAATCACTTGATAAACTCTGTCAATCATGTCTTGGGGGCTGCTCAGTAGGGGTTCTACCTGGGGGAGGGTACAAATACCAACTTTATATATCTCGCGGTCCAGCTCTAAATCATAAAGCTCTAAATACTGGGAGGCGTCGATAATAGCCTGTGGGCCATGGCGAGATCCGCCTCGCCACTCACTGGTGCTGTCGTAGGGGACAGGCAGAATGACAGTCTTGGCTTGCTGTAAATTTGAATAAGGTGAGGTTAATCCAGCAAAGACCCGATGTGGCAGGAATGTCCCCTCATGCCCATAGGCAAAGGGCTCAGGGCGGGGGTCATGGTCTTTCATGGTAAACAAAGCCCTGAGGGTTGGCCCAGCACTCAGGGTGCTGAGTGCTGGGTTCTGCTATTGGCCATTCTCTATCAATCAAGCAGGTCCGCAACTTAACCAGCTGAAATCCCTCTCGAAAATCCTCTATTGCTTTTTCGGTATCAAAATCCTTGCAAGAGAAAATGTCTATGTTGATGTAATTCTGCTCAACAAAGGTATGGATGCCAATATGACTTTCAGCTATAAAAACAAATCCTGATATCCCCCAATCCTCTAACACCGGTCCTGTGTATCTGAGCACGTATGGCGGTGAAATCCTAGTCATTCCAATCCTGGCGGGATAGCTTTCCAACCACTTCCGGAGGAAATCTTCATCTCGGAGAATTGTTTGGCTGCTGGAATAGCCATCTATAATTAAGTGCATTAGACCTCCTCGAGTAACATCCTTCTTAAATCAAAAAGGGCGGCATAAACTGCTCTTTGCTTCATTCTTGAGCGATTTCCACGGAGCATATGGGTGAAGGTCTGCTCAAATTTATCACTGCTCAGGGCTATGAATACGTCGCCGGAATTTTTATCGAGGTCCATGTTACCCCCAACACCCACACCGATATCGGATTTCAAATTCCTGCGCGCAGTCTCAGCCATTGCCTTAGCTACCTGAGCATTTTCCTTGCCGTATTGCTCCATAATGGAGGTATCCACACCGCAAGCCATCTTAGCCTCATCACAGCAAACTAGCAATCCCCCTTTGAAATAATGATAGCTTTCCCGACCACTGGCAATGGTGCTACATAGAAGCCCCTCGGTGCAAGATTCCATAGTGGCTAAACGCAAGTTTTTGGCTTTGAGCAATTCTCCAATAACAGCGTCCAAGGTATCCTCGTCCACTCCCCAAATATAAGAAGAAAGAACGTTTCGAATTTGTTCTTCGCTTTGGGCAATAAGGCGTTGAGCTTCTGTTTTTTCCTTTGCTTTGGCTGTAATACGAAGGTAAACTCCATCTGGCTTGACATAAGTAGCCAAAGTAGGGTTGGACAGTTTAGAAACATGGGCTACCAATTCATCTACCTTAGCTTCGGCTAGCCGGAAAGTCTTAATTATCCTGGATAGGATAACCTCTCCAGTTATTATTTGTTTCAGTTTGGGCAAAATGCCTTCCTGCCACATCAATTGCATCTCATCGGGCGGTCCGGGTAGGGCTATAATTATGTGGTCGTCTTTCTCAACCCACCAACCAGGCGCTGTGCCCATACGATTGGGAATTATTTGAGCCGAAGGGATGATAGTTGCCTGTTTGATATTGCTTTGTGGTATTTCCCTCAGATAGCGGCTGAACAAATCCTGCAATTCTTGCCATAATTTCTCATCGACTGTCAGTTCCTCACTCACTAGCTCGCCAATGGCCTCTCGGGTTATATCATCTTGGGTAGGTCCCAATCCACCTGTGGTGATGATAAGGTCTGCCCTCTTCCAAGCTCGTTTTAAGGTATCAACTAACCTTTTCTGATTGTCGCCTACCGTAGAGACAAAATATAAGTCGATTCCCAGCAAAGGTAATTGATTGGCTAGAAAGGAAGAATCGATATCAATTATATTGCCCAGTAAAATTTCTGTGCCAACGGGTATTATCTCTGCTTTCATTTTAAAATATCAGCTGCGAGTCCTTCGCTTCCCGTCATTCTGACCCTGAACGCAATGAAGGGGAAGAATCTCGCGTCGCTCAGAACAGGCTCAGCGAAGCAATCGCAGTTAGCATTTACTTACTGAGATGCCTAGATACCTTTCTACTATTGCCATAGCGCAATATTTGCCACACATGCTGCAAGTCGCTCCGCTAGCAGGAATCTTACCATGGACCTGCTGCGAAAGTTCTGGGTCTAGCGATAGTTTAGCTTGCGTTTTCCAGTCAAGAGCCTTGCGCGCCCTAGACATCTGTTCATCCCACTCTTTGGCACCTTTTACGCCCTTAACAATATCGGCAGCATGAGCAGCTATACGAGAGGCGATTACCCCTTCTTTAACATCTTCTACATTGGGGAGGGAAAGGTGTTCCGTTGGGGTAACATAACACAAAAAGTCAGCGCCAGCGGCAGCGGCAATTGCCCCCCCAATAGCGGCAGTGATATGGTCGTAGCCAGCACCTACATCGGTCACTAGAGGCCCGAGGACGTAGAAAGGCGCCCCGCGGCAGAGGCTCTTTTCCAATTGAACATTTGTGGCGATTTGGTTCAATGGCAGATGCCCGGGACCTTCTATCATGGCTTGAACGCCAGCTTCTCTGGAGCGCTCTACTAATTCACCAAGGATGATTAGTTCTTCGATTTGAGCCCTGTCGGTGGCATCAGCTAAGCATCCCGGACGCAAGCCATCGCCCAAACTTAAAGTGAAATCATATTCAAGAGCCAAGTCCAGTAGGCGGTCATAATATTGATATAGGGGATTTTCCTTATCATTGTGGAGCATCCACCCGATGAGAAAAGCTCCTCCTCGAGATACTATGTCAGTCGTCCTGCCCTGCTTTTTAAGTCTGGCCAGAGATGCCTGGGTCACTCCGCAATGGACGGTCATAAAATCAACACCGCCTTTGGCATGTTCTTCGATCACAGTGAAAATCTCGTCAACACTCATGTTTACGATGGCTCCATGACTCTCAATAGCTTCAATACCCGCCTGATAAATAGGCACTGTCCCCACGGGCACGGTGCTAGCACTCATGATAGCCCTCCTGATAGCTGAAATGTCACCTCCAGTGCTCAGGTCCATGAGAGTGTCAGCACCAAAGTCGATGGCGGTCTGTAATTTCCTTAACTCCATGTTCAAATCACAAAAATCTGAGGATGTGCCTATGTTAGCATTGACCTTGGTCTTGAGCCCTTTGCCTATGCCACAGGGAATTAGATTTGTGTGATTAACGTTGGCTGGAATTGTGATTTCGCCATCAGCCAAGCCTTGGATGATAAAATTCGTCCCTACACCTTCCTTTTCGGCTACATGCTTCATGGGGGGTGAAACAGTGCCCTTTCGTGCTAACTCCAACTGGGTCATCTTCCTAAAAACCTCGCATAAGTTGCAATAAAACTAAAGTATAAAACAGGGCACTTGTCAATGCAAACGCAACCCCGGCCATAACAGGACAAGCAAAGAGCGAAGAACTTGGATACAAATTCAAGACAAAGCCCTTAAGGTTTCCCTCTGGATTTTGAACAATTTCTCTATTCCTTGCTGGGCTAAAAAAAGTAAGGCATCGGCGGTTTCTTTGGAGAAAGGTCTGCCTTCGGCAGTTCCCTGAATTTCCACAAACTCATTTTTGTCAGTCATGACCACATTGAAATCAACTTCGGCTTGGTAGTCTTCTTCGTAGCAAAGGTCAAGTAGCATATTGCCATTCACAATGCCCACACTGGTGGCCGCTATCATTTTATTTAATGGCATAAATGGCAAAACTCCTTGTTTTCTTAAGTTATGGAAAGCGTGATAAAGAGCGACATATCCACCTGTGATAGCCGCTGTTCTGGTACCACCATCTGCTTGCAAGACATCACAATCTACCAAAAATGTCCTTTCTCCCAAGATAGCCAAGTTAGTCCCTGCCCTTAAGCTACGACCGATAATGCGTTGGATTTCCTGGCTTCTTCCTGCTGCCCTGTCGCGCGGTGTACGAGTAAGTGTGGAGCGAGGCAGCATAGCATACTCCGCAGTAACCCAGCCTTGGCCACCACCTTTAAGAAAGCTGGGTACTCTTTCTTCCAGGCTTACGGAGCACAACACCCTTGTTTGCCCCAGTTCAATTAAAGCTGAACCCTCGGCGAAGCTCTGGTACCCTAAAATTATGCGCACGGGGCGAAGCTCATTGTCAGCTCGGTTATCTATTCTTGTCATACTAGAAAAAGTATAGCAAACTATCCAGTAATCCGCCTGTCCATCTTGAGCTGTTATTCACCACCGTCCTCTTTTCTGATAAGTCTCAATAAATCTTTCGATAGAGCGGTCATAAGTCCTCTCCACATCGTCGGGGAAAAAGCAAGCTGGCAGCTCGCCTAACCGCCAATGGTATCTTATGCATTCGCAGCAAATGCCTTTCCTGCTGCATGGCTCATAGGTACAGTTACATTTTTCTTTGTTTTGCTCCACGGTGCATTCTCTCATATTCGCTCTCCTTCGATAATTGTTTAGCTAAATGCTTCTTTGCTCCCAAGTCGAAGTGATACTATGTAGTGAGCATAAGAACACAAAACTGTGCCACTTTCCCAAACATATGCTATCATATGTCAAACTAATGGTATCGGAAAGGAAGGCGGCAGGTTGCAGCTACCACTTGATGCTTATCTTGACATTGAGACCACAGGCTTATGCTCGTTTTATGACGAAATAACCGTTATTGGCATCTGTTTAGCCAATGACATGGAGAATAGACTGGTTCAACTTGTTGGGGGTGATGCAACCAGGGCTAACTTGCTCAGGACCTTGCGTTGTGTGGATACAATCTATACATACAACGGCAGCCGCTTCGACCTTCCTTTTATCAATTTCCGTCTGAGGGTAAATCTGAGAGAGCATTTTCATCACCATGACCTGATGCATGATTGCTGGACGAACAATTTATATGGTGGCTTCAAGGTAGTAGAGCGGCAATTAGGTATTCCTCGACGGCTACGGGGTATTGGGGGAGCAGAGGCAGTGATACTTTGGTGGAGATATCAGATTAACCACGACAGAAAGGCGCTGGATTTGTTGCTGGAATACAACAAAGAAGACGTGATTAATCTGATGGCATTGAGGGGAAAGCTAGAAAGGTTCAGATACAGAACCCGATGAGGGAAGCTGTTAAAGCAGATTTTGCTATCTCGCTTCACTTAATCTTAATCCCAGGGGAAAGATTCATCATAGTAATATAGGTCGTTGAAGGCCGCGGTAATTTCATATTCGTCTAGTTCAAAATCAGGGTGTGGATGGGGAGGCCCGAACCAGAGATGCCAGGAAGAGAGTTGGGCAGGCGCTTGGGACTCTATCCTCCGCCACTCCCCGTCGTTATACCAATCCTCTATCAGGAAGGCATGTCCAGGTTCCTCATCATCGCCATCAACACCAAGGGCGACATATACCCGCTCCGCATCAATGCCATAGGCTCTAAGGAGGGAGCACAATAAAACAGAAAAGTCCTCGCAATCCCCGGTGTAGTAGGACAGGGTTTCTTCGGGGGTTTGCCAGTAGTCCTCACCCCAGCGGTCTTCATCAGGCTTATAATCTATATTACTAGCGACCCAGTCTCGGATATCATCAAAGCCAACTTGAGAAGGTTCGTATGGAGGATCACCGAGGATACCCTGCAAAGTTCCCTCAACCCATGGGCATTCGGGCGTGACGTAAGACTTAAATTCAGCCCCCGTCGTCGGAAGCTCATGACCAGTAGTCGGGTCTTCGGGGTAAAAGATACAACTGACGCAACTCAACCCGGATACGATGAGCAAGCCAAGCGCGGCTCCACAGGCGAGAAGGATTAGGAAGCGCTTTTTCATACACAAGCCCTCGGTCATTTCAAGTAATAATTTAGTTTTTCCAAAACCCGAATACACTTTACCACTCAAACAGACACAAGTCCTGCTGCCGGGCTTGGAAATATTACTTTCTCTTGACCACTGACTTCACCGACTCTTCAATGTCTCTGGCGGTCAATCCGTATCTTTGAAGCAACTCCTCAGCTTTGCCTGACACAGCATACCTGTCACCAAGGTTAACAAATTCCATAGGCACTGGCTTCTTTCTGGCTGTCGTTTGGGCAACTCGGCTGCCTAGACCACCCTGGGCTAAGTGCTCTTCAGCGACAACAATCGCCCCCGTCTCCGAGGCTGCTTTGACTATTGCTGCTTCATCCAAAGGTTTGAGGGTATGCATGTTGATTACCCGGCAATCTATACCTTGTCTTGCTAAGATATCTGCCGCCTCCAGAGCCTTAGCGACCATGATGCCCACGGCTATAACAGTTGCATCCTTGCCTTGTCGCATGGTTACTGCCTTGCCTAAGGTGAAGTGATAGCCTTCGGGGTAAACAATCGGTGTTTTGGGGCGGCTTAGCCTGATGTAGAAAGGGCCATAGTCACTTGCCGCCGCTCTTATTGCCCCAGCAGTCTCTATGGCGTCTGCGGGGACGACCACGGTGAAGCCGGGAAGAGCGCAACACAAGGCTAAGTCCTCAATGGCGTGGTGGGAGGCGCCGTCTTCACCAACGGTGATGCCTCCGTGAGTGGCGACAATTTTGACATTTAGTTCTGGCTGGGAAAGGCAGAGCCTTAGCTGGTCGAAACAGCGGCAGACGACAAAAACAACGAAAGTGGTGGCAAAGACAGTTTTGCCCGAAGCAGCTAATCCAGCAGCTATGCTGACCATGTTTTGTTCTTCTAGGCCGCAGTTAAAAAAGCGGTCAGAAAACTCCCGTGCAAAAAAACTGGTCATAGTTGAGGGAGACACATCAGCATCTAGAACAACGATATTGGGATTTTCCCTGCCCAGTTCGATCAAGGTCTTGCCGTAGGTTTCCCGAGTAGATGCTTCAGCCATGCTTACTCTAACTCCTTTAGCGCCCTTTCGGCTTCTTCCCAGGTTGGTGCCTTGCCGTGAAACGCCACATTGTTTTCCATGAAGCTAACCCCCTTGCCCTTGATGGTGCGGGCGATGATGACAGTGGGTTTGCCTTTTATCTTTTCAGCCCTTTGGCAAGCGGACAGGATTTGGTCAAAGTCATGTCCAGCTATATCAATGATATGCCAGCCAAAGGCTTGCCATTTTCGGGTAAAAGGCTCAAGGTTCATGATGTCGCGAGTCCATCCGCTGAGCTGTATACCATTGCAGTCAACTATGGCCGTTAGGTTATCTAGTTTGAAATGGGCTGCTGAAAGAGCCGCCTCCCAAGTTTGCCCTTCCTCACATTCTCCATCGCTAAGAAGAACATAGGTCCGGTAAGTTTTGGAATCCAGCCTGGCGGCCAGGGCGACGCCGATGGCAAAGGACAAGCCCATACCTAAAGAACCAGCCGACATTTCTACCCCGGGGGTGAACTTCCTATCAGCGTGTCCCTGGAGGCGGCT
>Ga0315533_1002511_pt1 | contig 12649 bp, 13 predicted proteins | sample SalMarSW160130MG_FD_203081 | JGI IMG/M metagenome (GOLD analysis project Ga0315533, IMG submission 203081) | Salt marsh sediment microbial communities from the Plum Island Ecosystem LTER, Massachusetts, United States - Salt Marsh Sediment SW1601-30 ...
GGGATGGCGATGGGGTGAATAAATCGGAACCTTCTCATCAACTCGTTGTGAGTTAAATACCTCGAACCCGCCTCCTGAATTCCTCCATGATTCGGCACTGCCGCTGCCGTCGCTTCCGGCTTTCCTTTCACCGGCGTCACGCAGCAATAAATTACTACCATCTCAACGCTATCCGGGTCATAGCCGGGCCTGTCGCCGCTGAACTGCTCGTTCAATACTGCGATATCTTCCATCTCCGAGGCGCGGTAGAGCTTCCACTCCACCACTTCCCTCAATTCACTGAATCCCGCTACCTGGTAGCAAAGGAGCGACTCGTTATCCCCCTCGCCGGACATTACCTCCCCAAGGCAGAACGGCTCCACCGTGCGATAGCCTCCGTGATAGTAAAACTCGATGATTCGCCGCGACTTTATAGCCGCGCAAATTGTCTCCCTTGTCTTTTCTCTTTTGGTGGTGATGTTCAGCAGTTCCTTGAGATTCGGCACCTTCACAACCTCAAGAGGCATCTTAAAACTCTTTATACGGTCAAATATTCCCATCTCAAGTCGCCGCTTTTCTTACGCGATGATAATCCTCCCTTTATGTTCCGCCACCACCTCCCCGATAATTGCCGCTTCAGCCACGCCTTTCCCCTGCAGTTTTTCGAGCAGTATCCAGGCCTTCTCATGCGGCAGGGCTATCAGCAGTCCTCCCGATGTCTGGGGGTCGAAGAGTATGTCCTGCAGGTATTGTGGCACTCCATCGGATATTTCCACCATTTTCTTACGAAATTCCCGGTTGCGGTGGAGTCCGGCGGGAATCATGCCCGCCTCGGCCAGGCCCTTCGCCTCGGGGAAGAAAGGGACGGCAGTGGAGTCTATTTCCATGCCGACGTCGGTACCTTCAATCATCTCGGCGGCATGGCCGAGCAGGCCGAAGCCGGTAATATCCGTGCAGGCGTGAACGCCGACCTCCTGCATCGCTTCCGAAGACTCCCGGTTCAGGGCGGTCATGGATATTACAATTTTATTGATGGCCTCCTCGTCAGCCATACCACCTTTGATGGCCGTGCTGATGATACCTGTGCCCAGCGGCTTGGTCAGGATAAGACGGTCGCCCGCCCTGGCGCCGTTGTTGTGAATTACTTTATCGGGGTGAATTACGCCCGTGACCGACAGGCCGTACTTGAGCTCCGGGTCTTCCACGCTGTGCCCGCCGACCAGTATTACCCCGGCTTCGCGCATTTTATCCAGTCCGCCCCGCAGCACCTCCTTCAGGATAGAGATATCCATCATCCCCTGCGGGAAGCAGACGACATTGAGCGCCGTCAGGGGATTGCCGCCCATGGCGTAAACATCGCTCAAGGAGTTAGCCACGGCAATCCGCCCGAAGTCGTAGGGGTCGTCGACAATCGGCGTGAAAAAATCGACCGTCAGCACGATGGCGAGGTCGTCCGTGAGCTTATATACGCCGGCATCCTCGGCGCTCTCCATCCCCGCGATAAGATTGGGGTCGGACTGTAGAGGTAGACCGGCCAGTGCTTTAGCGAGGTCTCCCGGACCTATCTTGCAAGCTCAACCCGACCCATGAACAGTCTCGGTAAGGCGCAGCTTTTCAGCCTCGTCCCCCATTCTATCCACCTCCTTCATAGTTTAATGACCTTTTCCGCCGAAATCAAGGTCTCCACAACCTCATAACTGTTGGTCACTATTCCCACCCGCAACTTGTCGGCCAGGTGATAAAACTCCAGACAGGAACCACAGGATGTTATCTCAACCCCTTCCTGTTCCAGTCTCCGCAGTGTTTCCAGAACCTCGGAACCTTCGGTTGTCAGTCTGACCCCGCTGTTGGCAAAAATTACGCTGGCAGGCATGGATGCCGCCTCCCCCAGAGTGTTAATGAAGCTTATCATCAATTTTTCGCCAAAGCCCTTATCACCGGTACCCAGCTGGTCACTGGTAATAAAGAAGACATCGTTAACTTTTTCGCTCCTGGTCTGCCCGGTACCCTCTTTGGTAATCGTCAGGCAGAAAGCCCCGTCCCGTTCCGTTATTTCTACCTGGCACCCCTGGCTTTGCGCAAAACGCCGCACGTTTTCTCGGCTCGCGGCACTATCTACCAGAACCTTAACAGTGCCCTCTTCAATCTCTTCCAGTGCTTTTTTTGTGTTGATTACCGGTTGCGGGCAAGGAAGCCCCCGGGCGTCAACCTCCCTAAACATTTCTCTCCTTCCCCTTGATGATTCGCCGCTAATGCCATAAAATGATTACGGAGGATTATAACATAAGTATTTTCTTATTGCAATATAAGTATTATTTATAATATCATAAAATATGAATATTGACCACCTTAAAACCTTCCGAGAAATTGTCAGGCTGGGCAGCTTTTCCGAGGCAGCCAAGAAGCTGGCCATCAGCCAGCCGGCAGTGTCTTTCCAGATTCAGAAGCTGGAGCACGAGCTCGGTATACGCCTTATCGACCGCACCCAGCGGACGATTACCCTGACCGCCGCCGGTAAGCGACTGCTCCTATTTGCCGAGTCGATAGAGGCGGAGCGCGAGAGCCTCCAGCACGACCTGGAGCAGATGCGCGAGGAAATTTGCGGCGACCTGCTCATCGCCGCCAGTACCATCCCCGGCGAGTTCCTGCTTCCCCCGCTCCTGGCGAAATTCAAGCAGCGATATCCGGCTGTAAATATCCAGGTGGATATCTCCGACTCTCTTACGGTTATCGAGAGGGTGCGCGATAATACCTACGAGGTGGCATTCTGCGGCGTGGCACCGGAAGGACAGGACCTGGCGTCTTTCAATTTTGCCACAGATGAAATTGTCCTCATCGTTCCCCCGGAGCATCCTTTCACCCGGAAAGGTGAGATATCGCCGGACGAACTGGAGGGTGAGCCTATTATCTTTCGCGAGGCCACCTCGGGCACGCAGCGCAGCCTGGAAAGTAAACTCGCCCGGGCCGGGCTCGACCTCCGCAGGTTTATCCCCAATCTCGTCCTGGGAACGACCCAGGCGGTCGTCTCGGCGGTAGCCGCCGGGGCCGGTATCGCCTTCGTTTCGAACCTGTCCGTAAGAAAGGGGCCGGGCCCGGGAACGGTACGGCAGGTCCACGTGCGGGGACTGCGGCTTGGTCGCGACTTTTACTGCATCTACCGGCAGGAGAGAGTGGTCTCCCGCCTGCTCGAGGGATTTATAAATTTTATCAGGATAGAGGCTTCCCACAGTGATAAAGGAGAATAGAGACGACCGGACCAGCATCGAGGCGCTTAAACTGAATGTAAACGGCTACCGGGCGCATTATCTGAAAGCGGGCGACGGCCCGCCTATCGTTCTGGTACACGGCGGCGCCAGCGACTCCTGCGACTGGTACACTACCATTAACGCCCTTTCCCACCGCTACACCTTATACGCGCCCGACCTTATCGGCTTCGGCCGGAATGAAAGAAACGAGAAGGGTTATTACCTCTCGGATTTCAGCGGTTTTTTATTGGAATTTATAGACACGCTTCAGCTGGAAAAACCGGTCCTCGTGGGGCACTCGTTAGGGGCCAGGGTATGCCTGGACGTCGCCCTTCAAAATCACGAACTGGCAGGCAAGCTGGTCCTTATCGATGCCTCCGGACTCGGCAAAGTCTCCAGGTTCGGTTCCGCCCTGCTTACTTGCTTCTGGGCACTGCGTAAGCTGCTCCGCCAGCCGCAGCCCTATCCCACGTTCCTGGTGAGAGAAGGTGACGACTTTAATTACATCGGCACCGACAAACTTGCCGGGCTGGCAGCGCCGACGCTCCTCGTCTGGAAAAGCCACGACCCCTATCTGCCGTTATCTAATGCCCGCCGGGCGGAGAAACTGATACCCGATTCACGACTTGAAATACTGCCGGGCTACGGACACGCCCCCCACCAGCAAAACAGCGAAGCTTTTAACCGCCTTCTACAGGACTTTCTGGACAGCGACTAAGCTCTTGCGCACTTGCGCAGTTGCGCTAATATCCAAAGGAATCATGGTTCTTTTCTACCTCACCCCCTTAATCCCCCTCTCCTTACGAGGTGTCAAAGGAGAAGGGGAGAATAAGAAAGAAGGGTGAAACCCCTCTTAAACGCCTCGTTTAAACAAGGGAGAATGCAGGCTCTCTCTTTCTACCTCTTGGTGGGGAGGGGGGAAGAACTGCGGGATAAGCTGCCGATGGTGCGAGGGCGGCCCAGGTGGGGATAGATATCAAAAAGGGATGGCGGGGGTCTAAGTTCCTATACGCTCAATACGAATACCTGCGTGCTTAAGGGCAGGTTCGACTTACTGATGGATAGCTTGGGTCGCGTTTCAATCTGCCCCATGCCCATTTCCTTGAGGAAGTTCTCCACCGGGTCGAGTTCGCGGTCCAGAACCGGCGTTTTATAGTGCATGGGGATTACCGCCTTCGGCTCTATCTTTCGGATAACCTCGGCGGCCATGGCGGCGTTTATGGTGTTCACTCCGCCTACCGGCAGCAGCAATACATCGACATTGCCCATCTCTTCCACCTGCTCATCGTTAAGCACATGCCCGATATCGCCCAGGTGACATACCGATACCCCGTCCACCTCCATGAGGTAAGCCGTATTTTTACCCCTTGATTGTCCCTTGATAGAGTCGTGATACGTGGCTATGCCTATAATCAGGACGTTGCTGATTTCATATTCGCCGGGGCCTTTAACCAGCCTCGGCTCCCCGCCGATGCCCTGAACGTAGGAGTGCGAGGGGTGCTGATGACTGACAGTGACGATATTGGCAGTCTGTTTGCCCAGGGAATAACCCAGGTCCGGGGGAAATGGGTCTGTGATGATGATAGTCTTATTGCCTTTAATCCTGAAACAAGCGTGACCTAACCAGGTGATATCCACATTATTAGTTTATCACAGGCGGTTATCACGTTCAAGAATCGCCCGGAACCCCCGAAAATTCTCTTGACAAACGACTCTCTTAAGTGCTAGATTATAATTAGCAGTCTAAGCAAGAGACTGCTAACGGAGATACGAATGATTACTGCCAGAAGCGGTAAAATACTGAATTACATCGTCGGGCAATACATCAACCGGGCGGTGCCGGTGCCCTCGCAGGTCGTCGCCGACGAGGCCAGGCTGGATATTAGTCCGGCCACTATCCGTAACGAGATGGCTCTCCTGGAGAAGGAGGGCTACCTCATCCGCCCCCACACTTCGGCGGGATGTATTCCCTCGGACAGGGGATACCGCCACTACGTGGGGTCGATTGAAACCGTTAATCTTCCCCATGAGGAGCAGCGCCTTATAAGCCACACCTTCCACCAGGTGGAAAAGGAGGTGGAGGCCTGGGTAAGCCTCACGGCTACGCTTTTAGCCAAGCTGGTGCAGAACGTGGCGGTGGTCAGCCTGCCGAAATCGACCGACTGCAAGCTGCAGCATATGGAGCTGATATCCGTGCAGGACGCCCGCGCGCTGGCAATTGTCGTTCTGGAAGGCGCCAAGGTTAAACAGAAATTGATTACCTTCGACGAGCCCGTGTCCCAACCGACTCTGGCCGTGGTCAGCGGGAAGCTGAACAGCGAATACAACGGTTCAACTGCCAGGCAGATTTCCGAGAAAAAACTGGAGCTTACGCCGCTGGAAAAGCAGGCGACCGATTTCCTCGTTGAAATTATGAAAGCCGAGGACAGCCAGGAATACCAGGAACCGTACCTTGAGGGATGGCATTTTATACTCAATCAACCGGAATTTGCCCACAGCGACCAGATGAGTTCGCTCATGGAACTGGTGGAAAGCCGCGGTCTCTTGAAGGTTATCGTTCCTTCCAAGCTAAGCCCGCACGGCGTCCAGGTCGTCATCGGCAATGAAAATAAAGATATAGCCATCCAGAACTGCAGCGTGGTCATCTGCCGGTACGGTCTCCCCGAGGAAGCCACCGGCACCATTGCCGTTGTCGGTCCCACCAGAATGCCCTATTCCCGCACCATACCCACGGTTTACTACCTGTCATCGGTGCTGGGCCAGCTGGTATCCGGACTTTACGGCAGAGAAATATACGGCGAACAGGACTGGGAATAATGACTCGAAAAGAACCGGGGGAGACTAAAAAAAACGAGCCGGAGTCCAAGGCTGCCGAAATAGAAAGCACGGGGAGCCTTGAACAGGCGCTTGCCGAGGAAAAGAAAAAGGCCGAAGAACACCTGGCCAACTGGCAGAGGGCGCAGGCCGACTTCATCAACTACAAGCGGCGTTCCGAGCAGGAAAGGCAGGAATTCAACACCTACGCCAACGCCAACCTTATCCTCGGCCTCCTGCCCGTCATCGACGACCTGGAACGGGCGCTGGATGCCGTTCCCCCCAGATATAAAAAACATGACTGGGTGGAAGGCGTCAGGCTGGTGACGCATAAGTTCAAGACCATCCTGGAAGGACAGGGCGTCAAAGAGATTAAGGCGATGGGAGAGACTTTCGACCCTAATTTCCACGAAGCCTTAAGGCAGGACAGGGGTGAGGAAGGCATCGTTATCGAGGAATTTCAAAAGGGTTATATGTTACATGATAAACTTCTTCGACCCGCCAGAGTAGTGGTGGGCGACGGTTCGACCGAAGATGGCAAGGAAGAGCCAGCTAATACATGACACATTTCTTCGTCCCACCGCGAGGGTGGCCGGAGATATTAGACAAAGGAGGAAGAGTAAATGGGAAAAGCAGTAGGTATAGACCTGGGTACTACCTTCAGTGAAGTTGCGGTTCTGGAGGGAGGAGAACCTGTAGTTATCACCAGTTCCGAAGGCAGCCGCCTCGTGCCCTCGGTGGTAGCCATTAACAAAAACGGGGAACGATTGGTGGGACAGATAGCCAGGCGGCAGGCCATCACCAACCCGGAAAATACCATCTACGCCATCAAGCGCTTTATGGGGCGCAAATATGGAGAGCCGGTCGGGCGTGAGCTTCCCGTCGAAGAAGATGCCGGGCGTAAAACTTATAAAGTCACCAAGGCGGCCAATAACGACGTCCACGTCGTCATGGGCGACAAGGAATACAGCCCGCCCGAGATATCGGCCATGATTCTCCAGAAGCTGAAGGCCGACGCCGAGGCTTACCTCGGCGATAAGGTAACCGAGGCTGTCATCACCGTGCCGGCTTACTTCAACGACGCCCAGCGGCAGGCCACCAAGGATGCCGGCAAGATTGCCGGCCTCGAAGTGCTGCGTATTATCAACGAGCCTACGGCCGCTTCACTGGCATACGGACTCGATAAAAAGAGTGACGAGACCATCGCCGTTTACGACCTCGGTGGCGGAACTTTCGATATCTCCATACTGGAACTGGGGGAAGGCACCTTCCAGGTAAAGTCCACCAACGGCGATACCCACCTCGGCGGTGAGGATTTCGACCAGAGAATTATAGACTGGTTGTGCGAGGAGTTTAAGAAAGACCAGGGCATAGACCTTCACCAGGATAAGACAGCCCTGCAGCGTCTCAAGGAAGCCGCGGAGAAAGCTAAAGTGGAGCTATCCTCCGTCCAGCAGACCGAGGTTAATCTCCCCTTTATCACCGCCGATGCCAGCGGCCCCAAGCATCTCAATATCACGCTGCCCCGCTCCAGGCTGGAGCAGCTGGTCATTGACCTTGTGGAAAAGACCATCGACCCGTGTAAACAGGCGCTAAAGGATGCCGGTAAAACGGCCGCCCAGATTGACGAGGTCATCCTGGTAGGCGGGCAGACCCGCATGCCGCTGGTGCAGGATAAAGTTAAGCAGTTCTTCGGCAAAGAGCCGAATAAGAGCGTCAACCCGGACGAAGTGGTAGCCATCGGAGCCGCCATACAGGCCGGCGTGCTCAAGGGCGAGGTCAAGGACGTATTACTCCTCGACGTAACGCCGCTCACGCTGGGCATCGAGACCCTCGGCGCCGTCGCCACGCCGCTCATCCCGCGTAATACCACCATACCCACCGCCAAGAGCCAGATTTTCTCAACGGCGGCGGATAACCAGCCGAGCGTCGAGATTCACGTCCTCCAGGGCGAAAGGCCCATGGCCGCCGATAACCGCACGCTGGGACGCTTCATGCTCGATGGTATTCTACCGTCCCCGCGCGGCGTGCCCCAGGTCGAAGTCACGTTCGACCTCGACGCCAATGGCATTCTCAACGTCCGGGCGCAGGACAAGGGCACCGGCAAGGAGCAGAAGATAACCATCACCGCCTCCAGCGGCCTCTCCAAGGAAGACGTGGATAAGATGCAGAAAGAGGCGGAGGCCCATGCTTCCGAGGACACCAAACGCCGCGAGGATATAGAGACTAAAAATACGGCCGATACCATGGCCTACCAGGCGGAAAAGACCCTGCGCGACAACAAGGATAAAATCCCCGAGGACCTGAACAAGGAAGCGGAAGAAAAGATAGCCGCGGTAAAGTCGGCTCTGAACGGAACCGATACCGACGCCATTAAGAAAGCCACCCAGGAGCTTAACGAGACCATGCAGAAGATAGGCTCCGCCGTCTACGGTCAGCAGGGACAGCAGCCCCCGCCGCCAGGAGGTGAAGCACCACCCCCACCCGAAGATGAAGGCGGTAAAGGCGATGATGAAGGCGAAGGCACCGTGGAGGGCGAGTTCAGAGAAGTATAATAGCTGCGCAGTTGCGCAATTACGGATAATTCGAGAGGGGGCTTGAAAGCCCCCTCTTTCTTTTTGTCTGATATATATTCACAACCCGGCCGCCTTAAAATCCCTCTTAATCTCCCTTTACGAAAGGGAGACGCTGGATTTCAGCAGGCATTTCTCACGGGTTAAGCCGCCGCAGGCGCGAGGGCGGGCTTGGGGTGGGGTAGTACTCCTCCCCCTTTATAGACGCAGCTCCAGGCGCGGCTTAAGTAGATGGTCTGAAAGCTTGGTTTCGCGCATAAATCCGACCAGCATCTTATGGAGTTCGCGAGCTTGGTCCGGTTTCTCCGAGATTAGGTTCCTCTCCTGCCCGGGGTCAGCTTTAATATTATACAGCTCCGACATGCCCGGCTCGGTATTATAGAGCAGCGTCCATTCATCGGTGGTTACCGTAGCCGTAGAGTCCTTCTCCGTCGTCCTCAATGTACCGTCAACCGATCTCAAGGTATCGTTAACGTTTATGAAGGGGTGCGCACTGATCAGATAATCCCTCCCGGGAAGGCTGTTGTCTTTTATCATCGGCAGGAGAGATTTGCCCTGGACGCGGGACGGTATTTTCTGCCCCATGATATCCAGGACGGTTGGCATAAGGTCAACCGCCGAGGTCAGACCTTTATATGATGCGGGAGTCACACCGGGTAAATAAATCAGGAGTGGGGTATTCGTTACTTCCTCGTAGAACGGAGAAGCTGACCATATTCCGTTTATCGGCATGCCGGTTTTCTTGTCCCTGGCAAAGACCATTTTCCCGAAGAGACCACCGTGCTCGCCGAAGTAATAGCCGTGGTCGCTGGTAAATATGATAGCCGTGTTATCCAGCAACCCGAGGTTTTCCAGCTTCCTCATCAAGTACCCGAACCAGGTATCGACCATGGTGACCTCACCACAGTACGAGGCGTGGGCTTTTCTAACCTTCTCTTCGGTAAAGCCGGGAGTCTCCGGCCAGTAACCATAGAGAGGCGGGGCCTGGTCTCCGTCGTGCCCGGGCCAGTATAGCTCCCGGTAATACTGCGGCGGGTCCCAGGGTTCGTGCGGGTCCCAGGTATCTATATAGAGTAAAAAGTCTTCCTTGTAGTGACGCTCCAGCCAATCCATCGCTTTCGTGAACGTCCGGGGGGCAAAGTAATCGGACTCATAGCGCCAGTCACTCCTGATGTCCCCTCCGTAGATACTGTGGACAACGTGCCCCTTCTCACCCTTGCCTCCCTCATGCCACTGAATATTCAACTGTCCAGGAATTTCATCAAAAGTCCTGAATCCCTGGTCATAATTCATATTAACGCGGACATAGAACGGCGTGTCAACTATGGCGGCTGTATTTATGCCGTTATTTGCGAGGAGTTCGGGGAGTAATAGTTCGTCCTTAAATAACGGCTCCCACTGCATATAAGACATCGTCCAGCGGCCGGTCAGGTAATCGGCGCGAGTGGGCATGGTGGGGAAGCCCGCGATGTAATGGCGGTCAAAGCGCACGGCTTTAGCCGCGAATGCATCCAGCGATGGCGTAATGATTTCCTTGTTACCGTAAGCTCCCACGTGGTCCCGTCTCAACGTATCGGAAATTACCCAGATGACATTCATTTCTCCTCCTCATACATGATATTTTAGAATAACACCTTAATATATAACATTAACCGAATAATTAAAAGTGATATCTATACGCACCCTGTCCACCTTTTTCTCTACAGCATCAGCCAATGCTCAATTGCGCATTTACGGATAATTCAGGAGGGGGCGTAAATGCCCCCTCTTATTTTATACTCATTTGTTTACCACAGCTATGTGCACATGAGGAATAGTCAAAGTTTACATTCTCTGGTAGCTGCTGAGTCAAATGTGACTTTAAATTTTTTAAATGTACTGATGGCAGCTTTGTTTGCAGCATGTCTGTATTCATCATCCGCAACATAATAGACATGCCCTTTCCACTTACGCTCTAAATATGATTCAATCCACCGTGGATAGGGAAAGTACTTCGGGAGTGTTTGGAGTTCGTCAGAATTCTCATCTATGAAACATTTATCCGCATCACTACCAATGGGGGGAGGTGATGGCAAGTCAACCCATAGGTCATTAAATGAAGTTCGTTCGTCGCGCGGAAGTATATCCCATATTAGTTCCCTGTAGCGTTTTACTTGCTCAGGGTGTTTTTCACTGCTTACTTTCATGAAGTAGTGCTTGCCTGTACCCTGCATATACGAATCCGAAAAAACAAGGCATCGCTTTAAAAGATTCCGATCGAGAATCCGTTGAACTAATGATTGGAAAAAGCATGTTCACTTACCTTAAGAAAGTCCCGCAAACGCATAAATCGTAGCTCTTCATCAATAATAGCATCAGGGTCCTCCCAAATTGTCTCAAAGATAGATCTTATCATACATTCAATCGCTCGTATCTTGTGGTGATGATAGACAGCCGGGAAAAGCAACATTTTATTGAATATGATCTGCTCTAAGTTTGGCGCACCCGCTCTTCTCATTACTAGATTCTTGCGCGGATAGTTCTCTACTTTAAAACGACTACGGTCTAAAATAGTTGTTGATATTATGACTCTAGGAACATCAATATCAGCCCGAATACCGCAGAAGTAGCAGTCCCTAACCAGATAATCACACTTATCAGCATCAAAAGGACCTGATATAACGTCAGAAAGGTAAGCGAAGTCATCTGGTGCCTTCCCAATAACCAACTTTGATATCCTACCCACATCTACTCCCGGACGGTAGTGCCCCACAACATTCCGAAGTAAACGATCAAATCGGGGACTTTGGATAATAAGATAAGACAGGATTTCACTAAGATGTAAGTCGCGACCACTAAATTCCTGTGATTTCTTCGCAGCTTTATAAAGGTTACTAAATTTGTATTCCATTATGGATTCAGATAAATGCGAAAACAAGCATTGCCCAACATCATGAAGCAAAGCTGCTAGGCGCAACTCATAAATTTTATCAGGTTCAAAACCCTGTTGCTTACTCACTTCACTAGCTACATGGGCAACACCAAGACTATGGTCAAAACGCGTGTGGTTTGCTGTTGGATAAACCAAATATGACAACGCTGTCTGATGTACATATCGGAGACGTTGAACAATGGGACTATCAATTATAAGATACTCCCAAGGTTTTAAGACTTGGTAGCCGCTGACAGCTTCACGAATAACCTTATCGGACGTTATTAGTGTAAGTGGCCTGTTAGGATAATCTTTGGGGAGAGTCTCATTTACCCAATAATCTACTTCATTGCGAAGAATGTTCAAGGCTTCGGTAGCATCTACGTCAACCAATAGCCACCTTTTCTTCCAATATCCGTACTATATCATCCATGAACGGTTCATAATGTGAAAGTGAATTTCCAATTGCCCGGCGAATACGGTTCTTATGACTCTTTTTCACAACGATTTTTGCAAGTTGCGGATTGGGTAGACTAATTTCTCCAGCTCTAGCTAATGTCATAAAAACTTGGTAGACTTGGTCAGTTTGTGGAACCAATGGGGGCCGATCGTTAAAATAAATATCCTCTAGCTCCGGTATTTCTATTGAATAGCGTTCCCGAATCTCAAACATTGCCTCACACCAAGGCCCCGAACTAGCCGAAAAACTTTCCCTGTTAGAACATGATAAAGCTAAAGCAAATATGTCATCAAAAGTAGTGAAGGCCTTGGTGCGATCAATCTTTTCTTGACGGGTAATTGTCATCTTACCACCTTTCTGACATGGACTATCATTATAACATGCCCCGCAATTTTTTTGTAATACTATGCATCGAAGTATTAAATATTACTTTGTCAAAACAATTATAAAATATAAAAGACAATTTGTCAAGCGAATTAATTTATGGTTTTGTTTGCATTTAGTTGCAGGAGGGATTAGAGAATGGGTAATTATCAATTGATGGGGATTTTATACGGAATAGGAGCGGTAGTATTTCTAATGCTTTGGTTGTTGTTTCACATTATCAAGAATAAGAGAAATAACCCAAATAAGCATAAAAATGACTGAAAATATGGCTAATATGGTT
>Ga0315533_1002515_pt1 | contig 12634 bp, 15 predicted proteins | sample SalMarSW160130MG_FD_203081 | JGI IMG/M metagenome (GOLD analysis project Ga0315533, IMG submission 203081) | Salt marsh sediment microbial communities from the Plum Island Ecosystem LTER, Massachusetts, United States - Salt Marsh Sediment SW1601-30 ...
ATACAGTTTATTAAATTAATTAAATCGCCAATTTTGAAGTCGCCCGGATGGTGGAATTGGTAGACACGTTGGACTTAAAATCCAATGGCCGTACAGGCTGTGCGGGTTCAAGTCCCGCTCCGGGTACAGAAAGCCTCGATTTATCGGGGCTTTTCGCATTTAGTAGGTGCTAATCAGGTGCTAAAATATTTTTTGCAAAAAATCAAAATTGACTTATATTTAATAATGAAAGTCAATAGAAGTAAAACGCAATTTAAAGAGCTACTTGAAGAGTATATTTCAAATCTCGGAAAGGATTATGATTCTAATCAAAAAGAGAACTGTAATCATCCTGTTTTTTCTTTGATTCAGAACACGTACCAAAAGCTTGAAGACAAATATTATTATAGGAAGTTAGGCTTTACCCTCACGTTTTTCTTATTCTGCATTATATATTTAGCTATCACAATAGTCTTTCCTTCAATCCCTATGGCTTTCTTCATAGTATTGCCATTTTTGATCCTGTTATTTTTTTATTTAGTTGTAACTATATTCATTAAAATACCAGACTTAGTTGATATTACAAGTTTAGGAGATAGAATATTACTAGTAAGAGAAAAAATAAAAAACTTTGATTTTGATTACCTTGTAATTAAAGAGATGATCATTGACATCGATAAAATTTACCATTTAGAAAGATTAGCTTACTTAAAAAAGTACTATGAATTAATGAAACCCACATTTGATGGTAACAAAAATAAAAACACAAATTATGAATCAAATCCAGTTGAAAGATTGATTGCAATCGATCAAATTATTGAAACTACCAAAATTCCAATTCAAAATGAAGAAAGAGCGTTACTGCTTTCAAGTATCCTCAGGATTAGTGATTCAGATTTCCCAAATGTAAAAACCTCATTGAATGTTATAAACAAAATAAAAAACAAAGAAGAACTAAAGGATAGTGAGTTAAAAAAACTTGAGATAATAAAAGTGTCTTTAAGAAATACAATTACAATACTTCAAGTTGCTACTAAAAATACTGAATATTTGTTTAGCACATTAGATAAAACTACCTAAAAACAAAGTCTTTTCAGACCTGAATTTGACTTAAATAGATAAGATATTGTCATTTTTTTGTACTGGACAAAAAACAGTACAACATGGAAAATATCATTATTGTTAATCCTAATGACTTTTGGGATAAGCATCGTGAAATAACCAAGCAAGTCATAAGGGAAGAACTAGATAAAGAAAACCCATGTAAAGAAAATGGAGAGGATATCCTTGTTATAGAGGATGTTTGTAAACTCCTTAAAAAATCCAAACAAACTATATACAACTGGATGGAGGCTGATATAATTAAAGGCCATCACATTAATGAAAGTCTTTTCTTTTTTCGAAGTGAAATCATAGATCTTCTTAAAGGCGGTATTAAAGAATATAAGAAGAGGTGATACAACTTACTCATAATCAGTATAGCAAAAGTATCTATGTGATACTTTTAAAATATTCACTAGATACTTACAAGGTATTTATTTAAACCTAAATAGATACTTCTCAGGTATACGGAAGTTGTGTGAAAAGTATCATTTTACTGTAAAAAAGTTACTTGTATGAAATATATCCCTTTAAATAAATTCCCGGAGTACGACGAAAATCCATTCATGGAGAATGCTCTTGAGGAGATAAACAGACATTCAATTAAAAAAAAGGTATTTGTCAGAGGGAATAAATCAGTATTAAACCAGGTAATCAACGATAATGGAGAGATTGTTGCCCATAGTGCCTTTTTGCGAACAATAGAAGTGGACGAAAGCCAATTTGTAAAGGTCTACTTAAGTCGGTTTGCTGCTTTCTACGATTTAAATAAGGCTGCAATGAAGGTGTTCGGCTATATCCTTACAAAATGTGTAATACCTAACAAGGATATATTATATATAGACTTTGGTGAAGCAAAGGACTTTACTGGTTATTCTGCCAATAATATAATTCGTGCCGGGTTGTCTTGTCTGGTAGAACAGGGAATTATTGCCAGGTCAACAAATCCTTATAAATACTATATGAATCCATTAGTTGTATTCAATGGTGACAGGATAACGTTTGCAGATTCTTATATCAAGAAGAAAAAAAAGATCACTGATTCAAATAAAAACCAATTATCAATTTGGTCAGAGGAATTGTAAATTGTTTATAGATTGAGTATGAATTGTAACGAAGCCAAAAGAATTGACATAATTAGTTTCCTGGCAAAAAATGGGATTAATCCTGATTATAACCAAGGGGTTAATTATTGGTATAAATCTCCTCTCAGGAATGAAAAGAACCCTTCCTTTAAAGTAAATTCTTTTAAAAATCTCTGGTTTGACTTTGGAATCGGAGAAGGTGGGGATATCATCAAACTTACAAGCTTGCTTTTTAAGGTTGATAATTCGACTGCATTAAAGATTCTATCTGATAATCACTATTCTAGTCATCAAAAAGTTTTAAATAGTGAAGATTCGAAGATGCTAATTACAAATGTCAAAGAAATATCAAATATTCAGCTCATTAACTACTTAGAATCCCGAAAACTAAAGCTTCAATTAGTAAAAGAGTATTGCAAAGAAGTATCATTTAATCTTAATGATAAAAATTTTTATGCAATAGGATTCCAGAATGATTCCAAAGGGTATGAATTAAGATGCAAATATTTCAAAGGTTCCTGTTCACCTAAAGATGTAACCCTAATTAAGAATAATGCTGACAAACTTTTGCTATTTGAAGGATTTATAGATTTTCTATCCTGGTTCAGTTGCAAACTGTTTTTTACAGGTAACCATGATTATTTAATTCTAAATACTCTTTCTTTTCTTAACAAGAGCAAATCTGTGATTAAGGAATATAATGAGGTATTACTCTTTCTGGACAATGACAAAGCCGGAAATAATGCTACTACTGAACTTATTGGAGCCGGTCTTTCTAAATGCATTGATATGTCCAAAGAGTATTCAGAATTTAAAGATCTGAATGATTCATTAGTCAGAAGATAAATAGTCACACCTTCTTCCAAGCATGTTCAACGATTCTGGCATTTTAAATAAATAATATATTGTTTTTAAATAATTATAATATTTTATTATGATATAATATTTTTAATACATTATTTTTATGTAATAATTATAATATTTACAATATTTGTACTTAAATAAAGAAAATAAATGAAGAAAATAGTTATTGTTAATCACAAAGGTGGAGTTGGAAAAACCACTTCGTCAATAAACATATCTGCTGGTCTTGCAAAAAAAGGGAATAATGTAATTATTATAGATGCAGATCCTCAAGCCAACCTTACAGAGAGCTTTGGTATTTTTGATCCCATTAAAGATCTATACCTGTCTTTCAGTAAAGGAGAACCACTTCCAATAATCAATGTCAAAAAGAATTTATCCATAGTCCCAAATTCTCTGAATTTCTCAGGAATAGAATTGGAAATAGCTGGAAGAATGCCAAGAGAGATTATTCTCAAAGAGCTTATGGAAGGGCTTAACAAGACTTATGATTACTGTATTATAGATTGCCCTCCTTCACTTGGTTTAATTACCCTAAATGCACTAGTTGCTGCAGACGAGGTCTACATACCGATGGAAGCAGAATTTTTGGCTTATAGGGGAATTGATTCGATTGTCGGAATAATAAACCTAGTCAAAAAACACTTTAACCCTGGTCTTTTGATTAAAGGGGTATTTTTTACAAAATACAATGAGCAAAGGGTCCTTACAAAAGAAATCAAAAACCAGATTAAGGGATATTTCGGCGACAATCTTATGAAAACAGCGATACGTGTAAACGTTGCACTGGCCGAGGCTCAATCAAGCGGGAAAGATATTTTTGAATATGACCCGGAATGTAACGGAGCAAAGGATTATATGAGTTTAGTAAATGAAATTTCAAAAAATTAAGTCATGGCAAAAAAGAACTTTGATAATCTCACTAAAAACAGTCACTTGGGCAGTGGATTGAGCAACCTGATTCCTGAAATGAATGAAAAACATGAATCAAAAAAAAATAAGGTTGCCTCTAATGATGTTCCCAAGACTTTCCTGATGCTTCTCGAAGATTATGAATACCTGCAAACTTATTCAAGGTACATGGCGTTTCACAACAACTCTAAATATCCACTTAAAAGATCTCTAAGCGATGCAATCAAGCTTCTGAGGGAAGCTCACCCGGAAATAAGATAGATTAAAAGAAGCCCCTTGGAATCATTTTTCAAAAGGTTCATGCTTTTTGATGGTTTAGCCAAAAAAAGGGGGTGTTTACCCCCCGTAATTTACTTTTCTTCAGCTTTTACTTTACTTTGAAATTCAACTGTATCAACAGTACAAGTAAGAACTGCAATAGCTTTTTTAGCATCTTCTTTGTCGATGTATGCCCTTGCTGAAACGTCGCCCTGTATGGTAACTTGCGTTCCGACTTTAAGGAAAGGGAAGACTTTTTCACGGTTCCATAGTGAACACTCGAACCATGTAGTTTCAGTGACTTTATCACCGTTTTTAGCTGTGAAGTGTTTATCACAAGCAACGTTAAAGTTAAGAACTTTAGAATCACCAACCTGTGCAACTGGCTTCACTGAGCCGATGTTGCCTGTAAAAATTGTTACGATCATAGTAATAAGTTTTTAAGTAAATAATAATATAATGCTGTAAACCAGCAATTTTACGTGAAGTGCAGCCTATAAGAGTAAATAAGGAAAAAAGGAAACGCAATAAATAACAAAGTGGCTTTATGGCGTAGTCTTTTGAGCGGGGCGGAATGTATTGCATTGGCCTCCATTTTAATCGTTAGGCTAAATTTATGGAAAACTCTGGTTAAATGACCATGAGGCTTTGCCGAATACCACTTTTCGATCCAAGTGAGGATCTTACAGCGAGGACCTCAAAATTTTGGGCAAGTGGGATAGGAAAGTGTTAGACTTTTTGAAGCGGTGCTGAAAAACAGGCTAACTCTTTCCAGGCAAAAGGGAAGGTGTTTTCAATTTGTAGTTTGTCCCTCCTACAAATTGAAATCTCCTTTTTAGACAAACATTCTTAGTCTTCTGTATTTGGCTAAAAACCGTGCGAGTGCAAAGTCTCAATTTATTCCTCTGTAAACATAAAAAAATACCCCGAAGGGTATTAATTTTATAACTGACCTTCATCAGCAAAGCTTCTGTATATATCCTTTTCAGGAGTGACGATAATATGATCTAGAAGTTGAATGTCGAGAAGATTTCCAGCCTCTTTTATTTTACTGGTAATTTTCATGTCGCTCTCGCTTGGGTTGCTATTTCCTGAAGGATGATTATGAGCTATTATTATTCCGGAAGCGTTTCCTTTGATGGCATACTGGTAAATCATCCGGACATCCATTAAGGAGCCGGAAATGCCTCCTTCAGATAGCGTCGTAATTCCCAGAACTTTGTTTGCCCTGTTAAGTAGCAGCATTTTAACTGTTTCCTTATGTTCAATTGTGGAGTGGTCCCATGAGTCGAAGAAGATCTTATATGCGTCCCTGGAACAATTTATTGAGAGACGTTCGGAAGGTTTAACTTTAGTAACGTAGGCGAGAGTAACTTCTGCTACATGAAGAAAATCGATAGTTTGCTGGGTAGACTGTGTGTTTTTCATAATGCGATAGATTTAAGTTAAACAAAGTTTTTACCAGCGGACGAAAGCCAGAAGAGTTAAATAAGTGCAAAAGGAAACGGAATAAATAGCGAAGCGGCTTTATGCCGTAGTCTTTTGCGTGTGAAGGCTGTTTGGGGATATGGCCATCATTTTAGGACTTATGGCTAACTTTGTAAAAAACTTGTTTATAGAGTGAGCCTGGGGCGAACACCGCAATTGTATTATGATGTTAGCTGTGTTCCGTTGTACCGCTCAAATCATCGCATTAGCGATGTGAATTGGTTTAGAATACGATGAAGCTTTTCAGCTTCAAGGCTTCCGAAAGTGAAGCTAAGGTATACAAAGTTTTATAGAGAGTACCGGAACGGTCTCGGCAGCAATTACAAATCTATCGGCCCGGCAATAAAGGGAGGTTGTGTTACCTAGCGCCGCCAGTCGTCTACCAGTCCTGGTACTTTAGCCGAGTAGTTGTTCCGGTGGCAAGACAGGGATGGCGTGCTTTTTGCCATAATGGTAGAATTTTTATTGAGTGCTGGCGCGTCGCAGTATAAGTTTGATAAACGACCGAAAAATAGTCCCGGTAGATAAAGTTTGAAAATGTGCACTTTCGCAGTGTCGCCAGGTTTAATCCAAGGCAGAGAATTGTCACGGTATAGAATCTTTATTGGCGGTAGTTGAGCGTATCCGGGTGCAGGTTTAAGTACTAGTTCTGGCAAGTGGCTCAGAATGATGCAAAAAGCATGAAACACAACTTACCTTTAGCATCGTCCTTATTAGGTTTAAGAGTTTTTTAATATTGTCTCGATACCAGATATTTGTATAGTTACATTTTTGTCTTTTTAAATTATGAGACAAGGCTGAAGGCTTTTTTTGCAGCTTTTGGTTTTGTTAGTAGGGTACGCGCTAGCTGCAAATGTGCCTGCCTGTATTAAGATTACCTTATTAAAAGAACTAAATCTTCCATTCATAGGTCAAATCTGGACACCCACAACTTATCTTTTTATTACCTTTTTCTATATTTGATATAGAGACAAACCTATTGCAAGAGTTGCAATAGAATATTTTTATTAATTTACTTGTTTCTTCCCAGAATACTTCTAAATCTTCAATACTCTCTTGAAAGGAATTATCATGGGATGTGGTATTTGCTATGAAAGAGGGTAGCCCCTTAAAATCTGTTATCTTAGCTTTTTCACTTAACTCCTTACTGTGTTTATTTAAAGTGCTTTGAATCGCATCAAGTAATTCTGGTGCCATCCTCTTTTCATTTAAATTATTAAATCTAAAGGATACTTTACAATCAAGGTTATATGCTACTGATTTTAATTGTCTCTCTAAATACTTTCGTATTAAATTTCCTAATTCACTTTTGTCTCGTTTCCTTATTTTATCTTCAATTTGGGATCTATAATCTATAAGTGCTGTTTTTGCTAAAGTCCCATCTTCTTTATTCCATCCAATTTCATTAATTAACCAACCTTTACTCACAATTGAGCTTGACACTAATTCAAAAAACTCTTGTTCATGAGTTAGCAGAATAATTTGATAATCATCGTTGAATTTGTCGATTAATAATTTTGCAAATCTTGTTCTATGTGAACGGTCATAACTAGAAACAACATCATCAAGAACAAAAAAGTGATTTCTTTTGTTAAATGCTTTTACTGACGCCAAAAAAAATGATAATCCAAGGCAGTTAATATGGCTTTCACTTAAATAGGCAATTGGTTGTGTCGTTCGGGTATCAAAAAAATCATATTCAATTGTTATTCCTAATAATTCATCTGTAGTCCGATCTTTTAATGGGACAAGTTTTATATTTTGAACATTTTCATTTGGATTCATAATACGATAGAAATCATTGATATCATGAGAGAAAAGGTCAAGAAAAGTATTAATAGCCTCTTCTTGCCTCAAAATAAAATCTGAAAAAAGTGATTCAAAAGTATTTTGTTGTTTTAATAAAATCTCATGTCTTTTTTCTATTTTTCTATAATCTTTAAAAGCATCATTGGCCCTAAATAGCTTAGTATATATCTGAAGTCTAAGATTCTTTTTTTGGTTTTCAAGTAATTCATCTAACTTTTTTTGTGATAATTCAATTAAAAATTCGAGTTTATTACTTTTTATTTTAATAAGTGAAAGCGCTTTAAGTGGTTCAGTCTGTGAAATATCCTTGTTTAATTCATCTTTAAATGTTTTAAGATTATTCTCAATCTCTTGAATCAACTCCTTAAAGGATCTTAGCTCTGCTTCTGATAGCAATTTTTCTGAAAGGAGTGATCTAATGTTGTCATAATTATTTTGAAGAGCACTCTTGAGATCTGAAGCTTTTTCATCTATTATTTCTTTTTCAGAGCTTATTTCAGATAAATCATCTAACCTTACAGTTAATTTTCTAATTAATTCTATTTTATTTATTGTTTGTTCACATAGGGGACAAATATCTTCCTTAAATATTTCTTTTCTCAATATTTGAATGCCTTCTTCTAAAAGATTCAATACACTGAGCTTAACTATTTTTTCAGGCTCTTTTTGGAAAGGAGAGAATAGATCGTAATAATTTTGGTAGTTAATATATTCCTGATCCATGTTTTCTTTTACGAGTTTCATTGTTTCAGAAACCCTACCAAAGAAGTTTATCATAGAGGAGACCTTGTTATCGTCTTTTTCCTCGATAGACTTAATAATATCATTAACGTCGGCAATTGTCTTAATACTCTGATTAAGATTCAATGGCTTTATTAGTTTATTACAAGCGTCTATGAATTCTTTTGTTGTGTATGTTGGTTTACCTAAATTTTCAATCAAGGTAGATTGCTTTGTGCTTTTTTGATTATCAAATTGTTCTGATTTGATATTGCGTTTTATTTTACCTCCTATCTTTCTTAAAAGGTCTCTAATATTTCCTACCTCACTAAATCCAATGATTTCCTGTAGTTTATCCAACTTCTGTTTTTTAGTTGCAACGATGAATTCAACTAGTTGATTATATCTTAAAATCAACCGCTCAGCCTGAGAATCCTCTAAATATTCTTTAAAGTCTTTTGTTTCATTTGAATTATATGTTTTTGCTGCATTATCAATGCTTCTGATTGCATTATGACTACTATCAGAAAATTTTATATCAACATAAGCGTCATCGTTTTGATCCATGAAAATGTTTCGAATTGCTCCTTTACCTCTTTTTTCAATTTCTTCACTGGAGATGTGCTCAATACTATCCGAATAGAACCATTCAACTGAATCTGAAATTGTGCTTTTACCAGAACCATTGTCACCAAAAATAAGAATTGACCTATTATTCAAATCTAGAGGCAGCGTATTTCTAACACCTCTAATGCCCTTTAGTGTTATGGATTTAATTTTCATCTTCTTTCTCCATTAGATTAAGTTCCTCCTCAATTATTTTATCAAGGGCATTTTGCAAATTTGTTTCGGTTAATTTACCAGTAGCATATAGAGTAATTAGTTTTTGAACCGTTTCTTCGTGAAGGTCAGGAATGTTGAGAATCTCAGCGAAAAAATCATCTATAACTTCTTTTCCACTCTTTATTTTGTCTGACATTACAATATATATTAGTTAAAATAATTCCAATTAATGTCGAATTCTGAGAAATTAGCTTTACCCAAAATTTCAAATCCTGATTTGTTGTTGCATATGGGATAAACACCATAATTCTTTACAAAATCAAGGATAAAGTAACTTTCTAAATCCTCAATTCTGAATTTCCAAAACTGTCTTAACATCTCAAAATTAATATAGGTAAAGAAAAGATTATCCACCTTTCGGTAATTAGATAATCCTGGATTTCCACTAGTGCCATCAAAATGCCCCATTAATCTGCTTCCCATACTATTTGTCTTTTTCTCACTCATCCCGATGTATAGCAACCGTGATTTGTTAAAAGGATATTGAATTTCCATATTTTGTGTAAAAATGAAATATAGACCAACAATACCGCTAAGGGGTTTGATATTGCTTGTTTCAAAAGGTCTTGGTTTATCAAAGTAAATTGAAATCTTATCCAATTTTTACAATATTAATGAGTAAAATATATTCAGTTAGTGTTGAATGGTTAAGCAAGAAGCAATAAAATTATAGCAAAAGAATTGGACACAATGGTTTATATGTGAACCGATAATCCTGAGTTTATTTCAGGCAAAATATTAGGTTCTTGGCCGACTGTACTCCTTAAATCTTCTAGAAGTGCTTTAGCGTTTATTTTCTCCCCAATTTTCATTTCAGATTCGGGACGTACATAACTGGATTCTCGAGCCCTATAGATCTCTACAGACTCTAAATTGTCATTTAAAGCCTTCAAACAAATTCCACGAATATAGTATCTGTTATACTCACCTTGGGCTAATAACTGAGCAGCATTTGAAGGCATTTTCACAGATTTTCCTTGTCTTTCATATGTAGGGTTGAAGAAATTTCCACTTTCTAAGCTAGTTCGTAATGTAGCTTCACTCCCAAATTGAATAGCATCACGCATAAATTCAAGGTAGCGTTCTTGACCAGTTTTATTAAGTCTTGAGCTTAGATATAAATTGTCTGATTGAATGTCAGAATTCAATTCATCCAACATAAATTTTCTAACCTCATCTGTCTGATTTAAGAAATTAAAGTTTGCCATAATTATTAAATGTTTTATAAGAACTTGACTTGCATATATTAATGTTCATTGAAATATCAGCTAGTCTGAAAGCTTAAAGGTAAGGAATCATTGAGACTATATAGTCCAAATTGGTATAAAAGCATGTGTTTGGCGCCAGCCAAACTCTTGCTTTTGTGCATTGGATATCAAGGTTCATCGGCACCCTCCTTAAACCTAACGGCCCGGCAATATGGGGAGGTTGTGTTACCCGACGCAAGCACCGGGCAGAGTCCTGGTACTTTAGCCAGAAAGCTGTCACGGTGCAAGGAGGGTATGGCGCGTGTTTTTGCCGTCATGGTACAAATTTTATTGTGTGCTGGCGCGATCGCGGTACAAGTTTGATCGGAGTCGCGAATTTATCCCCGATTACAAAGTTGGTGGCAGGCACTGGAGCAGTGTCGAGGTACAAACTATCTCGAAGGTAGTAATTTATCACGGTGCAGGATTTAAATTGCGTGCAGATACGCGTGTCCGGGTGCGTGAACCATTACAAATTTGTTTTGAGTGCAGGAGCAAAAGCAAAAACCGTGACAAACAACTTACCCATATTGTCCGTGTTAGCGTGTGTATTTATTTTAAGATTTCAAATTAAAGAGCTTCTTCAAGAGTAATGGTACCATAGGCAAGTTCATGTGCAAATTTTAATTCTGAAGCAAAAATCATGACATCAGAGGCATATCGATGTCCAAATTGTTGCTGTTCTTCTTGAACATTGCAATTTCCAAGCGATTGTAAGCAGGGTATTAATCCTTTACTAATCTCCTGATATATTGCCGAAGCAACCAAAGTATGAGATAACCTCTGGGAACTAGTTTTAAAAATTGGATTTGGCATTGTTGCAATTGTCATCAATATGTAGAAATCAAATATATCTTGTCTGGAAAGCTCTTTTGATTTAATGATATTTAAATATTTCTTTTCGGTCATAACAATCGAAATGAAAGATTCAACCTCATTAATCCATGGCTCAGAAAGATCGACATCATCTTTGGATAAACTATAGTTGTCTTTGTTTTTGTTATTTTGATAAAATTTACTTTCTCTAAGTAATCGAGTAATCCTTTTATCAGAATTTGCTAATTTAAGTCGTGTAAAAAATATCATAATTGTCAATTTAGTTTGTTTAAAATTTGGTCAGGAATTTTCCTTAAGTTCCTTGAAGAAAAATGTTAATGGTTTTGCATATGAGGCAAATGCATAATGTAATTTTCCAAAAGGCCCGTTGAAATTATTCTTTTTTAAAAGATTTTCGATTCTTGATTTACTCCAGTTACTAATTTCAGGACCAAATAAGACCTGTTTCAAACAACTGTGTATCGGAATTCTAATTTCTTTATCAAAAACAACAATTCGATATTCACTTTCAGATTCCCAACCCATATGTTTTGATAAGAGAAGAAATTTGTTGAATTCATTCAGTACCTCAGCTGGTTTATAGTGGATTCTATCTTCAAAATAGTTTGGTGGAATGAGGAGTGCATTTGAGTAGATTATCTTGTCATGAACGAAGAATACCGAAAGTCGCTTTAACTCGTCTATAAAATTTTCTAAATCAAAAGTAAGACATACCCCAGAATGTTTATTTGCATAATGTGCCCACATAATCCAATTTTGATCATTGTTGACTCCTTCTTTAATAATACTAAAACTTGCATAACTGAGTTGAGTATCTGAAAAATCAAAGACTTTATTCATAAAAGTCCTTACAGGTTCTTGAACATTGAAGGATAGGTCATATCGTTTACTTAAATTTTCGAATGGGTCATTTGAGTGTTCAAGATGTCCTAATTTGAATTGTTGAGATGAGAGAATTTTAATTGCATTTTTTGCAGAAGTATAATGGCACAGTCTAGTCATGGTGACCAAGGATTAATTTTTTACTTATTGAAACTTGGTAATATCATAATCATGTGGGTTTTACCCATATGCACGCTTACACAATTATAAAGGTATAAAAGATAATTGAAAATTAAACCCGTTATCAGATAGAAGCATGTTATAGTAAAACTGTTATAAAAACTTGTAAATCTAGTTTGTAGAGAAAATAGAATTAGCACTGTGAAGGATTTAGAACTGAAGGAAACATTTTTAGCTTCAAGGCTTCCAAAAACACAATCACGCTAGTAATATAGAGAGTCTGTAATAATTTTCCAAGTGAAATAGCCCGGCAATTAAAGTAATAATGTTAAATAAAATATTATTAATAAAGTAAATATTAGCAATAATATAAAGATACATAATAAAGTAAATAATTTGCAAACTCACTGAAAATTAGGTATATTGGATAACCTTTGAGGAAGGAAACAGGCTCTGCAGGAAAGCAACTCGCCAGTGCCAAAACAGGGG
>Ga0315533_1002518_pt1 | contig 12626 bp, 13 predicted proteins | sample SalMarSW160130MG_FD_203081 | JGI IMG/M metagenome (GOLD analysis project Ga0315533, IMG submission 203081) | Salt marsh sediment microbial communities from the Plum Island Ecosystem LTER, Massachusetts, United States - Salt Marsh Sediment SW1601-30 ...
GACCCTGGAAACTTACCGGGAAACCCTTTCCAAAAAGACGCTTATCGTAGTCCCCCTGGATTCAAAGTTTTTTAAATACCTGGCTCCTGAAGCTGCCCCAGAAAAAGCTTCCTCCAAGAAACCTTAAAGAAATGTGAAGCGTGAATGGTGAATCGTGAATGGCAAAGCTATGAGCCATGAACTATAAAGCTGATATACAGCGACGAAGGGGAAGAGCCCCGAGATACTCTTGACCGAGTTAAAAATTGTGATACCCTTTAAGACAAAATTCAGGAGTGACCAATGAAGGAAGGTTTTTACGCTGTGGGAAGAAGAAAAAAAGCAACCGCTAAGGTCAAGATAAAGTCGGGCCAGGGAAATCTTACTGTGAATAAGAGGGATCTAGAAAACTATTTCCCCCGTAAGGTTAACAGTAAAATTGTAAGGGAGCCTCTAGAAAAGGTAGATTTTCTGGGTAAGTTTGATGTAGAAGCTCACGTTAAAGGAGGGGGTCTAGCCGGTCAGGCTGAAGCCATAAGACTGGGCCTCGCCCGGGCCATTTTGAAGATTAACCCAGAACTTAGAAATCCTCTAAAGAAGGCCGGTCTTTTAACCCGTGATCCCAGGGTGAAGGAGAGGAAAAAACCAGGGCTAAGAGGAGCCAGAGCAAGACCCCAGATCTCTAAAAGATAAAGATCTTTGTCGGATGGGAGGAATCAATTTTTTGCTCTTTGCGGGGTTGACGGGAAAGAAAAAACTCCTATAATGTATCTCAAAGGTTGGAGAATGGAAGAGATAGTGCAAGCTGATTTTATTGTAGTGAAAGCGCTAGAAGACGGAGTAACCATCATTGGCTTAACTCGAGGAAAAGAGACTATAGTTCATCATACCGAGAAATTGGATGAGGGTGAGGTCTGGTTCTGTCAGTTTACTGAACATATATCTGCCATCAAGATAAGAGGTAAAGCGGAGATCTTTTCCCGGTATGGAAAAGTACAATCCGGTAAGTAATTTCTAAATTCCTAAAGACGAGATAAGCTTGAGACGAGAGGAGGTGAGCGGATATTTTTTAAAATCGGGCTTCCTGCTCGGTTTTTTTTATTGATGAATTAGCTGTGATAAGAGGGAATAAGGCTAGATGCTTACCGGGGAAATCCTCCTCTCCTAGGCAAAGGAATCCCTTGAAAGGATGAAATTGTATTACCCACAAGAAGAGGAATTTAAAAAGTTATCTAAAAAAGGGAATTTGATTCCGGTTTATCGAGAAATTCTCGCCGATCTGGAGACACCGGTATCGGCCTTTAAAAAACTCGATGAGGGGGAATTTTCCTATCTTTTGGAAAGTGTGGAAAGAGGAGAAAGATTAGGAAGATACTCTTTTTTGGGGAGTGGGTCGGGAATAATCTTCAAAAGCAAAGGGAAAAAGATCGACATAATAGAAAAGGGGAAAAATATTGCTTTAACCTGCCAGAAGGACCCTTTGCACAACCTGAAGAAGATCATAGGAAGGTTCAAGGTAGTTAGTCTTCCCGGCCTGCCCCGTTTTTCGGGGGGAGCGGTAGGCTATCTAGGCTACGATATGATACGCTTCTGGGAAAAGATTCCCGCATTAAACAAGGATGATCTGAGTCTTCCCGATAGTTTGTTTATGCTTAGCGATACCCTGCTCATATTTGATCATATCGATCATAAGATAAAGATTGTCTCTCATGCCTTTTTAGATGGGAAAGAACCTACTCACCTGACCTATGAAAAGACCAAGCAAAGGATAGAAGAGGTAGTTGCCAGACTAAAAAATCCTCTTCCCTCTGGTTCCTCTACCAGTCTGAAGCACACCCAAAGGAAAAAAAAGACTGATATTCAGTCTAACCTTACTCGACAGCTTTTTATGGAGGGAGTAAAAAAAGCCAAGAAATATATAAAACGGGGTGATGCGTTTCAAGTAGTTCTGTCTCAAAGGTTAAAGAGAAAAGTAAATACTTCCCCTTTTGATATTTATCGTTGTTTAAGATCTCTTAATCCTTCTCCCTATATGTATTATCTAAAGTGCGGGGATTTCCAGATAATAGGAAGCTCTCCGGAGATTCTGGTAAGAAAGGAGAAAAATGAGGTTATCCTGCGGCCCATTGCCGGAACCAGACCCCGGGGAGGAAATGAGGCCGAAGATGAGCGTCTAGCCCAGGAACTTCTGGCCGATCCCAAAGAAAGAGCGGAACATATAATGCTGGTAGATCTGGGCCGTAATGATCTAGGCCGGGTTTGTGAAAGTGGCACCGTAAAAGTCACCGAATTATTAGGCATCGAAAAATATTCTCATGTCATGCATCTTGTCTCCCACGTTGAGGGAAAATTAAGAAAAGGGATGGACCAATACGATCTTCTGAGAGCAAGTTTTCCCGCGGGGACTGTCTCCGGAGCGCCTAAGATAAGAGCCATGGAAATTATCGAAGAAATTGAGCCCTGTAGGCGAGGTCCCTATGCCGGAGCATTAGGATACTTTAGTTTCACGGGAAATCTGGACACCTGTATCATAATTCGTACCATCCTCATCAAAGATGGATTTGCCTATGTCCAGGCAGGAGCAGGAATTGTGGCTGATTCTAATCCTCAGTCCGAATATCAAGAGACACTAAATAAGGCCCAAGCCCTCATCAGGGCGATCGAGCTAGCTGAAGAGGGAATAGAATGATTCTGGTGATAGATAACTACGACTCATTTGTGTATAACCTGGTCCAATATCTAGGAGAGTTGGGGAAAAGAACCGAAGTCTACCGAAATGATTACCTTAGCCTGAAAGAGATAGAAAGGAAAAAACCGGAAAGTATCCTCATCTCACCTGGCCCGGGTAGACCGGAAGAGGCCGGGATGTCTAACAGGATAGTAGAATATTTTGCGCCCCGACTACCCATTCTAGGGGTTTGTCTGGGCCATCAGTGTATTGGGCAAGTCTTTGGGGCAAGAATTGTGGGGGCAGAAAATTTGATGCATGGAAAAACCTCGCTTATCCATCACTATGGAAAAGATATCTACCAAGGAGTGGAGAATCCTTTTGTGGCTACCCGCTATCACTCCTTGATCATTAAAAATGATAGCCTACCCACCTGTCTGGTAAAAACTGCCTGGACTGCCAAAGACGAGATTATGGGCGTCCGACACCGGGAGTACCCTGTCTTTGGAATGCAGTTTCATCCTGAATCCATATTAACCAAGGCAGGCAAGGCACTGCTGAAGAATTTCCTTAATCTTATAGAATGTATACATCTCAAAACCTGGCAAATTCCGATTTGAACGGCTGGGAGTGGAAATGATCAAGAAGACTTTAAAAATCCTGGCGGAAGGCAACAATTTAACAGAACCACAGGCAAGAAAAGCTATGAACATAATAATGGAGGGGAAAGCCACTGCCGCTCAGATTGCCTCATTCCTTACTGCTCTTAGAATGAAGGGGGAGACGGTAGAGGAAATTACTGGTTTTGCCAAAGCTATGCAGGAAAAAGTTGATACTTTCAGTCTGGAAAAGGATACCTTGGTCGACACTTGCGGCACCGGAGGAGATAGCCTTAACACCTTCAATATTTCCACAGTGGTTGCCTTTGTAGCAGCGGGAGCAGGCCTGGTGGTGGCCAAACATGGTAACCGAGCTCTTTCCAGCCAATGTGGTAGTGCCGATGTTCTGGAAACTTTAGGGGTAAAATTAACTGTATCCAAAGAAAAGGTGAGGGAGTGCCTGGACAAAGTAGGAATCAGCTTTCTTTTTGCTCCCTCATTTCACCCGGCTATGAAATATGCCCTTTTGCCCCGACAGGAGATGGGGCTTAGAACAGTCTTTAACATCCTCGGTCCCCTTACCAATCCCCTGGGAGCCAACGTGCGCCTTTTGGGTGTCTACCAGCCTTCTTTGACCGAGCCCTTAGCCAGAGTATTAAGAAACCTAGAGGTGAAGGGTGCCTTTGTTGTCTGGGGGGAGGATGGGCTTGATGAGATTAGCATTACTGGAAGAACAAAGATAACCCAGCTTAAGGAGGATAAGATAAACACCTACTATGTTCAGCCTGAGGATTTTGGGATAAAAAGAGCTTGCCTCGATGAAATACGTGGAGGCACAAGACAAGAAAACGCTCGCATTTTCAAAGATACTCTCGAAGGTGCCAAGGGGCCCAAAAGAGAGATTGTCCTCATTAATGCTGCTGCCTGTCTGGTAGCGGCAGACCTAGCTAAAGATCTGGAACAAGGAATCCAGATAGCGGCAAATTCTATTGACTCAGGAAGGGCTAAAAAGAAACTGGAAGCGTTGATTGATTTTACCCGCAATTAAAAAAGAGGAATTTTTTGCTCTTATCAAGGATATTAGAAAATAAAATAAGGGAAGTGAGAAAGCGAAAAAGAAAAGTTCCCCTAGAGGCTCTAAAATCAAGAATAACTGATGAGGCTCAGGCTAATAATTTCAAAGAAAGTATCTCATGTCGGGGAAAAACTAATATCATTGCTGAAATTAAGCAATTCTCCCCCTCGGCGGGGACTCTAGTGAGAGATTTTAATCCTGGGAAATTAGCCAGGATCTATGAGGAGTATGGTGCCTCAGCTATCTCCGTATTGATTGATCGCAGGTTTTTTGGAGGAGACCTGAAGAATATAGTCGAGGTTAGAAAAGTTAGCTCCTTACCCATACTGGCCAAGGAGTTCATCATAGACGAGTATCAAATTTACGAGGCAAGAGCTTTGGGAGCCGATGCTGTTCTTTTAATTGCTTCCATCCTGGAAAGAGAAAAGTTAAGAAGTTATTTGGATTTGGCCCAAGAATTAGATATGCACTGCCTGGTGGAGATTCACCGGGAAGAGGAGTGGCAGAAGATTAAGGATCTTCCCGCGGATGTTATTGGTATTAATAACCGTGACCTTCAAACTTTTAAAGTGGACCTAGGAGTTACTTTTGATCTCATCCAAAAGATCCCGACTCATAAAGTCGTGGTGAGCGAAAGCGGAATTAAAACTGAAAAAGATATTGAAAGATTAAAAAAGTCGGGAGTAGATGCTTTTTTGATAGGTGAGAGCTTACTGAGAAGTGAAAATATAGGCAAAAAGCTAAAGAAGCTTTTAGGAAATGACTCGCATTAAGATCTGTGGAATAACCAATAAAGACGATGCCCTGCAGGCAGCAGATTTAGGAGTTGACGCCCTGGGTTTTATCTTCGCCGAAAGTCCCAGAAGAGTGGGGCCTGAAGTAGTATGCGAGATTGTTAAATTTCTTCCCCCCTTTATTTCCACAGTAGGGGTTTTTGTCGATGAGGATAAAGAAAAGGTGAAGGAAATAGCAGATCTATGTAGCCTAACCACTCTACAATTTCACGGAGAAGAATCCCCTGCCTATTGCCAGGGGTTCAGGCAAAAAGTCATAAAATCATTTCGGGTTAAGGACGAGAACGTACTAAAAAAAGCTGCCTGCTATAAAGTGGACGCATACCTTCTGGATACCTATCTTCGGGGCAGGCCAGGAGGAACCGGAAAAACTTTTAACTGGGAAATTGCCGGGAAGGTCAAGGGGATTGGGGTTCCCCTTATTCTCTCCGGCGGTCTAAATCCGGACAATGTTGCCAGAGCAATAAGTAAGGTTAGACCCTACGCAGTGGATGTAGGTAGCGGGGTAGAATCAAAAGAAGGAAAGAAGGATTATGGAAAACTGGAGAGGCTGGTGAAGATGGTAAGGAAGGCAGGATGAATTATTATTTCCCAGACAAAAAGGGACATTTTGGGGAGTTCGGAGGAAAGTTTGTTCCGGAGACGTTGATGCCGGCTTTGCACGAGCTGGAAAAGGCCTATCTGGAGGCAAAAGAAGATGAAAATGGCTTTCAGGCCGAACTGGAACTATATCTTAGAGATTATGCTGGTCGTCCTACCCCTCTGTATTTTGCTGAGAGATTAACTCAGGATTTAAAGGGAGCCAAGGTTTATCTAAAAAGAGAGGATTTAGCCCATACGGGGGCCCACAAGATTAATAACACCCTGGGACAGGTACTATTGGCAAAAAAAATGGGCAAAACCCGTATCGTTGCTGAAACCGGAGCCGGTCAGCATGGAGTGGCTACCGCTACGGCAGCAGCTGTTTTAGGCCTACCCTGCCAGGTCTATATGGGAGATGAGGATATCAGACGCCAGAAGCTCAATGTATCAAGAATGAAGCTATTAGGGGCGGAAGTGATACCGGTATCTTCTGGAAGCTGCACCTTAAAGGAGGCTATCAACGAGGCTATGAGAGATTGGGTAACCAATATAAGAAGCACCTATTATGTCTTAGGCTCAGTAGTAGGTCCTCACCCCTACCCTATGATGGTGCGTGATTTTCAGTCGGTCATCGGAAAAGAAACCAAACATCAAATTTTAGCTAAAGAAAAAAAGCTTCCCGGCTATTTACTTGCCTGCGTGGGTGGAGGAAGTAACTCCCTCGGACTTTTCTATCCTTTTTTGGAGGATGAGGTGGAGCTTATCGGAATCGAAGCAGGGGGATTAGGACTATCAACCTCTCGCCATGGAGCAACTTTAGCCAAGGGAAGCATTGGAGTGCTTCATGGAAGCAAAAGTTATCTTCTGCAGGATAGAAATGGTCAGATTCGCTCTACCCATTCAGTAGCCCCCGGACTGGACTATCCGGGGGTCGGCCCAGAGCATTCCTACCTTAAGAAAAGTGGCAGAGTTAAATACTATACGGTTACCGATAGTGACGCATTAGAGGCTTTTCGATGGCTTTCCCAGATAGAGGGAATCATTCCCGCCTTAGAAAGCGCCCATGCCATTGCCTACCTCAAGAGGCTTGCCCCTGGGCTGAATCGAGATGAAATCGTGATAGTTAATCTTTCGGGAAGGGGGGACAAAGATCTGGAGGAAGTGAGTAAGAAATGAGTCGCCTCGAGGCAAGGTTTAAAAAACTAAAATATGAAGGAAAAAAGGCTTTTATCCCTTTTATAACGGCCGGGGATCCCAATTTAGAAGTCACCAAATCTTTAGTATTGGAACTGGAGAAAAGAGGAGCAGATGCCATAGAGCTAGGGGTTCCCTTCTCTGATCCCATTGCCGACGGGCCGGTAATTCAAAGATCTTCTCAAAGAGCGTTAAAGGAAGGAATTTCTCTTCTTAAAATTCTGGAATTAGTTAGAGAACTGCGCCAAAAGACAGAAATTCCCCTCATTCTAATGGGATATTACAACCCCATCTTTAAATTCGGGGAAGCAGAATTTGTAAAAAGATCTTCTCAGGCAGGTTTAGATGGATTAATAGTTGCCGATCTTCCCCCTGAGGAGGCCAATGATCTAAAAAAGGAGGCAAACAAAAATAGCCTTGACATCATCTTTCTTCTCACCCCGGTTAGCTCAGAAGAAAGGATAAAGCTGGTCTCGGCCTCTAGTACAGGATTTATCTATTGTGTTTCTTATACTGGTATAACCGGCGATGAGAGAAAAGGAGAAGAGGATCTAAAAGAATTGATAGGTAAGATCCGTGGGCTTACCTCAAAGCCTATCGGGATAGGATTTGGGATTTCCTCACCCGAGGCAGCAAAAAAAGCTGCTTCTTTAGCCGATGCAGTAATTGTGGGCAGTGCCATTGTTAAAAGAATAGAAAAATATAGAGACAGCAAAAACCTGCTACGCGAAGTGGGAACTTTCGCCGAAAGATTAGCCCGGGCAACAAGCTTCGATTGATTCTTCATAGTCTTTCTGTTCACACTGTTTCTTGGACAGTCCTTGTCTTTTCGTCATTCTTCCCAAGCTCAACAAACATCGAATTCATAAAAAAACTCTCACGCGTCCTCAATCATATTTCCAGGGGAAAAAGGTATCTCGAAGAACATCTTTCAAGGTTTTTTTTGGGCCCTCTTCTCCTCTTTTCACCTCTTTTCTTATCTCCTCCCCGGTATATTTTTTGGCTACTTCAATGAAGGCATTGCTTTGAAGAAGAGCAATTACACTCACTCCTGCCAGAAAAATAACTCCCGTAATAGAACAAAGCAAAAGAATAGCTATTTCAAAGACAAGAATTACAAAGGTAAACCCAACATTATTCAAAGCTAGTAAAAGAGAAGTCCTTAGAATTTGACTTATTCCCATTTTCTGCTCTATCATAAGGGGAAAGAAATAAACTTGAGCCAGGAAGAAAAAGATCAATATCCAAACGTTGATTATCCAAAGAATTACAATCAAAGAGCTAGTTTTAGCCAATTGTCCATAGAACATTAAGGAAGATCCAGCTACTAAAGGGATTATCACACAAATAAGAGACAGGATAAGGCTTTTCTTCCAGTGATCTTTTATCCCACTAAAGAAATCTCTCATCTCTATTTCGTGCTCTTTTATGGCAATTTTTCGGGAAATAACAAATATCCCCGCCAAGGCAGGGGAAGTTAAAAGAAAGCATCCGGTCAGCAAAAGAAGAAGTAAAGGGGAGAAATTTTTTCTGATCTCGAGACCCACTAATAGACAGGGAATGAAGGTAGCTGTCCAGAATAAGTTACTAAGGATAACCTTACCTGCGTTATGATAAGTATCCCCTAAAGTAAACTTTATGGCCCGTCCTACGGAGGGTTTACCAACTCGATTACTTTCTTTTAACAATTGCCTTTTCCTCTTTAACATTATATCCAAAAATCTAACTACCGCAACATCATCATACCAGAGTATATGAAGAAAATTAGCCAATTTTTACCAGCATTGTTTCCTTTTCGCACCTTTGACAAGGGGGTTCGATGATGATAAGATAACGTTGCCTCGAAATTTACTTTAAACAATACGGTCATTTCATGCTATGAAAAACATGAAGTTTTACCGAAAACCTGAGCTTGAAAATCCTTGTCTGATAGCTGCTTGGCCTGGTATGGGGTATGTGGCAACTGGAGTGGCTAGTTATCTGAAAAAGAAATTGAAAGCCACTCTCTTGGCAGAGATAAAGCCAGAGGATTTCTTCTACTTGACGGATGTATGGATAAGGAAGGATGAAATTATCTTACCACAACTGCCGAAAAGCACATTTTTTTACTGGAAGAACAGAGAAGTTCGACGTGACTTAATCATCTTTCTGGGGGAAGCTCAACCTCCACCGGACAAAGAACTCGTTTTTGCCAGTAAAGTTTTGGATGTCGCCCAGTTGTTCGAGGTCAAAAGAGTTTATACGGCCGCCGCCGCCCCGGCCCCTATTCACCACACACAACCTCCGGGAGTTCTGGCTATAGCTACTAATAAAAAGTTAAAAGAATACCTTAAAAAATTTAAGGTAACGCTGATGAGGGAAGGCAACATTAGCGGTATGAATGGACTCTTATTAGGAGTGGTCAAACAAAGAGATATGGAAGGCATTTGCCTCCTAGGGGAAATTCCTTATTATACCACTCAAATGGAAAATCCCAGATCCTCTCAGGCGGTACTTTCCATTTTGACCAGGATGTTAGGCATTGAAATTAACATGGAAGAAATTAACCTTCTCGCTAAACAAACCGAAGAAAAACTTAACGAATTTATCAAGACTCACCAGAAATTAGAAAAGCCTATAAGTAGTGAAGAAATTGAGGAGATGAAAAAAGGTTTTAAAGCTCGCAGTGAAATTCCTAAATCAGCAAAAGATAGAATTGAGAACCTTTTCAAGCAGGCGGCTAAAGATAGATCCAAAGCAATTGAGCTAAAAGCTGAACTGGATAAATGGGGAATATTTGAGGAATACGAAGATAGATTTCTTGACCTTTTTAAAAAAGGACATCACTAACTTTCTATATTTGCTGGAAATCAACTTGACCAATCTCTGTTAGTTTAGAGCCTCCGCGATTACTCTATCAGTGGGCAAGGAATCAGCTTGCCCGCTTTTTTGTACTATCTTTTCCTAGTTAAGAGGCCCAACAGCAAAAGGTGAAAATATAAAGATAGAGAATACCGGTATGACATCTTCCAGAAAGAGAAGAAAAAATCTGTCTGTAAATATCTTGAGGTCAGCATCCTACGCTCATGCCTTAAGTGATATGTACTGGTTTATCTTTCCAGTTCTTCTACCTCTCATTAAAGAGGAATTCGGGCTAAGTTATATCCAGGCAGGCCTTCTGGTAAGTTCCTTTACCATCGTCACCGGCCTGGGTTCTTTTATTACCGGCTATTTAGGTGACCGTTTTGGCCGAAGAATCATCTTAAGTGGAGGATTTTTAATTGCCTCTCTGGCTCTCGTGCTCTGCGCCAAAAGCAGCTTTTACTGGCAACTGCTTCTTGCCTCGGCTCTGGTAGGTGCAGGGGCCAGCACTTTTCATCCCAGCACACTTGCCTTGCTTATGGATTTATTCTCTAAAAGAAGAGGTAGGATTTTAGGTATTTTTATGCTCTCGGGGTGGGTAGGATCGACAGTCATGCTTACAGGAGTATCTTATCTGGCCGGTAGAATGTTAACCTGGCGGCAGATGATTTTTATTGTTGCCTGGCCGGGTCTGATATTTGCTCCCTTTTTTTTCCGATCACTCAGTTTTTTAACAAAAGGACAGGATCCACGAGATAGAACTAAATTAAAGTCACCTTCTTTGTCTCAAGGTACTTTATTTCTCTTAGCTGTCTTCTTTACCGCCAACCTGGCTCTAACCATAAGCTTTTACGGAGTGATTAACTTCATCCCCACCTTCATGGTGGACGTGAGAGGTCTACCCATCGAGAAGGCTGGTTACTTTTTTGTGCTTATAGCTACGGGAGGGATGATGGGATCCTTTTTCAGTGGTAAAATGGTAGATAGGTTTTCCTCCTTGCTGGTCATTCAGATAGCGACTATTGCCGGTATCCCCATCATTTTTCTATTGACTCTGGCCGCCAGCCCTATTAGCTTAGCTTTACTCCTGATTCTTTTTGGGGTCTTTTACTCGGGCGTGTTCCCCCCCCAGAACGTTTATCTGGCTGATCTAACCTCGATTTACGTCCGCGGAAAAATCTATGGGCTAATCCAGTGCTTATCCATCCTGGTGGGTGCGGCTGCTCCTGGGATAATAGGCCTGCTGGCTGACCATTTAGGGCTGATTTTAGCCTTGCAATTGATTACTATTCCTCTTATTCTAGCGGGAGCACTTTTTATCTACCTTATCAAAAGCACAATTACACGAGCCTAAGAGATTGTTACTTTGCTGCTGAAAAATCTTTTTGGCTGGATCTTGCCTTTTCAATAATAGAATTTTACGATATAATAGTATCAAGTTTTCCTAAACTGGTGATTTTTTGTTCCAACAAAAGCATTAAGGTAAACTGAGGCGAAAAAATAGGTAAGAAAGGAGCTAAAAATGGACACGCCTATGCTCGATATACTCGTCACTGGACATTGCACTCACGATATCATCGTCCAGAAAGATAAAGAATTCTTTAGATTGGGTGGACCTCCCTCTTATATCTCCAGACTCTTAGAGAGTTTAAACAGGAGAGTAAAGAACAAGGAGAAGCCGAGTCACGCTCGGGTAAATTATACCATAATCTCCAAGGTTGGTCCGGACTTTAAGTATTTCTCCGAATTTCCCCAAAAACCTATCCTGGTCACAAAGCCAACTACCTGCTTTGTCAACCGCTACCAGAGTAGTGAGAAAGTCCAGGAAGTCAGGAGCATTTGTGAGCCAATTTTCCCAAAAGACATTCAATCTAAATCCAAAGTCGGTCTCATCGCTGGAGTCATCGGAGAAGTTTTACCTGAGACCATCGAGAAGTTATCCTCGCTTTGCCAGGTAATTTTCTGCGATGTGCAGGGACTCATTAGAAAAGTAGACCGACTGGGGAGAGTCTATCATGTTGATTTGACCAGCACGGAATTTTACGATGTGCTGTCCAAAATTAACTTTTTGCAGCTAAATAAGCTGGAATCACAATTTGTGAAGGTAAAAGAGATCTCAAGAAAGACCATCGTTTTATTAACGAAGGGAAAGGATGGCTGTAGTATTATTGAAAGGGGAAAGGAGTTTGAGGTTCCTACTCGGCCACTGCCCGAAAAGGATCCCACCGGTGCAGGTGATCTCTTCCTGGTTGGATTTGCTTATGCGATCTTGAGGAGATATTCTCTGGAAAGATGTGCCCAGGTTGCTAACTACTTTGGGGGTCTTGCCGTGGGGAGAGTAGGGATACCGACGAAAATAAAAATAAGGGAAAGTTTTGTATGAAAGCTCGCTTATTGTTGGGACAATGTTCAGAAGAAGAATAATCTTTGCCGATAATGACTTCACCCTTAGTTGGCCCACTGGTGACCTCGGCACCGAAGAACTAAAAAAGATTGAGGCAGACCTCAAAACTATGCCGGAGAAGTACTGCTTAACGGACAAGCAGAGAGTTTTTTTCAGAGAATTTCTTGAAGAGGGGGTTCTGGTAGTTCTTTCTGGAGCCTCCATTCAGCAGCTAGAAAAAAGACTGCTAGACCTGATTGAGGCTAGATTAAGGTGCAAAATAATTGCCTGTCCAGTTAGTGGGGCTGAGGGTTATATCTATACTTCGGTCAGATCTTCGAAGCCTATTCATTCAGCTCAACAGAGAAGACAGATCTGGAGTTATTCTAAACAGCTTCTGACCGCCTCTCAACGAAAAGCCTGGTCGAGTGCAGTTGATGAGATAACTGAGATTCTCCAGTTTTCTGGAGAGAAGGTTAAGATAAAAGGGATTATGATTTCCCTTCCTGAG
>Ga0315533_1002521_pt1 | contig 12616 bp, 18 predicted proteins | sample SalMarSW160130MG_FD_203081 | JGI IMG/M metagenome (GOLD analysis project Ga0315533, IMG submission 203081) | Salt marsh sediment microbial communities from the Plum Island Ecosystem LTER, Massachusetts, United States - Salt Marsh Sediment SW1601-30 ...
CATTGATGCTAGTTCTGATTCGGTTTTATTTTCTCTAATATTCAGTATATTTCTGGATGGATTAGATTCGATAACTGTATATGGTTTTTCTCCAAAAGTTACTTGGTCGCCCTTTTTTAGACTGTTATATATTCTATCCGCAGCCTCTGCTCTTGCATCAAGATACTGTCCACCACCTTGCGATATTGCATTATTTGGGTCTGTATTAACTATCTGATTATCTGTCATACCCCTAAATGCTTCTAGTGTGGGTGTAACAGGTGCCGTAACTTCAGGCACAATCTCTTCCTGTTCCTGAATGTAGTCGGCTATCGCCTGCTCTGCTTCAGGGAAGTTTGCAGCCATTTCAGCAAAGGCAGCCAGTCTTGCAGCGTCACCCTCTATACCAGCAGCTTCGTTTGCCTCAACTTTCTCATCAAACATCTCAGCCAGTGGCACAGGCTTCAGCCAGTTCCCACCATCGTCCTTCTTCCAGCCCTGCTCTATTTTCTGAGCATCTGATGTACTGTCTATATCCTGTTGGGTAGCCCTATTGAAATCTACCGCCGTACCGAATATAGACAGTGCCGAACCACCAATCAATGTCCTCACCGCAATTTCAGGGATATTCTCAAAAATGCCTACGTTCTCATTGATTGCCTTACGAGCGATATTATTGATAACTTCCTGTCCTATCTCTTCCAGTGTTTCAGTGACCTCAAGAACAGTGAAGGTAACAAGCCCCTTTGCCACCATGTTATCCATAACTTTCTTAACGAGTAGTCTATTGAACGTACGTGTTATCTGAGAGGACAGACCACCAGAGAATATTTTAAGTAAAGGACCAGCACCCAGAGCTTCTATACTCGCACTGGCTGGCCCAAGAACGAGAGCCAGTGTAGATGCTTGCTGCACACTAGCTCCCTCTGACCTGGCAGCTTCAAACACTTCACCGACCATTACCGGTGTGCTGACGACCGCCGTTGCTGCTATGCCTGCCGGAACTCCACCGACAGCCGTAGCAGCTACGCCAACAGCGAGCATGGGCAGAGCGTATCCCATGATGCTTGAAATCTCATACATCCAGTAGCCAGGATCAAGTAGTAGTGAAGGATTATTAAAAGCTCCCTCTTCCCATGCTTCACGTGGAATCAACTCAGGATGGCTCTTAACCCACTCAAGGTGTTCCTTCTCGTTTGCTACGATTCTATCAGTGGCTTTCTCCATCTGTATTTGAGCAGCAGCGTACTGTTGCTCATGGCGTGGGTCTATCCTGTAATCGCCCTGTGGGAGCCACGAATCACGCATCATTATCTTCTGCTCTTCCGTCAGGAAATCGTACTTCGGGTCGCCCACCGGGTCATAGCCAGCATCGTAAAGTGCCTCTTTCAGCTTATCAGGGTCAATACTACCCTCTAATGCCCTTTCACCAAATCCGTAGTCACCCATCACGTCATCGGCTCTAATGCCATATTCAGCCATAAGGAACGTGGTCTCTTCAGTGGGAATCCATTGCTGGGGAATAGCTTTCAGTATTCGGTTAGCACTGGCTACATTGACTATATCTCCGGTCTGACGGAAACCGTGCATGGCAGAATTAAAGCTGCTATAAAAAGCGTCAGCCCAATCTTTAGCGACACTTTCCTCTACATACTGAAACTGTTGTGCAATCGGTTCAAAGAAAGCATTTATCTCTTCATCATCGAATCCCATTGACTTGAGTATTGTCTCAGTCTCAGGTGCACGTCCGTAGTCGATGAGCGTTTGCATAAAATCATTCTGTGCCTGCTCAGCCCTTTGCCTTTCGGTTACTGGCATATTTTCATCGACCTGCATCTGAGCAAATATGTCGGCCACTTTTCTATCGGGAAAGATAGAACTGTATGCCTCCTGAATCTGCCCTACAGTAATACCAGCTACCTTTTCACCGCCAGGTCTTATAGGCTTACCTGATTCTACCCATTGCTCAAAGGAGAATGTGCCACCTGTTCTTTGATATTCGGCAAAAAGAAGCTCCTCATCTGATAGCCCTTCATACTGAGAAATACCAGGCGTGATTCCCTGGCTGATATACAAAAGCTCTTCAAGACCTGATGGTTCGGCCCAACCGGAGGCTTGAGCAGCACTCAACCTACTCATGTACTCGGTCTCATCGACCTCTTCACCTTCGGGAGAGATAAATGTTACAGTCGGTGCTGCACCTTCCTCAGCAGGCGGATGATAGTATACCTGCCAGCCTGCTTCGATTTCTACTCCGAGGTCTTCTGCTGCCTCTTCTTGAGAGTAATATCTCTCTTCCTGCGGATATTGAGGGACATAGCCCCATTCCTGAGCTTGTAATTCCTGCTCTTCGGGCGTAAGAGTTTCGTAAATACCTAGCTGTGCACTTATTCCCCGATATAATTGGTAGGCTTCTGCTCCTCTGATAGCGTCCGGATTTGCATTTATATAATCTAAAAGCGTACTCAGATTTGCACCGGCATCTCGCATGGCCATCAGGATTTCATGTGGATACATACCTTCCTGGGAAACAGATTCAGGAGTTATCTCTTCAGTCCCAGTGACACCATAGGACTCTATATCTCTTAGTATTTTTGGGGCAGCTACTTCAATGAGGGTGGGCGCACCATACTGACTGAACTCTTTATAATAAGTTCCCTCTTTCTGGTAGTAAGTATCACCATTGACATCTGTAATATCGAAATCAGAAAGGTCAGTACCGATGTCAATATATTCGCCTTTTCGTGTACGGAGTCGATAGAATTTTGTTGGTTCTTTAATATCGCTAGTCATTATCTGATTTGTGTATTTTTATTTACTGTGGGTGCAGTCCTTGTGCTCATTCGCTGTCTTATTTTGTCGGCAATCTGAGATGTATCAATCATATTTCCCCTACCCTGTGTTTGCTCCTCGAAAGGAGACCTCAGTTCTTGAGCATACTGGATTACGTCTTCTTTAGACCATTTCTTATTTGCCATTATTAACCATCTCCCCAGGCGTAGTCTCAGGGCTTTGCTGCACCATGCCCCTGCCTCCGAGAAGCCCCGGCAGTGCCAACAATCCCTGCATATTGCCTCCCGTATTATCTTTTGGTTTCTTACCGTTCCCCGGTTGCTCAGGAACTTTAGGCTGCGTCCTCGCCCTCATTGCCATAACATAATCGTGCAAGAGTATTTTACTCTGAAGTCTCAACATTTCGGCTTCCGTATTACTTGGGCTGTTCTCGGCTTCCTCAGCGTATTTATAGGCCATCTCAAGCAGTCCGATGGAGGGATTGGCTTGTTTGGCACTCTGCATCTGGAGTTCCCTTTCCCATCCAGCAGGGTCTTCAGCCTTGAGTATATCCCTTATGATTATCCTGTCTGGTACAACCCCTCTAGCTGCCTGTGCCTGAGCCAGATTGACTATCTCCATTTCCTTAGAGGATATGCCATAGACGAATGAAATCCTGTACTTATCAGGGTCTCCTAGCATCTTTGGTGTGAACTTGTTTCTCCTGCCGGTTCTGCCAACAAGCAGTTCACCATCAGCGCTATCAATGAACTGCTTAATCATCATCCGAGCCAGACCTTCTTTCATCATGGCAAGGGCTTCAAACCTCGGCTTTTCCAGCTTGTGCCTTATCTCGAACTGTTTGGCAAACCAGATACCGGGTCTATCAAGCCGTGCGCTTCCAAGCTCGGCATCGCTGACACCACCTATCTCTATCTGCCGGTAGATGTCCTGTCTTGCTGCCTGCGAAGCGACATTCATATCACCCAGAGGAACGGGTACGGCTCTCTCCCCCTTTGGTACCTTGCGTACTTCCCCAGACTCACCCACAGGCGTAGCAGGGTCGGAGTCATAATCTTCTGTTTCCCTTTCGTAGTACGGGTGAAGTGAATACCGGGCGATAGTCCTTTCAACCGTCATTGACTCATTAAGAGCCGGATAGAGTTTACGGTTCTTGTAGAATATATCCTCGGCATCGTGTTCCATGTAACCCTTGTCACGAAGCATAAAACCCGTAGGCGGACTCAGGATAACAAACGGAGGGTATTCCAGCGTATTCTTTTGCTTGAATATGGTAGTGCCCGACATCGAGTCCTCATAGGCTTCGCCCTTACTTACCCAGACCTCATTTTTATCCTTGCCCCAGAAGTCAACTAGCACCATCTCCACATTATCCGATAGCCCCGCTTCAGGATACTCCAGCATAATATCATCGCTATTCCGGAAGAATATCGGAGCAACGAAATACAAACCGTTGATGTCAGACCTCCAGGCGCACCATCTCATGTCCACTGGCAAAACATCAAGGAGATATTTGTTGTCCTGATCCACCTGACTGAGCCATTTGACCCCTATGAGGGACCGGATACAGACATGGTTACAGAGCCACGCATAGAGGGAAGTGATACCGAACCTGTTATTAAGAATCTCATCAGCCTGCTCGAAGTTATCGTCAATAAACTCCTCTATCTGTCTTGCCTGCTGCTGCGTTATGTCTCCTTCAACCTTTGTCTGCCATGTGGCTGTCTGCAAATCGGATATTATGGCATCGGCATAGGTGACAGGGGCATTGCTGGTATAGTTGAGAGCATTGGATACATAGTCCTTACCATCGACAGTCAACAGGTGAAAGTCATCCATGTAGGCCAGTTTCCTTGACTCATCCATCCTGTCATGGAGATTTTTACGCCTCTTCATATCATCAGAGACAAGCTGCCATGCCGTTTTTTCTGTCATCTATCACCTTCCTATCGCAGTAGTTTGCCACAACAAATTATAGGTTCATCAAATCTGAAGCCAGTTACCAAAGACCAGTCTATTTGGGCAAAAATGGAACCACAGCAAGGGCAAGAAATAGTTTCGATATTTCCCTCTATTTCTCGCTTAAAGGAGGCTTTGGGAATATCGTCATATGCCTCTTTAGCTTTGATTAAAGCATCATAAACATCTGTCTCAGTCATTTATCACCTCCTGTTAAACGGTACATTGACACCGGGTAATTGTAATTTCTCCATCTGCGGTAGCACGGTTTTCTGGTTTATCTCGGAGAGCATGATGTTGTTAGCCACATCCACACACAAACCAGCAGTCAGTTTTTGCCCATTGACTAACTTTACTACTGTCACGAAACGCGGACACCAGTCACCACACCACTCACCATTGAACGGGCATTTCTTTTTGATTTCGCCTTCGTTGTTATCTGCCATTATTTTAACTCTTTGATTATCTTACCGGCAATTTTGAAGTAGTCGCTCTGGTCTATCTCTCCCCACTCTCCGATGGTAATACCGTGTTCCTGACAAACAGGTACGACAATATCCTGGTAAAGCATCATCGCCACCTTCGTTTCCTTGTTGCCGTTCGGTTGTGGTTCGGGTTCAGGAATAATTACCTCTGGAGCAGGTATTACTTCAGGTGCCGGTGGAGCCAGTTCCGGATGAAGTGCGATACAATACTTCTCATGTAGTTTTTGAGATTTGACAGGCTTGCCACAATTAGGGCAAGGAACTCTAGTCTTAGTTGCTGTAGTCATTTTATCCTCCTCTTAGTGACTTCAATATACTGAAATCCTCTTTACCTTTCAAGTAGTTCACGGCAGGAGATGGTCTGTCCCCTTCACCAAAACGTTTCTTCGGTGCCAGAACGGTTGCCAGATACCGGAAACAGGCCAATAAATGATATTTGGCCTCGTCCTTTATCTTGTTGGTCGGCCTGTTCTCGTTGTCCAGCACCCACATACAGTTAGCCAGTTGTACCAGAAACCTGTGCAGGTCCTCAAAGACATATAGCTGATTCCCCTCGACAATAGCAATCGCCCTGTCCACCTGCAACTTCACCGAGCTAATCTGTGGTGCTACCACGTTCCAGCCGAGCCTTCTATAAAGCTGCCTGGTCTCCTCTTCGCTGTTGACGTTGCCACCCACTATCCTTTCCATTTTCCGGCCTTCGGTTATCTCCGTGAACCTGTCGATGTGCTGCTGCGCGGAGTAACCGGCACCGGGAGAATACTCATTGAAAGCCACATAGTCGCCATATCTCAGATACGGAGGTATACCATCAGGCAGTGGCAGCTTAACCTGAGCAACAAATAGTGCAGCCGGATTGGCAGTACCGAAGTCCTGTCCAACAATAACAGGCCAGTTCTTCGGTACTTCAAACCTCTTTATCTTGCAGAACTCATCGTTGAACTTTGAGTAAACCAGCCATGAACTCTCAATATCTTCTATCTGAGCAAGTATTTCACGCTTGTAGGCATCCTCAGACATATCTTGATATATATGTTCGAGAGCTTTACGATTCAAATATGGATTATCAAAAGAGGTAGCATGAAAGCATTTCCATATACCACTTTCATCATCAACATACTTGGTATACATCTTCCCAGCATGGCGTGGGTCTTGGGCATGGCTAACACCTTCACTTGATAAAGATGGAGGTGTAAAGGTAAATATGGCAGTACCAGCACTTAACAACAACATAGGTGCGCCAACTGTCCACACCTGTTCATTCATCAACTGGTATTCATCAAGAATAATGACTTCCCAATTACGCCCACGCAGCATATTTACATTCCACGCTGTTTGAGCCTTTATCATCAGATTGGTGCCAGGAACTTCTATGGTATGCTCTGTCTCATCCTTTTTCCAAACACCCATCTCAATCCCCGGTCTCAGCATATCTACTACCTCGAACCAAAACGCTTCTAACTGGTTTGTGGAAGGCGCACCGTAGAATACTCTTCGCTGGTCTACCTTACCAGTATTATCACATTGAACACAGCCGTCACCTAAGCAGTTCCAGCAAGTGCCTAGAAAAGCAAGCACAGATTTGATAGCATCAGCATAGGTCTTGGCACTTTGTCGCCCAGCCATAACAACTTGCCTTTTTGATGTGCACCTGACGAACTCATCCTGCCAACCTGGGAAAGGCTCAGGGATGGTAATATCTATATTTATTGCCTGCTGGTCATCTACCAAGTCCGTGTTCGTCATCCAAGACCTCCACCACCGGCAGGTGCCGGTAGGCAACTACCCGTAGACATAGCAATACCTAGCCAGATAATCAGGCCAAAAAGCCCAACCATCGAGGAAATCAAAAGTAAGCCCATCCAATCAATGTTTTTTTTCAAGGTTTATGAGCCTTTCCTGAAAACCGGAGGTCACTCCGGCACAGTGTTCTCTTATCCCACCTATGCCATCTTTAGTTTCGGAGACATCTTTTTTAATATCGGTTACGGCACTGTCGATATTTTGCAAGTTTGCATGAAGGGTAGCATCTCTCTCGGCCAGTTTCTTATTATGCTCATCATCTCTTCTCTTCTGCTCTTTACCGTTTCTGACAAAGGCCACCAACTGAAAGAAGCCGACCATACAAAGACCACTCAGGGCTATTACTTCGCCTGCGGTCATGATTTACTTCACCTTTCTGCCTAGTTATATCCCATGTGGTCTTGCTTGACGCACCAGCACCTACCCTCCCGCAAGTCTACCATTGCGAATATGTGCATCATACACAGTTCACACAGCGACTTCTCCGACATAACAAACTCGACCAATATCATTCCGTCAATCAACACAGAACTTTCCTATCTTGCCCACTTACATGAGAACTTCCTGGGGCGTATAGCCACGCTCACCCCAATCAAAAAACTGCCCAGATTGAGGCTCAAGGCACATCCACTCCACATCATCCCTGTACACGATGAACGCATGAGAACCCATCGGGGCAGTCCCTATCGTCAAGGCACAGTAATTCAGGTTGAAGAACGCCTGAGCCAGCGACCACGCCAAAGCCGCGAACCCGTCACAGTCAAAAAACTGCCGGGTGTAAGACGGCCAGGGAAACACAAAGTATATGTAAGACCAGACCTCCATCCACCCCTCGGCAGTAGTATACTGGTATTGGCTGTCGAGCAATGAACGCACAAGCTCGATGTCCTGTGCGCGTATCTCCCCTCGCACATGGGCAGCGTCCATAGTCATTGTGGTTATGGTCGGCTTTTCAGGGAAGGCTCCACTGGTTTCAAGTTCAGAGATGCGAGTCTTGAGAGAGGCAATCTGTTCGGTAAGGAGAACATTCCTCGATAATGCCTCGTCCAATTTATTCTTCAGGTCTCTGTGTTCACTTACTCTGCACATCTCTTATCTCCCTCAGCCATTCAGGAACCACCGGGCGCTCTGCGGAAGTAATACTGCACCACCAGTGTCCATGTGGCTATCAAGGCACCGGTCACTACCTCCGGCAGATTTATCACGGAGCATCCCAGAAGTACCCACAGTAAAACTATCCCGAATATCAGGATTAGTGCCAGCAGGTCATTGAAATTCTGCGGTATGAACTTGCTCATTGTTTACCTCCTGTGCGTCTATTTTTATTCCCCAAGTCGGATACCCCCTGACTACACCGCTTCGCTGCTATCTCTATGCCTCACTTTTCGGTTAACCCTTCCAGACTTCTGGGGTGTGTAATATATACTATTATCCACTACCACTACCAGAGGGGGGGGGGGGTATGGTATGTGTTAGTACGGTGCAGGGTACTCTTCACTACCCTACCTAAGCACAACGTAGGCAGGGAGATACCGACTAGTACCTGTACTGCCATGCTGTCCTTACCTTCAAAGTAGTTTGTCATAATGTACCGCTTTCACGCTCAAACGGGCGTATAAATAGTGTTCTGTAAAGTAGTATTAGTCTCGAATAATGTTATTGAACCGCGAAACGTACGCATCATGTACTTATTATGTAGTGTCAGTCTCATCCTCATGCCTGTTCTTTGCCTTGAGTGATACGGATACATTATAACTGGCAACCAGGTGCTTACTTGGTGCGTAGTGCCCGGCCATGCGGTTGTCCTCCTGAATGGCAGAGATAGGATCCAGTAGTTTAATCGACTTGGTGACTATCTCTTGCTTATCTTTACCACGTCCAACGGTCCGACGCCGGTGGTAATATTCCTTAGCAGCACCAGCGTTAGGCGTATCTTTTGTCAGTTGCGGCTCTCCATCCTCGTCTTGGAAGTCTACCATGGATGCACGTGCGATATTGGCAAGGATAGCACGCTTCTCAGTGGCAGATAAAACGGTTTCTACAGTTTTTTCCAGTGATAATTGCTCTTTACGCTCAAGTAACTGATTTAACAGAGCGATTGCTAGCTTGTTTCTAGTGAAAAGATGAGAGGCTTGACGCTCTGCCGAGGACCTATCGCAACCATAAACAGCCTGGTAAGCATCGGTTTGATACATACCAGCTGCTCGGTTAAGAACCACCTGACGCTGTTTAGTATTCAGTTTATTAGTCATTTTTAAAAGAGAAGCTCTCCTCTATTCTTATCTACTCTACTCTACTCTACTCTTCCTCTCCCTCTACTGTAGAACGAAAGTGCAAAATAAGTTACACGACTTGTTTCATTGGGTTACCAACAGAGTTATTGACAACGGGTAACATATATAGTAACTTATATAACAGGTATATTATAACATTGCAGGAGGAATTAGGCACATGACACAGGATTTTAGAACCACAAAAAGACGTTGGATTAAGTTGTATCCTGGTGAATGCATAAACGGCTCTATTCGCTATCAACTTACTCCTTCAGAGAGGGGAGTTTGGTACGACTTGCTGTCACTGTCGAGTCTTTGTAGTAACACCGGGGATATATGCGACAGGGACGGAAAGGCGTTTCCCTTGACGTATATTGCTAATCGCTTGAACATCCGATTACCTCTACTAAAAGCTACTATAGAAGAATGTACTAATGAAGGCAGGCTCACCCAGGACGAACACGGACTGCACATAACGAATTGGGACAAGTACCAGTCTGAATATGACAGGCAAAAGCCTTATAGAAAGAAACGCAGGCTGTTTGAACGCATCAAGGAAGCTCAAGAAGCCGGTGACGTTGAGGTTCATGGCCATGTTAGACAGGAAGGAGCAAGCGACCTTGAGACCGCCCATGCTTACGGCTTTGATACTGTTGAGGAATGGGATGCTGACGAGGAAGCTAACCTTATCTGTAAGACAGATGAGGAAAGACTTAAACATGAGACCGCCATGCTTGAACAGAACCCGGAGCTTGACGCTGCCTTGCCTGATTAAACTAAATAGAGCTAGGGCGGTATGCTGACCGGAACATACCGCCCTACCAAATGAGAAAGGAGTGCCAAACGCTTTGCCAGTGGCTGAGACCGGCAAAGCAACAAAGGAGGGTCTTATTAACCTGTTCTTCATTGAGCCAGTACCCCCGAACTAACACCAAAACTAACATAATAAGGCCGGATTGTCAACATATAACAAGGGGCGCACTATCCAACAAGGTATACATTATTTTCTAACCATTTTGTGCGTATCTTACACGGTAACGGATTATGACATAATAAACCCCTTGACATCCTTAGTGCCATATGATAACATTGATACTAAAGAGACTACAGGGAAAGGAGACAAGAGACCATGGAAACCATCAAAATGTACAGAGCAGACGGAACCGGAGAAATCATCACCGCTCACGGCAAAACCCTTGAAAACGCTATCCTGAATGCCGGTAGGAAATTCGGTGTAGTTGGTGGGAAACGCGGCTATCGCGGTATCGGAAACATGAATCACATCGAGGGCGGCAGCACCTATCATGTTCAATTTGGTACCTATCTCGAAAAACTGAACAGCACCACACTCTCCAGCACGTTCGTGGTACAACATCAATAACCCCCATCGGGGGCTGCGCATCCGACAAACGCAGAATAATATCAACCGGAGACTATAAGGAGGGAATCAATAATGGAGACTAAGAATTATAAAAACTGTGCTAATTGCGGCCGCATAATCAAGGGCGGATGGAAGTCAATCGGCGGCAGATACTACCACCATCAATGTGAGATATTTGCCAGGAAAATACAATCTTAATAAGGAGTAATGAAAGGAGGGAATAGGATAATGACTACAAAGACAGTGTACAAGTATCGTAGCCCATATAGACCATTGCCTATGAATTATATTCCAGACGGTATAACGTGGCTGTATGAACATTCAACAATAGGTGCATGGACGGCACACACGATATACGCCTTTGATAAACAGTTACCCGATAATCTGATTAAACAGTGGGACTTGGAAGTAATCGCAGGTTATAGCAGCTAGTCCAGCTCCCCTATGCCTTAGAGTCTATCTAGGGCATACAGGAACTAATAGCGAAGGAGGAGATTATGGAGACTAAGTACGTTTATATCCACTCAGATACAGACCAGTATGGTCAATGGTTGTGGACAGTAGGGTTTTACGCACCTGATGGTACATTCCAACCTGAGAGTGACCACAGCAAACAAGAAGAAGCAGCAGAACGAGTACACTATCTTAACGGCGGTAACTAACCACAATCTTAATAAAGGAGAGAGTGATAATGACATTGATAATCGAGACTATAAATCTAGGTGATGGGATAACCATAATCCGCATCCCACCAAATGATAAGCCAATCGAGATAGTCATACCAGAGCACCTGGAGAAATACATCGAGATTAAGGAGACCTAAAGATGTTCGGACTAATGAGGGTCAAGACACACAACAGGCTGATCCAGGACGCCGTTGACCGGGCACTCAAGACAGGTATGGAACTAGGCGTCAGACTGCCGGAGATCAAGTACCACGCCGGTACCGACCTTGCCATACAGCAGATTCAGGCTGTCTGTGACAGCAAGATAGGGACCGACTGGCAGGGTGACGACCAAGAAGGGAGAGACTATGATTAACCCATTCGCAAGGAAACCAATCATCTTGAAAGACATCAAGATACCAGTAGTAGGCAAGGGCTATACCATGACCGGCACAGTGCCGGAAGTGGTGAACGAGTTACAGGCTACCATCATATATCTGGAGGGTGACAAGACCAGGCTGCGTAATGCCCTCGATGCAAAGACGGAAACGGTGCGGAAATTGGATGATGAAATAGCCAGCCTGCAACGTAAGATATTCCAACTGAAACATGAAGTTAAAGCGAGGTAAAAGACAATGGTAAAGAAACAATTAACACATGATTTCAGGGATGGTAAAGGGAAAGTACCAGCACATCAGCATCCTAATGGTGGTGGTTGGGTGGCTGACACAGCCCGCGTAGATAAAACAGCATACGTTGGCCCTAATGCACAGGTCTACGGCGATGCACGGGTCTCCGGCGATGCACTGGTCTACGGCTATGCACAGGTCTACGGCTATGCACAGGTCTACGACTATGCACAGGTCTACGGCTATGCACTGGTCTACGACTATGCACTGGTCTCCGGCGATGCACAGGTCTACGGCTATTATGCACAGGTCTCCGACTATGCACGGGTCTACGGCGATGCACGGGTCTCCGGCTATGCACGGGTCTCCGGCGATGCACGGGTCTCCGGCGATGCACTGGTCTACGGCTATGCACGGGTCTCCGGCGATGCACTGGTCTACGGCTATGCAGAGATTAAAAGTTGTAATGACTGGCTGTTAATAGGACCGACAGGGTCACGTAATGCGTTTGCCACTATTACAAGGTCAGATAAATGTATTACCACAGGCTGTTTCAGAGGCACTATTAATGAGTTTGAGAAAGCCGTCAAAAAAACACACGGTGACAATACACACGGGATTAACTATCTTGCCATGATTAAGTTTATCA
>Ga0315533_1002522_pt1 | contig 12613 bp, 9 predicted proteins | sample SalMarSW160130MG_FD_203081 | JGI IMG/M metagenome (GOLD analysis project Ga0315533, IMG submission 203081) | Salt marsh sediment microbial communities from the Plum Island Ecosystem LTER, Massachusetts, United States - Salt Marsh Sediment SW1601-30 ...
TTTGTTCAGACAGACGCCTTTATATCGAAATTTGTCGGCCACAGCGCCCACAATAAATTTATCATTTATTGTGCCATTGAGGAGCTTGAAGATTGTGTTCTGGCTGTTGCGGAGATGGTTCGTGCGGGCGGGTTCAGGCCTGCGTTGTCGGAAGTGTCGTTCGGAGATGTAAAAAATAGTATCGACAACATCGGTGAATACAAAATCGAGCTTTCAAATGGCCGGGTGCTGAGCATAAACGGCAAGATTGACCGGCTTGATGTCGCCGACGATGGGAAAACAGCTATTATTTTTGATTACAAACGCAGAGGTGCATCCTTTAGCTGGTCAAGGTTCTACTACGGGCTGGATATGCAGCTGCCAATCTATATGTTAGCGGTTCGCAACGCAGGCGGCTCAAAGGTAGAGAATGTTGTGGGTGCGTTTTATATGCCGGTTGAGGCGAAAGTGGAAGGTGCCGTCCTTGATGAAATACCCGGGAAAATTGAGAAGTTCCGTCATAAAGCAAACGGTCTATTCAACGGCGATTTCTTTCAGCAGCTCGATAAGTCGAATAGCAATAAATTTTATAATTTCTTCGTTACTAAAAAAGGCGACCAATATGGTTATGGTAATATCAGCGGGGCGTTGAGGCCGGGGGATTTTGAAAAGGTCCTTAAGTTTACGGAGAACAGGATAGTCGAATTGGCCGAGGAGATTGCGTCGGGCAGGATTGATGTTGGGCCTTATAGACTCAGCGGGCAGACGGCGTGCAGTTATTGCGAGTATAAATCGCTGTGCCGGTTCGACTGGCAGATAAATGATTACAGGCCGTTGGTTTCGGTGAATAAGGTTGAGGTGCTCGAGCAGATATAGGGACACTGGTTGATGGCTAAAAAAGATATAATATGGACTGAGCAGCAGCGGCGGGCGATTACGCAGCGGGGCAGCGACGTTCTGGTAACGGCGTCGGCGGGCACGGGCAAGACGGCGGTCCTGTCAGGTCGGTGCGTGGATATTGTGTCGGACAAGTCCGTATGCGGCGACGTTTTGAGTATGCTGGTGGTTACGTTCACCAATGCGGCTTCCGAGCAGATGCGCTGCCGGATTGCCGAGCAGCTAAGGCGGGTGTCTCTGGCGGTCGGGGAAGGTGAGCTTGGCCGACACCTGCGCTGGCAGCTTTTGCTTTTGGCCGCAGCCGATATCAGCACAATCCACTCGTTCTGTAAACGGCTCATCACGGAATACTTTTATGAACTTGACCTTGACCCGACCTTCAGGGTGATTGAAAGCGACGAGGCGAAGCTGCTTAAATCGGAGGTTCTCGAAAAGACGATAAACTGGGCGTGGCAGCAGGGCAATTTGCAGCAGGCGTTAGAACAGCTTCTTGGCGGGCGGGACCTTCGGACAACTGATGGTTTTCTCGGCAAGATAATAGGGCTTAGCGATTTTCTGGATGGTGTGGTCTCCCGGCAAAACTGGTACGAGCGGGCGGGGGTGCTTGCGGAGGCGGCTAATCCCTTTACGACCGAGCTCGGTGAGAAACAAAGACAAATCGTCGGAAAGAGATTGCAGCTTATACTCGAACGGATTCGGTACGCCCAAAAACTTTATGAAAATGAGAAGACCGGCGGTAGCTGGGCGGAAAAGTGGGAAGACAATTTCATCGGGCCGGTTGCGCAGTGTATCGGGTTTTTAAAAGAAGGCGACTGGGATAAATGTGCCGAAGGGATAAGGAATTATCAGAGGCCGTCAAGATTTGAATATAAGCCGAGAGGGGTGAAAGGGCCGATTGCCGATGTTATAAAGAAGGCGGCGGAGGGCGCCAGAAAGGCGTTTGACGGGCTTTTTGAGCTTGCGGTCTTAAATCCGGAGTATCTCGAAAAGGTCGGCGGTGGTGCGGGGCTGCAGACGAAGGTGCTTATCGAGCTTGTCAGGAAATTTGACCGGTTGTACAGCGAGGCCAAGCGGGCGATTAACTGTCTTGATTTTGCCGACCTCGAACATTATGCGCTGCGGCTTTTGGCCGATGAATCCCGCCCCTCACAAGAGGGGCTGGATGAAGATTCTTCGGATGATAAACTGTTGCCATCAAAGACGGCTATTGCGCTTCGCCGGAAATACAAATACATATTCGTTGACGAATATCAGGACATTAATCCTGTCCAGCAGGCGATACTGGATTTGCTCAGCAGCGGCGACAACATTTTTGTCGTCGGTGACGTCAAGCAGAGTATTTACACCTGGCGCGGGGCCAAATCGGAGGTCTTTCTCGAGCGGCTGAAAACGGCTTCGGCTGAGCCATCTGATGCGGCGAAGGGTTTGCGAGTTGACCTAAATGCCAATTTTCGTTCGGCTGGAGGTATTCTTGATTTTGTCAACAAGGTGTTCGGGCGGATAATGACCGGCTCGTTTGCAAAGATTGATTACGACGAGTCGGCCAGGTTAAGGCCGGCACTTGTAAAAGAGATTGAAGGTGACAGCGGGCCGGTTGTCGAGTTACATATACTCGACGAAACGGATATAGGGCACAGGGGCGCAGGCGCACAAGAGGACGAAGGCGACAACGAAAACCTTGATGCAATTTCTTTTGACGATGGGGATTTAAGCGTGTACAGCGGTCGGCAGCGACAGGCGGCGATGATTGCCCGGCGTATCAGGCAAATGGTCGGGGCAGAGACGGGCAGGCCGGAATTTCAGATATACGATAAGCAGCAGGACAAATTCAGGACCGTTCAATACGGCGACATCGTAATACTGATGCGTTCACCGGCCAAGAGGGCCAATGATTATGTGGAGGTGCTTCGGCTGGCCGGTGTGCCTGTAAGCTGTGAGGCGGCGACTGGTTATTTTGAGACGACTGAAATCAGCGATATGTTGTGTCTGCTGAAGGTGCTGGACAATCCGCAGCGGGACATTGAGTTGGCCGCTGTGCTGCGAAGCCCATTTTTTAAGATTGGCGACGCTGAATTAGCGAAGATAAAGATTCACGGTGGCACAGACGAGCGGTCAAAGAATTATTACGGCTGCGTGGTTGACTACTGTGATTGCGGTGAGGATGTGGAGCTGGCTGATAGGCTCAAGGGGATAGTGGGAGCGATTGAGCGATGGCGGGCGGTTGCGCGGCGGGGCAGCCTGGCTGATTTGGTATGGCAGATTTACCGGCAGACGGGGTATCTTTCGTTTGTTTCGGCACTGCCGAACGGCCAACAGCGAAGAGCTAATCTTCTTAAACTGCACGACAGGGCAATCCAGTTTGAGGGTTTTGTCAGCAGCGGCGGTGTAGCGTCACTTAGGCGGTTCGTTGAGTTTATCGAGAAGCTTCAGCAGGCAGGCGGTGATTGGGCGAAGGCGGAGCCGGAGGCCGAGGTTGAAGATGCCGTCCGCATTATAAGCGTCCATAAAAGCAAAGGGCTTGAGTTTCCGGTCGTTTTTCTGGTTGAGTTAGACAGTGGATTTAATAAAAGGGATGCTCAGGATGATTTTCTTGCCGATGCAAACGATACATTGGGGCTGCGGATTATCGACCGGCAGTCGAATAGCAAACTTAGCTCGCTCGCTCATCAGGTTATCGCAGAGAGCAAGCTGTCGGAGGTGCTGGCGGAGGAGATGCGGATTCTTTACGTTGCGATGACGCGGGCCAGAGAGCGTCTTATTTTGAGTGCCTGCGAGAAACGGGGCCGGTGCCGGGATATTATCTGCGACGGTTTTCTGTCGGGCGGCGGGTCGGTCGGTGATTGGCAGCTTCTTGGCAGTCGCAGTCATCTGGACTGGGTTCTCTACGGACTTTGCGACCAAAAGAATTTGCACAGCGTCTTTGAGACGGGGCTGGGAAAAAGATTAACCGCAGAGAGCGCAGAGAACGCGGAGAAAAAATTAAAAGATGATGGGTTGTTTAGCTTGAAGGTTCACGGCCGGCCGGAGCTGCAGCAGCTTTCAGGATATATCCATAAACTAAAGACCCAAAAATCGTGTCTCGTGACCCGTGCCCCGGGACACGAATTGTCTGCTTCGGCTGGGAAAAAGTTGGATGGGCAGCGAGCAGAGCCGAAGCTGCTGGCACAGGTAAAGAAATCCCTGGGCTGGCGGTACGGGTTTGGCGATGTGATAGTTTTGCCTGCGAAGCGCTCGGTAACGGAATTGACTCATCGGGCGGATGAGTACATAAAGGTTGATTACTCGGCGGCGCTGCAGCGGCGGCCAAGAGTGCTGTGTGGCGATTTAATCAGCCCGGCGGAAGGTCGTTTAACAGGGGCGGCCACACATCTTGTAATTGCCCGGCTTGATTTGGGTGAGCCGATGACCTGTGAAGCGGTTGAAAAGACAAAAGAAAGACTTTTAGATGAGGGTGCCATAAGCGAGATTGTTTCCGAGCATATTGATACGGGTTCAATAATGACGTTTTTTGAAAGCGAGCTGGGTAAAGCAGTTCTTGAGCCCGAAAACATGGTCTGGCGGGAATGGGCTTTTACTTTTTCACTGCCGGCGTCTGAATGGAAAGATACGCACCTTCTGCGAGATACGAGATGCGAGATACGAGATACGATTATTGTTCAGGGTATAATCGATATGTTAGTTGAGAAACGAGATGGGTTGGTGGTAATAGATTTTAAGACGGATAATGTAACCGCTGATGAGGTTGGTGAGCGGGCGGAGCTTTATCGTGAGCAGTTGGAGCTTTATGGCAAGGCGGCCTCGGCGATTTTGAAAAAGCCGATTGAAGGCGGTTGGCTGTATTTTCTGAAGGCGGGCTGCGCAATAGAAATCAAAGATTAAAATGCAAATGGCAAAGTATATTTCGAAAAGCTAAACTGGATTTTAAAAATCCGGAATTTCAAAAAATAGGGGATTTTGACCGACTTTTTTATGGGGGGAAGGGGGTTGGTGGGTTGGTTTGGGTGGTTTAGATAAGATAGGTAAGAAAAAAATGGAGAAAAATGAAGAAAAAGTGAGAAAAACGGAGAAAAAATGCAAAAAATGGAGAAAAATTGCGAAATTTTGCAAGAAACTGCAAAAAAATGAGAAAAAAAGAGAAAAAAAGAGACGGATTTTAACCGCGGAGAACGCAGGGACCGCAGAGACTTTTTGGACAGGATTGACAGAAGTTTTTAAGCCACGAAAAGGCACAAAAAGCCAGAATTTTTTAACCGCGGAGAACGCAGGGACCGCAGAGATTTTTTAGACAGGATTAACATAGATTTCAGGAGAAGAAACAGCCACTAAGGCACAAAGACACAAAAGAAATTAGACACGCCCCGTTAGAAGTAAGACGTCAATTTCTAACGGGGCACGGATTAACACGGCATTTTGTTTTTGCCACCGAGGGCACAGAGAGCACGGAGTGTGACAGGTTGTCTTTGCGTTTCCGGCGCAGGGCTTTCTCGACACGAGTGTCTGCGACGCCCTTCGGCCTTATCCGCTGAATCCCTTATGACGGGATTCTTCTTTGAAGCCAACCTGTCGCCGGAAGGAAAATTCTTTGGTGTTCCGCCACATGGATGGCGGACAAGTTTCGGCAAGTTTCGCTTTCAAAGTGAGCTTTTGTCACGGAGCATTGCTTTCGTCCACAGGGTCATTTTACAATGCCCCATTTGTGAAGCCGGCTTTTGTAATTGGTTATTTGAAAAAGCAGACTGGATACCCGCTCCCCGATCGGAGTCGAGGACATGCTTCGCGGGTACAGGGTTTTGAGTTGAGGGTTGGGAGTTTGGGGATAGTTCGCCGAAGGCGGAGCTTCGATATTTGGTTGAAAGAATTTGCGGGGGTTGCGAAGTGCTGCCGGAGGCCACCCCAGTTAGATAGCCAAAGACGGGCATCTCACGGGGCAGGCAATGAGGAAACATCCGGTATTACGCAGTCCCGTAAGGGACGAAGTAAACCCTGTTAGAAAGTTTTACTTCTAACAGGGTAAAAAATAGTATCCCCACCAAAAGAATGGCGGGTAAACTCACACCGCAGGCAGCACAGGTTTCGTATATCGTATGTCGGACAGAAGGCAGGTGAAATCCTAAATTCTAAATCCGAATATCTATCCGCCGCCGCCAAGGCTATAGCGGACGAGAATTCTAAACCCATCCTTCGCCCTGCGGGCTACTTGGCAGCAAGCTACGGAGGGCAGGCAAATTCGAATTATCAAAATTAGAATGTTCAAAATGGTCGGCCATATAGATTTTACCCTGAATCCTGACTGCTGATTTCTGAGGCCTGCTTTTGTGGTGATACTTTATTTGCAGCAGAGTAGATTATTGCCTTTTAAGGCAAAATACGATAGCATTGAGGGGGTTAAAAAACTGAAAAAACTGGATATTTTGAGCGGCGGTTGGCGGTGAGGAATTGAAAAGGGGAAATTATGAAAAAGATATTCATTTGTTTGGGGTTATTGTTTTCTTCGGGTTGTGGCCCATCATTTCATGTCAATATTGATTCAATTTCTTCGGGAAAGTTAGTAGGCGATTCAAAATGCATTATATTACCAGCAGACCCGAATGCTATGGCCGAGCAGCTTCAACACAAGGAGTATAGCAAGTATATAAAACGTGCGCTTGAGAAAAAGGGATATAGAGTAACGGATAAGATAGAAGAAGCTAAGGTAGTAGTGTTTTTGAGATATGGGATAAGCGAACCACACGAAGGCTTGTATAGTTATAGTACACCTGTTTGGGGGCAAACCGGGGCTTCTTCGTCGTACACTACAGGTACAATCCACAGTTACGGAGGCGGTGTGGCTTCGTATTCTGGTACTACAACACATATGCCTGAGTATGGAATAACGGGTTATCAAACCAATATCGGAACACAAATAACTTATACCCGGTTTATACAACTTAGCGCGTATGATTTAGAGGAACATAGAAATACGAACGAAGAAGTACAGCTTTGGGGAACTACTGCTGTAAGTACCGGCTCTTCAGGAGACTTAAGATTAGTGTTCCCTGTCATGGTTGCTGCACTTGCGGAATATATCGGGGAGGACACTGGCAAACAAATCAAAATAGTCTTATGCGAAAATGATAAGAGTGTTCAAGAAATTAAAGGTGTGTTAGAAAAGTAAAAGAGTAAAAAACTTAGCGGCGGTTGGCTGTGAGGAATTGAGTGTTTTGGTCAGCTGGAAAATTGAAAACCACATCTAATTGCGAACTAACCCTCCCAAAAAACGAAAAATCCAAAAAAAATTTCACCCCAAAATTGCTCTTTTGGGTGAATTAATAGGGTTTGTGGTAGGGTTTCTAAGATTATTGCATTTTTTTCAAAAAAACGCTTGTTTTATATACCGAATATAGTATACTTCCGACAAACGGTAGGTGAAGTTAAAGGAGGTGAATATGGATACAAGTTTTGCTCACAAGATACGTGAGTTGAGAAATAAGAAAGGCTGGTCAGTTCGTGACTTGGCAACAGAGCTTAGCACGACGGCTGGTTATGTATCAAAAATTGAAGCACGGGGTGAAATACCCAGTCCGGAAATGATAATTAAGTTGGCAGAACTGTTAGGCACAAAACCTGGAGAGCTAATAGAAATTGCAAAGGCTGAAAAAGCAAGAGAGGTCAGTCAAGCAGTACAGCAAAAATATGATGATGGTCTTACTTTGTACCGAAGGAGCAAGAAAAGATAAAGGAATGATATGTATCAATTACCACAACCAAAAGCAATGTCTCAAAAGCAAATTGTTGCCCAAGCAGATAATCTTTGGAAGGAATATATAAAAGAAGTCGGCTGGAGGTATGTTATAGAAAATGGAATCAAATTTGATGATGTTCATGAAGCGTTATTATACCCTAAGTATGAAATCATATTAGATAAAAATGAATATCTCGGAGAGGATGATTGTGGCGAACTTATATTAGGGCAGTTTTTGCCCAGAGAAAAAACGGCTCTAATTAACAAACAGCTTTTGGAAAATAACGACCCTCGAACAGTTTTTACTGAATGGCATGAAGTTTGTGGACACGGTATATTACATGGGGAATTACTTCGTAAAAACTCTCACAAATTAACAAGAATAAATTCGACACAAAAGGACATAGATACTTTCCTTAAGCATTTTGAAAACAGATTTGAATGGCAGGCAAATGTATTTGCTGCAAATATTGGCGCGCCGAGAGTATTTGTTGCCTGTATGTATATCAAGCTATTTAGTATGAGACACAGATTTCTTTATAGAGGTGCAGGTAATTACACTTTAAGTTTTTGTGGTCGTGATTTTAGATTTTACATAGGGTCACTTAACGAACTTTGCTGGCAAATAGGAAGGCTTATGAAACACCGCTTTGGAGGACTTTCTGCTGAATGTCTGTCATATCAAGTTCTTGATGCAGTTATTGATTCTGATATCGAAAGAGCGCCAAATCAATGTGATTTTGCACACCAATTAGGGAATGTAATTGAGAGTATGAATATCTTATAAAATTTTTTCAATGCAATGTATCCCAAAAATAGTAAATACAGTATACAAGGAGTTTTGGCAATGCCTAATAATGGAGTAACTAAAGAAAAATTACTTACCGCCAAAGCGGTAGGTGAAATGTTGTCCTTGTCCAAAAGACAGGTCTTTCGCTTGAACAGTTGTGGCAAAATTCCAGCACCTATCCGCATTGGTGGGGCCGTCAGGTGGTCTGAAAGTACTATCGCAGATTGGCTGGCTGCCGGTGCACCGGACAGAAAGACCTTTGAACGTATTCAAAAGGCAGGTAAGAGGCCAAGGCGAAAAATCAAACGGCAGACGAGCGAAGACCTGAAAGAGCAGCTCGGTGAGCTACTGCTGTATCTGCAATCGCCTTTAACCGAATATGAACGAAAAAGGTGCTGGCGTACATTTGAACTGAAACTGCGAGAGTATCTTTCCATCAAACGCCCGCATCAGTAGTATCAGTGAGGAAGGAGGAGGAAAATCAGCAATTTGTTATTTTCGATTGACGATTTAGGCTTGAGGACAGCGAATAGCGTTTAGTGGATAGCGTATAGATTCCTGCTTTCGCAGGGGTGACAATCTTTTGCGGGAATGAAACCGATGAGATGCCCCGATGAAGTAGCAAAAGCACTTCACGGGGTAAACTTTCGCATCTCATCCCCGTGAGATAGCCAACGACGGGCATCTCACGGGACAAGCAGGGCAAGTCTCATGGGACAGGCGGGGTAAACTATCGCATTTCATCCCCGATGGGATAGCAAACGGCGCATCCCACAGGGCAAGCACATCTCACGGGGCAGGCGGGGCAGGTTGGGGCAAAATGGGGTGGCGTAGTGAATAGGGCGAATGGTAGAATAAGTTTATGAGTAAGTTTTATTATGTGTATGTTCTGCAATCGGAGAAAGACCATAAATTTTATGTTGGTTGTGCGAGCGATATCAAAAAAAGATTAGAGGAACATAACAGCGGCAAAGTTTCGACAACAAGGAACCGGCGGCCATTGAAACTGATTTACTGGGAAGGATGCCTAAATCAACAAGATGCAGCCAATCGAGAAAGATATCTGAAGACAACGTGGGGCAAAAGATATATTAAAAAGAGGATACAAGAATATTTTGCCAAGTGATATAGCCAGGGCAGGTTCGCGATTCGTGGTTGAGGATGGTGCGTTGGGTATAACGTCGCCGATCCCCGTTAGAAGTTGACGGCTTACTTCTAACAACGGGGTAAACCGGCGACGGCTAAACGCAGTGGGGGATTATTGCTTTCTTAGCCAAGTGACGAATTTTGCCAGGCCGGTGTGGATGGGGGTTGAAGGGTTGTAGCTGAGGTCGCGGGAGGCCTTTGTTATGTCGGCATAGGTTTGTTCGACGTCGCCCGGCTGGGGCGGTAGAAACTCTTTGACGGCCTTTTTGCCGAGGGCCTTCTCAAGCTCAGTAATTAAATCGTTGACTGAAATGGGGCTGGATTCGCCGAGATTATAGGTCGTGAAGCGTGAAGCGTGAATCGTGGAGCGTGGGGCGTTGCTCGTGAGATGGTTGATTGCGGCGGTTGTGCCGTTGATTATGTCGTCGATGTAAGTGAAGTCACGCATCATCGAGCCGTCGCCATAGACGGGGATGGGTTTGTCCTGTTCGATTAGTTTTGCGAATTTGTGGATTGCAAGGTCGGGCCTCTGTCGTGGGCCGTAAACGGTGAAGTAGCGTAAGCAGGTTATAGAAATATCGTAAAGGTGCGAGTAGGTGTGGCAGAGCAGCTCTGCGGCCTTTTTGGTTGCGGCGTAAGGTGAGATGGGGAAATCGACGCTGTCGTCTTCGGAGAAGGGGACTTTTTTATTGTTGCCGTAGACGCTTGAGCTTGAGCCGAAGATGAATTTTTTGACGTTGTGGTTTTTTGCGGCCTCGAGCAGGAGCATAGTACCGTTTATATTGACGTCGGCGTAAAGAGTGGGGTTGGCGATTGAGGGGCGAACGCCTGCCCTTGCGGCGAGGTGAATAATGACGTCGATGCCGCTGCCGATTGCCCTGTCGCAAGCGGCGTTGTCGCGGATGTCGGCCTCGATGAGCCGGAAGTTTTTATTCTCGAGGCAATCAGCGATGTTGCGGCGTTTAATCTGCGGGTCGTAAAAGTGGTCGAAATTGTCCAGCCCAATTACCTGCCAGCGGTCTGCGAGGAGTTGTTCGGTGAGATGTGAGCCGATAAAGCCGGCGGCGCCAGTTATCAATGCTTTCATTAGGGCATACCTTATGCGGAAATGATAATGATTGCCCCGATTGCCAGGGCGATTAAGGCGATAACCCGAAGGAGCAGAAGGCCTTGTTTCTGGTACCATTCGAGTATTCGTCTAATTTTTTCCGGGCCGAGTATAAATATCAAGAGGCCGCCTAACAAAAAGAGAATTCCGAAGGCGAATATGGCCCAGGGGTATTTGCACTCTCGTGCGGCGGCTAAAAAGACGACCGCCAGGGCAAATCTTAACAGGGCGGCGAAATATATTCTTTTGCCCTGCTTGAAGAATTCCATCAGCCATTTCATAACATCGGGCCTTAGCAGATAGACAATTCCTGCGAGAGCAATAACTATGCCTATAATTTTAATAACAGTGTCCATAGTTTTGTCCCTTACTTTCGTTGGGTTTTGTTTTGTGGTTTATCGGCATTTTCCCGTAAGACAGGGGCTCTGCCGATACTGTGATATTCAATTCCCGCTTTTTTGACCGTATCGGGGTCGTAGAGATTTCTGCCGTCGAAGATGATGGGGTTTTTAAGTTTTTTTGCGATGGTTTCGAAATTGGGGTTTCTGAATTCCTGCCAGTCGGTGAAGATGACCAGTGCATCGGCGTTATCAAGTGTGTCATAACCGTTTTGGAGGGTCTCGATTCTGCCATTTAGGGCGGCGAGAGCGGCGGGGCCTGCTTCGGGGTCATAGGCCCTTATCTTCATCCCACAGTCGAGGAACTTAGTTATGCAATAGATTGCGGGTGATTCTCTGACGTCGTCGGTTTTTGCCTTAAATGCCAGTCCCCAGACGGCCAGTGTGGTTTTGTCTTCCCGGTGGGCGAAGTAATCGGTGATACGTTTTGCGAACCTGTCCTGCTGATTTATATTTACCTGCTGGACGGACCTGGCTATTGTCATTTCTTGGCCGAGCCGGGCGCCGGTATGAATCAGTGAGCGGATGTCCTTCGGGAAGCAGCTTCCGCCGAAGCCGACGCCGGGGAACAAGAAGGAGCGTCCGATTCGCGAGTCGCTGCCGAGGCCCTGTCTTACGTGCTCGATGTCTGCACCGAGCTTTTCGCAGAGTGCTGAGATTTCGTTCATAAAGGAGATTCTCGTTGCGAGCATTGTGTTGGCGGCGTACTTTGTCATTTCAGCGGAGGCGGGGTCCATAAACAGTATTCGATTGCCCCTTCGCATAAAGGGTCTGTATAACTGAGCCATTTTGTTTCTGACGGCGGGGTTGTTTGTGCCGATGATTATCCTGTCGGGACTTATAAAGTCCTCGACGGCGGCGCCTTCCTTTAAAAATTCCGGATTGCTGACATAATCGAAGGCCGTTTCGGTTTTGGATTTTATAATGTCCGTTACCTTTTTGTGTGTGCCTACGGGGACGGTGCTTTTTGTTGCAATGATTCGGTAGTCGGTGAGGTTTTCGGCGATTTGCTCGGCAACGGAGAGAACCGCTGATATATCGGCTGAGCCGTCGGGTGCGGTGGGGGTGCCGACGGCAAGAAAGATAATAAGCGAGTTGTCTATACCCTCTTTCAGGTCCGTTGTGAAGCGCAGGCGGCCGAGCTTTTCGTTGTGTTTGACTATTTCGGTCAGGCGTGGCTCGTAGATAGGTATTACACCGTTTTTCAGGCCTGCAATTTTCTCTTTGTCATTATCGACGCACACGACGTCGTTGCCGGCTTCCGCCAGGCAGGCCGCCGTAACCAGTCCGACATAGCCAACGCCAACCACACAAATCTTCATATTACCGGCTCCTGTTGTTCGGTATCCAATGTTTTAGTTTATTTGATTTTCTTTTGTTACAAGAGCGGGTTCCCATTTTGCCACTTGTCACAAGATAGCTTGTCGATAGAATATAAATAAATCATAACCGCAGTCAATCAATAGTTTCTATCATATCAATATCTATTTCGACGCTTGCGGCCTGGCCGAGCATATCTATCTGTAAAATCAAACGGGCGGAGCGTCTTGTTTTGAGGACAATTCCCTGCAGAC
>Ga0315533_1002523_pt1 | contig 12612 bp, 10 predicted proteins | sample SalMarSW160130MG_FD_203081 | JGI IMG/M metagenome (GOLD analysis project Ga0315533, IMG submission 203081) | Salt marsh sediment microbial communities from the Plum Island Ecosystem LTER, Massachusetts, United States - Salt Marsh Sediment SW1601-30 ...
AGGTTTTTACCTATATCATGAAGATCACCTGCAACCGTTCCTATTATGAATTTACCTTTCCTTTTTGTTTCACCCGACTGAAAAAATGGTTTAAGATGTTTCATGGCACTGTTCATCGCTTTGGCTGCCATCAGCATCTGAGGAACATATATCAATTTCCTGCTGTACTTGTCACCAACTTTTGCCATAGCAGGTACCAGGGCGTTTTCAAGAATCTCATCAGGTCTGATTCCTTCTTCGAGTGCTAGTTTTGCAAGCTCATAGGCACCATCCTGATCTTTTAACTGAGGAGGATACGGGGATTTTTTATCCACTTTGCCAAATTCCACAGCTTCAAGCAGTTTTTCGAGCAATACTTCCATAATTCATTGATTTTATTGATACATATTTAATAGTTGCTGTAAAAATAATATCTGCTCTACCTGTTATCTACATCAATTTTTACTACTTTTAATGCTATATTCACATAATATTCAGTTTTGGTACAATCATTACCACTATGACAGTTTTGTTCGAGAAAATAATTATAAAAAAAGATGAATCGTTTTTTATCGGAATTTTTCAGGACAATCTGGAGAAAAGCACCTGGCATTACCACAATAATTTTGAAATAAGCTTTATAACTGAAGGTTCTGGAAAGCGGATTGTGGGAGATTCTATTGAAGAATTTCAACCGGGCGACCTGGCATTTATCGGTCGCAATCTTCCGCATGTCTGGATAGCCGATAAGGATACCAGTACCCCATCCAAACGAACACTTGAGATGGTTATTCTTCAGTTTACATCGAATGTTTTATCTCCCCAATTATTAACCCTTCCTGAATTCAGCAACATTAAAAGGGCTTTGGATTTGTCGGAAAGGGGAATCCAGATTATTGGGGATACGCTCAACGAAGTGAGTGAAATCATGCTCCAGTTGCCATATTTGAAAAGCTTTGAACGGATGCTGCACTTTTTTAAGATGATGGACATCATTGGTAGAAGTGACACCAATAAACAACTGGCAAGCAGGGACTATCTAAGAGGGCAATTTACCACTGGGAATAATCGTATAGAAGCCATCCACGAATACCTGATGAAAAATTACCGTGAAGATGTGAGCCTGGAAAAATTAGCCGGATTGGTTAATATGGCTGAAGGATCGTTGTGCCGGTTTTTCAAGATGAACATGGGGATTACCATATTTGAATACCTGAATAAGATAAAAACAGAATTTGCCTGTAAATTATTGATGGATCAAAACCTTAGCATGACTGAAGTATGCTTTGACAGTGGCTTTAATAACCTTAGCCATTTCAATAAGCAGTTTAAAAAAATTACGGGTGTGCCACCTTCAGAATATAGAAAAAGGTTTAAAGGATTATCAAGAGGTACTTTCTTGTCAACAAATTAAGGACTTAGTGAGAAAGTAATTTAACCTAAATTGCAGCTATCCATCCGTAATATTCTGATAATGAGCATTTATGTTTTTTTCTATTTCGGCAGGGGGGACTACTATGGGCTTCTGTGCTGTGTTTGAGTATAACTTGTACGATAACGCTATGAGATCGCTTTGCCGTACAATTACAGGCTATGTTTTATAAAATCCATACTTAAGGCAAATTCCATTGTGAACTCATCGATATTTGACAGCTCTATGTAACTTGTGGCGTTTAATATTTTGACGGTTCTTTCTTCAAAGTCATTCGATTTCAGATATTGAAGAGCTCCAATTCCGGCGCTGTTACCTACCGGATAAATTTTGTCCCTCAACTCATAAGGCAACAAACCAATCTGTATCGCTGATTTAATATTAATATAATTCCCGAAGCCCCCGGCTAAATATAAAGAATCAATATCATTATAAGACAATTCGGCCATATTCATTAATATTCTTATACCCGAGTATATGGCAGATTTGGCTAATTGAATTTCGCGTATATCCTGCTGAATTACCTGTATGTTCTTTTCAGCACTAATGATAAATGGCTCTTTTAACAAGCCTGTTTCATCAATTATATCGTTAACCAGCAAATACGCTACAATATCAACAATACCTGAACCACAGATACCAAGGGGTTCAGAATTACCTATAACCTGATATTTTTCAGGACTGGAAAAGACTGATATCGCTCCAAATATTGCCGCCATTCCGCATGAAATATTTGCACCTTCAAATGCAGGTCCCGCTGCCGTGGCACATGTAAATATTTTTTCACCTTTAACGAGGGCTATTTCACCATTTGTCCCGATATCAAGAAAAAGATAATTCTTCTGTGGTACTTTTAATGCAGCCAGTCCGGCTAAAATGTCAGCGCCTACAAAAGCAGAGATACATGGCAAAGTAATAACCTCCGCATCGGCGTTGATATTTAATCCTGTTGAATGACCTTTTCTAACCTGTTTATCGGTAAATTCAGGCTTAAACGGAGCCAGTGCAATTGAAATAGGATTTTCTCCCAATAAAATATATAACATCGTTGTGTTACCAACAATTATAATTCTTTCAACATTCGCGGAAATAACTCCTTTTCTCATTCTGAAAGCATCAAGTTCATAATTGATAGCGCCAACAATTGACTTCTGCAACTCTGACAAACCATCCTCATGTTCCTGGCAATAGTTGATTCTGGTGATGACATCGGCGCCATATAGCTTCTGGGGATTTAAAAAGGATGATATCTTCTCAATTTCCCCATTCAAAAGATTTAAAAAATACAATACCACTGTAGTAGTGCCAATGTCAATGGCAACTCCGAATGGTTTGGAACTCAGATATCCCGAAGTATTTACCTTAAAGGGTATATCTTCCAGATATTCTGTCTGATGCACCAGAATACTTGCTTCTTCCTCCCCTGGGAGAATAACTTCAATATTTTTAATAGGATAATATCGGCAGGCTATTACTTCTCCTTCATCTTTTAATTTCACCCTGCATTTTCCGCATGTTCCTTTACCCCCGCATGGAGCATAGATGTTATACCCGCTTTTTCTTAAAATATCCAGTAATGAATGTCCGCTGCCTGATTCTATTATCCCGATGTTTCCAGGAGTAATTATTTTAATCTTAATCATCAATATTTAGTTTCCTTTAACTACATATACAGGACTTGCTTAAGATCCAGATTCGTTATATAACCTCCAGTTATATTGTCGTGTTTGCCATCGCATCTGTTTTTCTTACAAAGCAAAAAAACAGTCCGTTTATATGGGGTCAAGATGCCGGAATGTCAGTCAATATTTTATCCCTTTGGAGGAAGACAAGGATAGTGTGGTCATTTAGAATATTATAAAAAGTATTTTGTCTTCATTTTATGACAGTTATTCAGCTAAGATACAAGTTTCCTAAGAAAATTACCAACCCCCTGGGGATTAGATGAATAAAAGTCGGTGCCAATTTTTTCACAATAATCCTGTGTAACCGGGGCACTACCTATAAGTATTTTCGAATCAGGGTTCTTTTGCTTTATTGCAAGGACTATTTTTCTCATATTTTCCATAGTGGTTGTTAAAAGGGCCGAAAGGCCAATTGAAGCTTCGGGATTCTTTTCCAATGTCTGAATAAATTTATCCTCTCCGACATCAACACCAAGATCAATCACTTCCCATCCGTCGCCTCCTATCATCATAGCTACCAGGTATTTACCTACGTCATGATGATAACCAGATGCTGTCCCAGTAATAAATGTCCCTTTCCTTTTTGTTTCACCTGACAGGAAATAAGGCATAATATGAACCATAGCTCCATGCATGGCTTTTGCTAACATTAACATCTGAGGCACATATATCACCTTCCTACTGAACTTATTACCAACTCTAGCCACTGCATGGATAATGCATTTGCAAAAATCTCTGTTGGTTTATTCCATTCTCAAACGCTTTTTTTGTCAATTCATTTGAGACATCCCGATCTTTCATATTTGGCGGATAGGAAGAAGTTTTATTAATCTTTCCAAATTCAACATATTGGGCCAATTTGCTTAATATTTCATTCATATTATTTAATTTTTTGAAGATTATTTGAAACTAAAACATATACAATTTACTTATGGGCACCTCTAAAAACTACTTTTTCGATGCCATACAGCAACCTGAAGTCAATAGAAAAATAATCGATAAAACGATCCAGTGCGACAATTACATGATAAGTATACTATATTTTCAATGGATTTATCGTATATGTCCATTCGAATGGTTTTGCCCTTGTTTTATTATAAGTATCAACATATTCTAATAATTGTGATGCTAATTGCTCTGAGGATTTCCATATTCCACCTTTTATAACATCTCTGGTTAAAAGATTAAACCAAATCTCCACTTGATTCAACCATGATGAATAAGTAGGTGTAAAGTGAAACTTAAACTTTCTTTTCCCTTCAAGCCATTTTTTAACTTCTTTATTCTTGTGAACAGAAAGATTATCAACAATAACATGCAACTTTTTTCCTCTGTAGTTACGATCAAGTTTCTTTAAAAATTTCAGGAAGTTACCTGCATTATTTGAAGCCATTGTTTTTGCTGTTATTTCGCCTGTATGAACCGCCAATGCTGCAATCAATGCAACAGTTCCATTTCTCTTATATGTTGCAGTTAATCGTCGTGGATGACCTGGCTTTAATGGAAGCAATGGTTGTGTCCGATCTAAAGCTTGTATCTGTGTTTTTTCATCAACGCATAAAACAATCGCGTTTTCAGGTGGATTCATATATAGCCCGACGATATTGATCATCTTAGCTTCAAACTCAGGATCAGAACTTTTACCACACCAGTATTTAATTTTGTGTGGCTTCAAATCAGTTTCATTAAGTATCTGAAAAACCCTGCTTTGGCTTATCCCGACTTCTTTTGCGATCCGGCTTTGGGACCAGTTCGTATAACCTCCTTCAGGTTTGGAACATGCTTTCTGTATTACAAGTAATTTTTGTTCCTGGGTTATCACCGGCCTCTTTCCCGATCTTGGTGCGTCTTTTAACCCGTCAATCCCTGATGATTTAAATCGTTGACGCCATTTATTAACTGCACACCTGCTTAATCTTATTTTTTCAATGATCTGATCGATAGTCATGCCTTCTGAACTGTGTATGATTACTTTAGCTCTGTCAACATACCGCTTCTGTAGTTTCAAAGAACGTTGCATTGTTACTAATTCTTCACGCTGCTGTTCGCTAATCTGATAATGTATTGGTTTCCTTGCCATACAGGCAAAGATAATAAAATATATTTAGTTTACCAATTAAGTAATTATAACACTAGATCCTTTATATCAAAGGTTGTTGAATGAATCTCATGGTTTTATGATTTATATGTTCTTTTCATGTATAATTCGGGGCTGTAACATCTCGGATATTAAATTTTTTTACCATGTGTATGGGTAAAACCAACCACCAGCATATTATTTATAACGTGTTGTGCGGTTGAAAATAAAACAAAAAAGTTAATAACTATCAATGAAAAAAGTTATGCATAATACTGATATACAGTATATTAGAAGTGTTATTCACCACAAATACACTTCAAATATGCATAACTTAAAAACAAATTTCGACAAGTTCTTTAACATTACCAAATCGGTTTTTAAAGATCGCTTAAATCAATCTGATAACTTCGTTTTCTATCCAAATAAGCCTAAACTATCAGATTGTGAGATAATTGCATTGTCAGTAACAGGTGAATCACTTGGGATTGACAGTGAAAGCTATTTTTGGGGCAAACTCAAATTTGATCACAAAGATGATTTCCCCAGATTAATTGACCGCATTAATTTCAATCGCCGTCGGAAACATCTCTACCCATTTATTGAACAACTTAATCAATGTCTGGCAAACAGGCTCAATGAATATGAAGATTTGTACCTAGTTGACTCAATCCCTGTTCCAGTTTGCAAGATTGCAAGAGAAAAGCAGAGCAAAATCTGTAAAAAGGACTTAGAAATATCACCGGATAAAGGCTATTCTGCAGTTAGTAAATCTTATTATTACGGATACAAACTTCATCTTGTTACTTCAGTCAGAGGAGTCTTTCATAGCATGGATATAACCAAAGCCAGCGTTCATGATGTCCATTATTTATCAAATGTTAAAATATCTGGCCTCTTCTCATGTACATTGATTGCTGATAAGGGCTACCTGTCAAGCACTTACCAGTTAGATTTGTTTAATTCTTGTCAGATAAATTTACAAACACCCAAAAGAGCAAATCAAGAAAGAGAACTATATCCTGCAATCTTTAAAAGAATGAGAAAACGAATTGAAACCTTATTTGCCCAATTGTGTGACCAATTCATGCTTAAACGCAATTATGCAAAAACTATTCTGGGGCTGTCTGTTCGTATTCTTTCAAAGATAACAGCTGTTACTCTCTTGCAATACATTAATTCAAAGAACGATAAACCAATAAATCACTTAAAATATGCGTTGGCCTCTTAACCGCACAACACGTTATTTATAGTAATATATTTCAGGACGTAATCCATTATACCATGGATTATCCTTTCGTATCCGCCCTATCTGGTCAGGATATACATCACCTAGAATAATTCCTTCCTTATCCCATATTTCAGCAATCAGTTCTCCTTTGGCACCAGTAATATTGCTTCCGCCTTTGGATGGATTTCCCTTTTCGTTTTTCCCGCAGCAACAAGATACAGGCATAATCATAGAATTGCGCATAGCAAGGTCTTTCACTTCCTCATGCCCACGGCTACCCCTGTTGTTCATCCAGAAAACCATGGAACAACCCAGATTTGCATAGGAACGGGTCATCTCTGGAAAATCACCATCATAGCAAATCATAATTCCGCACAAATATCCTTTTACATTAAAAGTCACCAGTTTATTACCCGGAGTGTAAAAAGTAGGTTCATGACGCAATCCTACATCATTCCACCAAAGGTGTGTTTTATGGTAGTTTGCAATAAGCCCCTCTTCTGAAACAACTGGTGCGGAAATATAATAATCATTATTGTCTTTTTCTGTAAGCCCATATATGATCAGTGAACCGGTACCTTTAAGTACCTTCTGAAAGGCCTTTGTACTCACTCCATTAACAGGTTCTGCAAGTTTTCTTAGGTTTTTATCATACCCAACCAATAGTTCTTCATGGAATAAAATCACATCGGCATGCTGGGCTAATGCTTTTTCTGCAAAATCCAGGGCTTTTTTTCTATTGGTTTCGACCTCACCCGGATTTCCGTCTTGCTGGACAACTGCAACCCTTACCAGATTTTCACCTTCAGGATTTTTCTGAATTCCTGTTGATCTCTCATAAGCCAATGATCTGTTAAAAGTAATGAAAGCAGCAGTCCCAATAGTGGCCTGTCTAAGGAATAATCTTCTTTTCATAATTCTAGTCATTAGTGGGTACTAAATTATAAAAAATGTTCTTTGAAATTAATTAGTTGATCCTTATTAATTCGCGTTTTTCTTTATATCGTTAGCTTGGGATATTTACCGGAGCCAAAATAAGTGTCTGGTAAATCCAGCGAAAAATTAAATTCAATATTTCTTGTCTCTTTAACCTCATCCACTTCCTCATATTATATGCTGTAGCTGCCAACAATGTGTTGATCTGGTCACCTGCTGTCCCTTTCAGATAATTTCTGAGCATCCTGTGATCATGTTTCAGGTGTGATATAAGTCCCTCTATTCCAGCTCTTGAGCGGCATCGCTCTTCTCGTTTCTTTTTCAAATAGTAACTTTCTCCCTTGAGCATTTTTGGCATTACTATATCCACACCTGATATTCCTCCTTTGACTTTATAACCCTTGTCAACGATCGCCTTCTTGATTTTGCCTCCTGTAAGTTCCTTTACCTGTTCCAGTTGCGGTTCTAACGTATGCCCATCGTATGCATTCCCATCAATTGCCATTGCTCCAACAATAATCCCTGATCGTCTGGTATATGCGAATGAGCTCTTGTTCCCAAACTCATACTGTTTATGTTCTTTCCTTTTTGATATATAAAGTACTTCCGGCTCATGTATGCTGTATACCTTATTCTTGTCATCTTTCTGCTGTGTTAGTACTCTGTATAAAACATCAAATTCTTCCATGTACGACTTTGGTATCGGGTTAAGTTGATTAACCAGATCCTGATAGATTTTGAATGCGATCCTATGAAGTTTTTTCTGGGCCTTTATGTGCTTCTTCATGTTCTTTGGTTTCCGTGCAAAGCGAATCTGCTGCTTTAACTTCCGGATTTCAAATGTATAAGTCCGCTTTAACTTTACATCCTCTTTCTTTGCTATTCGCTTACAGTGTTCTATAACTTTCTCTGTCAGCTTTCGATCAGTCGGGAAGGTAATGTTCTTCTCCTGTACTGTCGTATCTACACGTACCTCTTTCACCTCCCTGCGTATAAAGTCCTTGTCAAACAAGTCTATGCTCTGCTTAAAGATCTTTTTCATCCCTTCCTCGCCGATGCGGTTACGAAAATGGACAAAATCACTCGGGTCAAACGGATATTCGTATTGAAAGTAAATCTCCCTGCAAAAGTGCTGACAGTATGGACTGTCAATGTATCTCTCCATAATTGTCTCATCACCAAGATTATATATCTGCTTAAGAAGAAGAAGCCCAACTATTGTCCTGATTGGGATGGACGGTCTGCCTACTTCTCCATATAGCGGGGCAAACTCCTTTTCCAGATCATCCCAGTCAATTTCTTTCGCAAGCAAACAAAGTTCATGCTGAGGATTTATAAAACTGACAAGCACAGTTTTGAACATCTCTAACTGGGGTTGTACCGGTAATTTCTTTAACATGATTTCCAGGGTTTTGATCAAATTTAATCAAAATCTAAACGAAAATCAAACATTCAAAGAACATAAGTTATTAACATTCAGATTGTTAATAATTATTAAGGATCAACTAATTAGTTAGTTTCAAAATCAAAATTTTCTGCGATAGAAGTCTCTATTATTCTACTGGTTCTTTACTTAATATCAAGTATAAATTTACCCTTAAGATGTTCTCCTTTTTTAAATTCCGGACGTGGTCCGGTAAAAAAACCACAGGAGCCAGGTCCGTTCAGGCCGGCAACAAGAAAACGGGTTTTTTTACCATCAATCCATGAACGGGAGCTTTGTGAGCCATCGGATAAAACTTCAATTTCTGTATTCTTGTCATTTTTCAATGATGCACGGATGATATGGTCTTTGGTACTCTTAAAATCGTTGGTTCCAAGTCTGTTAGCATTATCTTTCCAATCGCCGGTGGGGATTTCCCGGGGTACTTCCACGTATTTCAAATCACGCGGAAGAGCCTTGGCAGATCCCTTTAAACGGTTAATATCATATTCAGGATAAATGGTCCATAATCCTTTGCGTTCCCAGCTTAACTGATCAAAGGATTCAGGAAGAGTGAACAACAAGCCAAACTGGCGCAACAGGTTTTTCCTGCCGAAATCAGTCAGGCATATATAATCATAACTAATTGTTACTGTGCCATCGGTGTTAAAAATATAATCCTGAATTACACCAAGTTTATTTTCTATCACACCCGATATGTTTACCTCCAATGAACCATCTGTTTTCTGACTGGCGGTTAAGGCCTTTATCTTATAATTTTCTTCTGGCAAATAATCAAGAGGCTTAATATTCTGAGTGTAATTGTTTCCAGCTATGTTCGGTGCTCCGCCGTCATCATTATTAAAAGGAACCAGCATTATTTCACCGCCCCTGGTGATAACCGTATCACCTTCTGAAGATATACATCCAAGTGTACCGGAAGATTTATTTATTATAAAAGTTGTTTTTCCTGAATTAATTATATAGTTATTGCCGTTTTCCGTAAGCAGTAATTTAAATTCGATTTTTGGTACCACGGGAGCGGTGATTTGTCCGATTTCAATAACCTCTTCCTGGCAGATAAACCCGCGCGGATCGGTAAAGATTATCCACAATTTATCTGCCTGCTTTACGCTTTGCAAGTCAATAATTATAGAACCTTTACTCATAGGAGCTATGTCTGTATGAACCGGGAATACCTGATTACCTATTTTTGCATTTATTCTTAACTCCTTAAGGTTTAGAAAATTATAACGGTTTTCAATATCGAGTTTAATTTGGCCGTTTAACACTTTTGCAGTTTGAAGATTGGTTATTATGACAGGAGAATAGGATTTCTTCATACCAATGTATTCAGGCTTTTCACGACGCCAGCCATCAATCGGTCCCCAGGGACCATACCCGCAGATTTTGTCTTTTGAAAGATGAAAAATATCGTCAATACCCGACCATATTGCCCCTCCCATGCATGAAGGATACTTATAAACTGAATCGACCATCTGTTTGAGGGTTTGTGCCCATACATCAGAACGGACCGACGGATCAGTTTCAATTTCCCTGCGGGCATAACATTGTACATGCATGTATTCGCCGAACAAGGTAGGTCTGGTTTTTTCTTTCTCACATTCGCGCGGTCTGTTAAAGCCGGGGTAATGATAGTTGGCAACATCGGCCGTACTTGCTGCATTATTGAAGCTGCCCCAGCATTGATCATGAAATGCGGTGGGTCGTGAAGAATCAAGTTTCTTTACCTCTGCATTTACCCTTCCCCATAAAGGACTCCAGCGACTTTCGTTTCCAAGCGACCAGAGAATAATGCAGGGGTGCTGTCGGCCGGAAAGTACATTATCAAGATTGGCACGCACCATGTATTGCAAATATTGGGTATCGAGGTATTTCCAGGTTCTCCATATAGGGCTTGAACCATGTTGAATCCAGCATAAAGAGGCTTCGCTTTCAACAAACATTCCCAGTTCATCACAAGCCTGGAGAAATTCTTCTGAAGGTGGATAATGGGAAGTGCGGATATAATTGCAGTTTCCTGCACGAAACAGTTCAACATCCCTGCGACAAAGTTCAGGAGTAAGACTGCGGCCGCGCAACGGGTGTACTTCATGTCGGTTAACTCCTCTTAATTTTATTGGGTAGTTATTAACATAAAATTGATTACCACGCAGTTCAACCTGTCTGAAACCAATTTTCTGTGTGTTGGTTTGAATTATTTTCCCATCAACAACCAGAGAGGTAGTCAAAAGGTACAAATTGGGATTTTCCGAGTCCCATTTTTTCGGAGACTTTACCAGTAGGGTGCTATTCACCTCACTTACAGTCATGCTTACAGGCACATCAAATGAATTTTTACTCAGGTTAACTGATTTACCATTTGTATCCTGAATGGAAAACTTAAGTTGGGCTTTTGTTACGTTTTTATTATTGAATGCAACTTTACTGATAATATTAAGTGTCGCATTTATGTATTGACTGTCAAATCTTACATTCCATGAAAAATCGGAAATATTGATTGCAGGTAATGTAAAAAGAGTCACTTTCCGGAGAATTCCACCTACCGGATGTGCCGCATATTGTGAATTACAGGCAAGTATGTCGGAAATTGTTTCACACTGTACTACAACTTCAAGGATATTATCACCAAGTTTCACTGCATCGGTAATATCGAGCTCGAAGGCAACAAAACTCCCTTCATGTGAGCCTATGGTTTTTCCATTTACCTTAACTAATCCATATGAGCTAATTCCATCGAAACGGATTTTAACACGATTCCCTTTCCAGTCCGGGGGTAATGAGAATGTTTTCCAGTAAGTTGCTGAATTGCCTTTAGCAATCTTAAAGCCCTGCATCTCCCATTCTCCTGGGATTTCTATGTTGCCGGCTTTATTTATTTCCTTATTATCGGGGTTGAATTTCCAGGTTCCATTCAGAGAAATACTTGCAACCTTTGCTCCATTAACGGAAGCAGGGATGGGCGACAAAACTGGGATATCAAAACTCATTGCTTTTATTGTCTGACGCAACGAATCTGGAATCTGGGACTGAACAGTTATTGCTGCAAGAAGTCCCAAGGCAAATAGGCTAAATTTTAATTTCATGGGAGTGATTTAATTATTTATTATTAATATGCTTTACTTGGAAAAGGTTAATTGTACAGTTCCTGAAATATAATCACCAGGTTTTAAAGGACGATCAATTAATTCAGCGTGGGTTCTGAAAAAACCTTCAGCACCCATATTACTGTAAGAAGCTATTAGTAGGTTGATTTTATCGTTTGCTAACCAACACCGAATACTCTGACTTCCATCCGAAATAACAATTACTTTTTCTGAACCATTTGCAAGCGAAGCATTTGTAATATTCATTTTTGTAGATCGAAAATCATTTGTGCCAAGTTCGTTCTGATCGAAAGCCCACGCCTGGTTAGGTTTTACATTAAAGCCTTGCATGACCCCATTCGCCTGGTACTTCAATGTTCTGAGGTGAGCTGTTTTGTTTGTTATTAGTAGTTAATTTCCAAGTACCATTTAAGCTTATAATTGCAGACTTCATTTCATTAGTGAATTCCGGAATTGGTGATAAGCGCGGCAAATCATATCCCATTACCCTGATAAACTGCCGTACTTAATCTATATTCTGAGCTGAAGAAATTTCTGTAACCAGCAATAAACAGACTGCTATTAAAGGGATCATTTTCATGGCATTAGCTCTCATTTTAGTTATCATAATGTTATCACTATTATCCGATTAATAATTTAGATTTGTGATTGAGCTTCATATGTGTCTGATTTTCAATCATCATTTTTTAATTGTCAAAAGTTACCCCCCTGCAGATTAAAA
>Ga0315533_1002524_pt1 | contig 12612 bp, 6 predicted proteins | sample SalMarSW160130MG_FD_203081 | JGI IMG/M metagenome (GOLD analysis project Ga0315533, IMG submission 203081) | Salt marsh sediment microbial communities from the Plum Island Ecosystem LTER, Massachusetts, United States - Salt Marsh Sediment SW1601-30 ...
AGATGCTGACTCAGCCAGCGAATTTCCTGCTGATGGACGAGCCTACCAATCACTTAGATATCGCCTCGCGTGAGATACTCACCGATGCCCTTGAAGCCTATCGGGGCACGCTGTGCTTCATCACGCATGACCGCACGCTGATTCGGCAAATTGCTAACAAGATTATCGGGGTGAGGAATGGCAGTCTCCAGGTATTCCCGGGGGATTATGACAGTTATCTCTACTGGAAGGAACATTCGGCGGGGGAAAGTCCAGAACCTGCCATGCATAGAAAGGCCAGCACTGGAAAAGAAGCCTCGGCAATGAACACATTGCGCCGACGCAAACGAGCCGAAGGTGAACTCAGAAACAGATATTATCGGGAAAGAGCCCCTGTCAAAAAACGCATCGCAGAAATAGAGTCTGAGCTTTCCCAGCTTGAGCTGCAATTCAGGGAAGTCGAGAGCCTGTTTGCCGACCCAAACCATTATAGCGATAGCACACAGGTTATGAAGGCTGTTGAGCAACACCGCAAATTGAAACAGGATATCAAATCGCTTATCCAGGAATGGGAGAGGCTTTATGTCAAAGCTGAGGCAATGGAACGAGCGTTTGAGGAAGCCAGGGGCAACATTGAAGCTGAGGTGGAGATAGAAAGAAGTTAATTTAGTCAGCTTTGGACACTGGAAATATGGGAGGGGGAGGGTTTTAGGGGATAATCCTTCACCCCAGGGTTCGCACGTATTCAGCGAAGGCTTCTGTGAGGGGATTGAGGTCGTCAAAGAGAGTACCACCCTCTTCACATATTCCCCAGACCATGAGATTGGGGCGATGTGGCTCAATATTGGCAGAGTGACGTGCCCGGAAGTCAGTAAGTAGCCCGAAGATTTTCTTGCCCCTGGCATAGGTATAGCCAAGCTCGCTGCAGGTCCCGCTGTCGGCGTCCTGGCCATCCAGCAGACCCACCACTATGGTTGATGATGTCAGATGCTGCAAGTTCAGTTCAAAGATGTCCTTTCGACTTAAGCCCTTCCCTGGCTCGCCTGCGTCGCGGTGTGGTAGAAAGAAATCGGCTATGGGGTCAAGTGATGAGGCCCTTGCTAGAGTATCCACTATGAGTTCAAGGTACGCCCTCTCGGCTTGGGAAAACAGCGGACCTGCGATATATACCAGCTTCGCCATGACTAATACCACCGCTTGAGTGTGTTAGTTAAGCCTTCACCCTCGATGTCTGGTAAAGTTGTCTGCCAGAAGTATAGCATGTAAAGCCAATCCTGCATTTTCCCCTGTCATTGCGAGCCGAAGGCGTGGCAATCTCACTCCACTCACGCGGGTAAGGAGCGGAGACAATACAATCCAATCGCTGAGCGAGTGACACCCTGTGGACACCAATGTGTCTAAGGGCTAAACTATAGGTTGGGGGAAGTGAAGCAGTGAAATTCCTTCACACGGCGGACTGGCAGCTCGGGATGAAGGCAGCGCATGTTGGCGGAGTTGGAGCGCGCCTCCGCGAGGAGCGCCTTCTCGCTGCCAGGAGGGTTGTTGCGACCGCCCAGGCCCATTCTGCACAGTTCATCCTCGTTGCCGGAGATACATTCGAGGATAACGGTGTGGACCGCATTCTGGTGCAGAAGGCGGCTGATATTCTGGCCGCTTCGAATATTCCCGTACTTGTAACTCCCGGCAACCATGACCCCTTCACCCCCGGCTCTGTCTGGGAACACCTTGCCTGGAAGTCGGCGGAAAACGTGCAGGTGCTTTCTGAGGAGCAGCCCGTGGAAATTCCCGGTGGACTCCTCTACCCCTGCCCCATACGGGAGAAACACTCACACAAAGACCCCACGGCATGGATACATGCCGGCGAAGCGACAGGAATTAAGCTCGGCATGACACACGGCACAGTGGAGGGAGTCCAGCAGGGAGAGATGGATTATCCCATTCCACGGAATGCGGCATTGAGGTCAGGGCTGGATTATCTTGCCCTGGGGCACTGGCACTCGACGGCCATTTATTCTGGAGGGGATGGCGCGGCGCGTATGGCATACTCCGGAACTCACGAGACGACGAAGTTTGGGGAAAGGGACAGCGGCAACGTCCTTATCGTAGACATCCCATCTGCTGGCGCAGCGCCCGTTATTACTACCGTCCATACTGGCGGTCTCACGTGGATGGTGATAGAGGAGGATATTCGAGACCAGGGAGACCTCCTGCGCCTGCGGGAGGAAATTGAAGATATGGAAAATCCCTCATCAGTGCTTATTGAATTGTGCATAAGAGGACTACTCCCCACAGAAGGCCGTGGAGAGTTTGTCCACATAGGGGAGATATTGAGTTCCCGGTTTCTTTATAATCATGTGGATGCGTTGCATCTCCATCCTTCGCCCGAGGACGAAAGCTGGGTGGCAAGCCTGCCCCCTGGAGTTATACGCGAAGCTGGCGCCAGGCTGCTGGAGCTGGTAAATCCCGGCTTTTCGGGAGAGCGCCCTGTTGGTGCTTCCGCAGAGGTAGCCTCGCGAGCACTCATGGAACTCTACGCCCTGGTGAGGAAGGTTTCGCCGTGATACTGAGGTCAATACGTATTGCGGGGTGGCGCTGCTTCGTGGAGTCTGTGGAGGTCGGCCCTTTCCAGGAAGGGTTGAATGTCCTTCATGCTCCCAACGCCACGGGGAAATCCACGCTGTTCGAGGGGCTGCTCCGCGGCCTACTCGATGGGCACAGGGTTGGGGGGCAAGAGGTGGCGGCAATCCGCCCCTGGGGGCGCTCGCTGGCTCCAACGGTTACCGTGGAGTTCTCCCACGATGGCACGGACTACCGCATTATGAAGCGGTTTCTGGATAATCCCACATCGAAGCTCGAGAGAAAAGAGAACGGCCGTTTTGTCCCCCTGGCTGAGAACAACAAAGCCGATGAAAAAGTGCGGGTAATTCTTACCAGAAATGCGCCGTCAAGAGGTCTGGCGCATCTGGAAAACTGGGGGCTGGCGCAGGTGCTCTGGGCGCCGCAGGGCGACCTGGCATTTAAGGAGCTTTCCGGGGACGTAATCGCCGACATCAGGACTTCGCTGGGAACGCAAGTTTCAGGCACAGGTCCTGTGGAGAAGGGAGTAGCAGAACTCTATGGCCAGTTTTTTACTTCTGGCGGCAAGCTGAAATCGGGTAAGGATGCTCCCGCCCTGGTCAGATTGAAGGACGAGCTTCAAGCAGCACTGAGCAGGAGGTCGGCCGCCCTTTCGCAGCAGCAGACTTTTGACGAGGCGGCACGGCGTATAGAGGACCTGCGTGCCTGTAGAACACAGGCAAAAAATGACGAGGAGGCTACAAAGAAGCTGCTCGGAGAAACTCGCTTAAGGGCAGATTTCTATAAAGAGCTATCCTCGGAGAGAAAGCAGCGAGAGGAGCGATTGAAGGCAACTACGGCGCAGCATGGTGAATTGAAAAGCCATCTCGATGCAATCAAGTCAGCGAGGAAAGAATTCAAAGAGGCTGCAAGTTCGCTTCGCAATCTTGAGGAGACTATGCCTCTGCAGCAGCGTGAGATGGAAAGCCGGGAGAAAGAGGATGCCCAGGCGAAAGCTGCGCTGGAGGATATACGAAAGGAACGCAAGGCTGTTGATGATGCGCAGAAGATTGCAGAGGAAGCACATAGTTATCTGGAGAATAATAAAGCTCTAGCAACCCTGGATAAGCAAATTGGGAATATCGTAAAGGCACAGGAAGCCCTTGCCACGTGTAAGCAGGAGCGTGCAGGCCTGCTGTCTCCGGATGCAATGACACTTAGAGCCGTACGAAAGGCTTTAAAGGAGCGCGATGAAGCCCAGGTGCGCATTGACGCAGCCCTCATAACGCTGGAGGTCACCCCGGAAAAGGGCGGCACACTTGTGGTTATTGAGGGAGAGGAAATGGGAAGTGTGGAACTGCGTCCCGGAACTCCCGCCAGGGTGAAGGGCTCCCCCGAGGTGGTGGCGGATTTGCCGGGTGTGGCGCGCCTGCGCGCCTGGGGACCTACGGGCTCCATCAAGCAGCGCCGCAGCGAACTGGCGGCTGCTGAGGGCGAACTTGAGAGGCTGACTATGCCCTTTGGCACCGCGAATATCGAGGAGCTAGAGTTGCTTACTGAGAAGGCCGAGCAACTGGATAAAAAAGTCGCTGCGGCTGAGACACAGCTTAAGACTCTGCTATCGGGAGAGTCTGTCGAGGACATCGAAAGGGAACGTTCCATGGACAGGATGGCGCTGGCGAAGATACTCCAGTCGCATCCCGACTGGAAGGATGCTCCTCCTGACGACGAAACTTTGAAGATGGCAGCGCTGCATGTCCATAATTCGTTTGTAAATAAGGTGGAGGCAGCGGAGCATCGGTGGGAAGTAGCACAGTCCGCACTGACTGCAGCCGCAACACAGAAGGCACAAACCAGCGCAAAGCTTGAGGAGACATCGAGGCAGATTAAGTCGCTGGAGTCCAGGTTGGCTGAATTCACCGCCGATGGTAAATCGGATGAGGAGCGGGAGAACAAGTTAAGAGAGGTGGCACTTTCATGGGAGGGAGCAAGGGTAAGCCTTGAGAAAACTGATAAAAAGCTTGCGGAATTCGGGGATGACCCTGCCATTGCGATAGATAAGCTCGAAAGGCAATTGGAAGCCGCAGGCAAGGCTGCGATTGAAGCCCTGGAGGATGAGATGAGTGAGGAAGGAAGGATGTGGCAGCTTTCCTCACAGGGCACTTATTCCGTCCTGGCTCAAGCTGAGGAGGAAGTGGCGAACCTTAAATCGCAGATTGAGAGCGAGCAACTGCGCCTGGACGCCGTTCGCCTTATGTATGAAACGGTAAAGCAGTGTCGTGAGGAGGCTTTAGCTGCCGTGGCTGGGCCTGTCGAAGAGGCGGCGACGCGGACTTTGCTGCGCATAGCCGGGGAAAGGCTGGGACGCCTGCAGCTCGGCGAGTCCTTCGAGCCATCTCGCGTTCTCCCTGAGGTCTTGGGAGAATCCGTTGCGCTGGACAACGTCTCCGGCGGCGAGCGGGAGCAGATTTATCTTGCCACTCGTCTAGCGTTGGCAGAGGTGCTGGCGAAGAACGAACGCCAGCTTGTGGTTCTCGACGATGTGTTGGCAGCCACCGACGCCGGCCGCCTGGCACGGGTGATGACCATCCTGGAGGAGGCAGCCCAGCGCTTGCAGATACTCATCCTCACCTGCCACCCTGAGAGGTATCGGGGACTGGCGGGAGCCAGGTTTATTGATTTGGAGGGGGTGGTGCGGGGGTGAGGGAGTTTAGGAGGTTTGGCAGCCATGTCGCAGATACTACAATTCTACATAGAATAGTGGATTAGGCGAACCCAGAGTTCGTCTGTATGGTTGTTGGGCGACATTTGGCTCTTAATTTTGGGACTCAATAGGTGATACGAATGGGAAAGAAACAGACGTTGGAGGACATTCTAAAGAAAAAGACAAGAGAACCCCAAATTATTTATCTTCTGGGTGGAGGTGCATCATTCTGCGCTGGACTTCCTGGCATTTTTCAATTGACGCAGTTAGTTCGATCTGGCTTACGCAATACATCCTGCAGGACGTTTGAAGAAATCGTGCAGTCCTTAATTGATAATGGGATAGAGAGCCCTAACATCGAGGACCTTCTCTCTGAATTGTACTATCGTTTGAGCGCAGTAGATTTGTCATGCCATGACCGAGAGCGGTTTAAGATGACATTGGAGGAGGCTTGCCAATATATCCAAAATGCTCTGAAGGTTGATGGCCCAACTGAGTATCACAAGGAGTTCTTACTTCATTTAGTCAGTCGTCGAGGAGCAGAACCTGCAAAAAAGGCACCCCCGATACAGATCTTTACAACCAACTATGATTTGTTGATAGAGTTGGCTTGCGAGGAATTGCATCTAGTTGCAATCAACGGCTTTGAAGGTATTTTTCACCGGCGCTGGAATCCAAATTGTTTTGACTATGACATTGGAAAGGCAACAACTCATGCGCAAACTCCACGTTTCGAACCCTCTGCTCACCACATTAGACTCTATAAGCTTCATGGCTCGCTCAGTTGGTTTGAAGACAATGGTGAATTTTGCGAGGACAAGCCATCTTTAGTGTCAAAGAGGACTCCGCTAATCATCTATCCATCGAGAGGAAAGTATGTTGAATCCATCCGCCCTCCTTTTGACTGGCTCTTCCGCAGATTTGGTGATGCGATTAGCAAAGCTAGGCTATTGATTTGCCTTGGTTATCGGTTTGCAGATGAACACCTAAACCAGTACATATATAGTGGCCTCGTTAATGGACTTTCTGTTTTGGTGTTTTCTAAAGAACCAATAGGTGCCATTGTCAACAAATCTACTTATCCTCGAGTTAGTATGATTAGCGAGGAAAGCACGATAATTGATGGTAAAGATCAAAATAAAGCTACTGATTTGTGGGCTTTTGAAAAATTCGCAAAGTGGCTTCCAGCCCTGAAGGAGGAATAACCATGGGAAAAAATCCAGAGACGGAAATCGGTTATGTCATTGAGGTTAGTGGAGAGCGTGCTGTGGTCGAGTTGACGGTCGACACCACAGTTCCATTGGACGGTGACTATTATCCAGGTCAGCTAGGCTCACATGTAAAGATCCCCTTCCGAGACCTCAATATTATTGGTGTAGTAGCCAGCATTCGCATGCTTGACATTACGCCTTCAACAAGGCCGGGCCAAGAAGTTGCTGGCGAAACTATCAGTAAGAAAGTCGCTGAGTGCCTCCTTATAGGCACTCTAAGTCACGAGGGACAATTTAGGCGTGGTGTTGCTGTATATCCGAACGTTGGGCAAAAAGTGATCATGATTGGGTCAGACGAACTAAAAGAAATCTTCTCAGAATTCGTCAGTCAGGGTTTCTCTTTTGCCTGTTTGTCTCAGGCAGAACACCAACGGGCATTCATCCATGTAGATCGCTTCTTCGGTAGGCATACTGCCATTCTCGGGACTACGGGAAGCGGAAAATCTTGCACCGTGGCAAGCATCTTACAGCAGACAATTAGCAAATACCCTGACACACATATACTCGTGATAGATTTGCACGGAGAATACGCCGCAGCTTTTCCTGACAACACTCAACTAATTGAAGCTGACCAAGTGGAGTTGCCATATTGGCTACTGAACTTTGAAGAGTTTCAAGACCTGGCTGTTGATATAACTGAATTTACTGCTCATAACCAGATTACTGGGCTTCGGGATGCGCTCTTGCTGGCCCGACAAAATATTGACAAGGAGGAAAAACTTGGACTGGGCAATGCCGTTACAGTTGACTCGCCCATATACTTTGACCTCCAGATGATGCTCCAACAGATTCGCGATTGGAACACGGAAATGGTTTCAGGCACCAGAGGTGAAAAGAAGGGGCCACTCAACGGAGTTTTTGATCGATTTTTGATTCGTTTCGACAGCAAGATCAATGACCCCAGGTTTCGGTTTATGTTCTCACCTACCCACTATTCCGGAAACGCAAACCTCCCTCAATTGCTCAAAGAATACCTTTCCATCGATACCGGCAAGAGAATGACCATCGTTGACCTTAGCGGCATTCCTTTTGAGGCTGTTGGGGTGGTAGTTTCAGTTATTTCTCGCGTGGTGTACGAATTCAATTTCTGGAATCTGGACCGAGGAGAATTTCCTATCTTGATGGTATTTGAGGAAGCGCACAATTATATTCCCAACCGTCCAGAAGCTAAGTTCTCAGCAGCAAGAGCAGCTGTAGAGCGACTCGCAAAAGAGGGGCGGAAATATGGAATTGGAATAGTAGTTGTGAGTCAGCGGCCAAAGGAGCTTTCTGAAACCGTTATTTCGCAATGTAACACCTTTATCGCAATGCGGCTCACCAACCCTGATGACCAGAATTATGTTCGTCGTCTTGTTCCCGATTCCTTGGCTGGACTTATGGACATGTTGCCCTCGCTCCGAACTGGAGAAGCGCTCATTGTTGGTGATTCAGTGATAATGCCTACCAGGGTTCTAATCGATCTTCCAAGCCCTGAACCGAAGAGTACAGATGTGAAGTTCGCTGAACATTGGGCTAAAGGCATTAGAGACATGGATGTAGACCGCGTAGTGAAGCGTTGGCGTGCAAGACGGAAAGATTTATGAATGGAAGGATTTTCGCTATATTACAAAAGCATTGCCAAAACGTCAGCTAACCCGGTGTTTGTGGCAAGCTTACACCTGCCCAAATTGGCTAACGCCAACTCGTAAGCACTGAAAACGTTATGCGCATTGATAATGCATGAGGAAGCCAAAGGAAACATAACCCATGCCTGTAGAACGCTATTTTCTCGGTTGGGATGAGCCGGTGACGGCGAAGGTGCGGGAGTTTCTGCTGCCACAGCAGCTCTCGGGGCCCGTTGATTTGGGCAAAGACTTAATCGTCGTGCCCACGCGTCAGGCGGGGCGGCGGCTGCGGGAGGCGCTAGCGCTGCACTGCGCCGAGCAGAAAACGGCGCTGCTCTCGCCGCAGGTGGTAACACCACCTTTCTTGCTGCATTCCAGCGATGAGCCAGCGAACGTGGCAAATCCCACGGAAGTAGCGGCGGTGTGGACGGATGTGCTGATGAAAGCCGACCTCGCTGAATACGGCGGGCTTTTCCCGGCGAGGGCGACGGAGCAGAATTTCGCCTGGGCGATGCACACCGGCGAGATGATTCAAAGACTGCGCGACGCTCTAGTGGAGGGGGGATACCTGATTGCGGATGTGCTAGACAAATTCGGCGACGTTCTGGAGGAGACGGAGCGCTGGCGGGACCTCGCTAAACTGGAGGAAGCCTACCTGAAACAGCTCGAAGAACTGGGAAGATGCGACCCGTCTGATATCATGATAAAGCAATCTCAAACCCCGAAGCTGCCTGAGGGCGTTGAGCGCGTAGTGATAGCGGCGGCGCCCGACCCCACACCACTCGTGATACAGGCGCTGGAGCACCTCGAAGAGCAGATTTCCATTGTTGTATTGATACATGCTTCTCAGTCGCTGGCGGACTATTTCGATGAGTGGGGGCGTCCCATAGCGGAGAGCTGGCATGATTTGCGTATTGACATACCCCATGCCGAGGAGAACGTCGTCCTGGCGGGCACTCCCGTTTCCCAGAGTAAAAAGACGCTGGAGGCTATAGCGGGAGAAGCTGACCGCTTCGGCCCCAACGACATCGCCATCGGCGTGCCCGACGGCAGGGTAACGCCGTTTCTGGCCGCCGACCTCGAAGGTAAGGGGCTGCTGGCGTTTGACCCTGCGGGAAAAGCGTTGAGCCAGCATCCGCTGTACCATCTCCTTGAGGCGTTCCGCTCCCTGGTCAACGAGGACGACTACGCAGCCTTCAGCTCGTTTCTGAGACACGCCGACGTGCTTGACTTTCTTCAGAGGAAATACCACCTGTCGCCTCGCTGGCTGCTGAAAGAGCTGGACGACTTCCAGAACTCCTGTCTGCCACAGGCGCTGGAGGATATAACAGGCTGCCTTTCTCGCCAGGGTGAGCAAGAGCGATGGAAATTCAGGAGCATGCAGAGGGCGGTGGCATTTGTTTGGGAGCAGGTGAATAGCTTCCGTAAAGGCGACCTCGATGACGTAGTGCGGTCGCTGCTGCAGACTATATACCAGGGTCGAACGCTCAACCCCAACAACCCCGAAGATGTGGAGTTCATAGAGGTAGCGGAGCTTATAGATGCTGCGCTGCGTGAGTTTTCTGGTGGAGTACTAGAAGCCCTGGGAGTGGAGAAAAGGTATGCCCTGGAGCTTCTGCTGCGCCGGCTGGAGGGGCAGCGTTACTCCACCGAGCGTGAGGGCGCTGTAATTGACCTTGAGGGCTGGCTTGAGCTGCCCTGGAACAGTGCTTCACTCCTGATTGTCACCGGAATGAACGATGGCGTGGTGCCCGATAGCCAGTTAAGCGATGTATTTTTGCCCGATTCACTCCGAGACCAGTTGAACCTCAGGCACGATGCAGACAGGTTTGCCAGGGATATGTATTTGATGCGTGGACTCATCGAGTCCCGCTGTCAGGATGGGGGAAGGGTCTGCTTCATTGCGGGAAAAACGAGCAGCGAGGGCGAGCCTTTAAGACCGTCGCGATTGCTCTTTTGCTGCGACGATGCGGAGTTGCCCCGCCGCGTTGAGCGGCTTTTCGGAGACCCCGACGAGAGGCGGGACAACCATCCCGCCACCATAAGCTTTCCGCTGGAGGCAACGCCTCCTGCGGACATTAAAGCCGCTCGTCTGGACCTCTCAAGATTGCCGGTTACCTGGTTTAAGGACTATCTGGCCTGCCCCTTCCGTTTTTACTTGAAGCACGTTCTGGGCATGGAGGAGCTGGACGACGAAAAGAGGGAGCTGGACGCCATGGACTTCGGCAAGATGGTGCATTATGCCCTGCAGAAAATGGCTGGAGATGATGGGATGCGCCAGGGCGAAAAGGAACATGAACTGAGCGACTTCCTGTGCGCTCGGGCGGAGGACTGGATAAAGGAGCGCTTCGGCTCATCCCCACCACTGCAACTAGGCATACAGCTTGATGCGGCGCGACAGCGACTCAACGCAGCGGCGCGTGAGCAGGTGAGGCTGGTTCGGGAAGGCTGGGAGATTATGCGTTCTGAGATGGTGGCTGAGAAAAAACTATCTGGCATGCTCATGCGGGGAAGGATTGACCGCATTGATCGCCACCGCGATAGCGGCTTGATACGGGTTTTGGATTACAAGACTTCCGACAATGCGGAAAGTCCTGAGAAAGCTCATATCGGCTCCTTATCACGGAATATATGGGAATATGCCAGGGTCGATGTCAACAACGCAGAGAAGTGCTGGATTGATTTGCAACTGCCGCTTTACCGTCTGCTGCTTTGTGAGAAAGAGGAATTTCAAGGACAGATGGAGCTGGGATATTTCAATTTACCCAAAGCTGTAACCGAGACGGGCGTGGCGATATGGGAAGGTTTGTCCGATGCCCTGCTGGAATCTGCTGGGGTTTGCGCCGAGGGCGTCATCGAGAATATCCAGAGGCGCAGGTTCTGGCCACCGTCGGCAAAGGTGCAGTATGACGATTTTGAAAGCCTGTTCCATGCCGATATTGCCGACTGTATAAACGTGGAAACGTTCCAGGCCTTCATGGAGGGAGGCTAATGTGTGCCTATTTTGTCATTGCGGGGAGCAGTCCCCTGCCAGGTAAGAGGAGGGGGCATGCGGGATGCCTTTTCTGCGACGAAGCAATCTCACGGAGAGATTGCCACGCCTTCGGCTCGCAATGACAGGGTAAGGGGAGAAACACGATGACGATAGAGAGAATCGGCCATAAAGCCATAGCGGCATCCGCTGGCTCGGGTAAGACGTTTCAGCTCGCCCATCGCTATATACAGCTCCTGGCAAATGGCGTTAGTCCGGACCAGATAGTGGCGCTGACGTTTTCGCGAAAGGCAGCGGGAGAGATATTCGATTCAATCGTCAGATACCTGTGCCAATCCGCCAGTTCGCCCGAGCAAGCGGGGGGAACCGCAGAGCGGATTGGCAAGAGGGGCTTCGTCCAGGGGGATTTCTTAAAGTTGCTTCGCAACCTGATGGATAGCCTGCACCGTCTTCACGTGGGCACGCTGGACAGCTTCACGGTGGGCATTATCCGAACCTTTCCCATGGAACTGGGAATTCCCACGAATTTTCAGATGCTGGACAACGAGGGGGCAGAGGCAAAGAACGCCCGGCAGGAGGTGCTTGATACAATCTTTGCCGTTCGCCAGGCGGATGATGGGACACAGCGAGAGTTCCTGGAAGCCTTCAAACAGGCTACCTTCGGCCAGGAGGAGAAGAGCCTGGAGCGCAGCCTGGATACCTTCATCGGTGATTATCGAAAGCATTATCAAATATTGCCCTCATCTAATTTCTGGGGGAAGGAGAGCGTAATCTGGCCTGAGGGGTCACTATGGCTTAAGCCAACTGCTGATGTTGCATCCGCCGCTGCCGCACTCCTAAGCTCACTTGGGATGAGCAACCTCCCAAAGAGGTTGTCGGATGGTCTGGCGAGGTTTGCCGATTTTGCCAGCAGCTACAGCGAATCGGCCATGTGGGATGACAACTTGAGCAAAGGAGTTGTCTTTCAAGCGCTGCTGGAGAGTGGTGAAAGACTGAAGAAGGGTGAAATCATGCTGCAATATGGCAAGAGCGAATCCACTCTCAGTGCTGAACAAGGTGAGTCGATTTTCACGCTCCTGAGCCATGTGGTTAGCATGGAACTGCGCAGCGCGTTGAAGAAGACACGCGGTATTTACCAGGTGCTGGAGCAATATGAGCAGTTCTACGATTATATCGTCAGACGGCAGGGTAGGCTCACCTTCACCGATGCCCAGTACCTGCTGACGGCAGCCAACAGCTATAGCGGTGGCTCCCTGCTTAGCCGTACGCCCGATGAAGATACGCGGTTGTACATAGATTACCGCCTCGACTGCAAGCTCGACCACTGGCTGCTGGACGAATTTCAGGATACCAGTGATTTGCAGTGGGAGGTGCTGCGCAACCTCGTCGATGAGATATTGCAGGATACCAGCGGACGGCGCAGCTTTTTCTACGTTGGCGACGTCAAGCAGGCTATCTACGGCTGGCGCGGCGGCAATTCCAGGCTATTCGGCAGCATACTGGAGC
>Ga0315533_1002525_pt1 | contig 12611 bp, 10 predicted proteins | sample SalMarSW160130MG_FD_203081 | JGI IMG/M metagenome (GOLD analysis project Ga0315533, IMG submission 203081) | Salt marsh sediment microbial communities from the Plum Island Ecosystem LTER, Massachusetts, United States - Salt Marsh Sediment SW1601-30 ...
CCATCGGCGTGGGCGGGGCCGATGCGGTGGATGTCATGGCCGGCATGCCCTGGGAATTGAAGTTCCCCAAGCTGATTGGCGTGAAGCTGACCGGCGCGCTGAGCGGCTGGGCCGCGCCGAAGGACATCATCCTCAAGCTGGCCGGCATTTTGACCGTCAAAGGCGGGACCGGCTCTATCGTCGAGTATTTCGGCGATGGTGCTGGGGGCCTGTCATGCACAGGCAAGGCCACAATCTGCAACATGGGCGCCGAGCTCGGCGCAACCACGTCGCTGTTTCCGTTCGATGAAAAGATGGCCGCTTATCTCGAGGCCACCCACCGCGTGTGCGTTGCCCGGGCCGCCCAAGCCGTGGCCGAGCACCTGCGTGCGGACGACGTCGTGTATGCGGACCCAGAGGGGCATTTCGACCAGGTCGTCGAGATCGACCTGGCGACGCTCGAGCCGCACATAAACGGTCCGTTCACGCCCGACGCCGCGTGGCCTATTTCGCAGTTTGCCAAAGCGGTCAAGGACAATGGTTACCCGCAAGAGTTGGCTGTGGGGTTGATCGGCTCCTGCACGAACTCCTCTTACGAAGACCTTGGCAGGGCGGCGTCGCTGGCGCGCCAGGCCGCCGGGAAGAAACTCACGGCTAGGGCCCAGTTCCTGATTTCCCCCGGCTCCGAGCAGGTCCGCTACACCGCCGCACGCGACGGCCGGTTGGAGGCGTTGCAAAGCATCGGCGGCGTGGTGCTGGCCAATGCCTGCGGGCCGTGTATCGGTCAGTGGGTGCGCGAAGGTGCCGACAGGCACGAGCCGAATTCCATCGTCCATTCGTTCAACCGGAATTTCGCCGAGCGGGCCGACGGCAACCCCAACACGCACGCGTTCGTGGCCTCGCCTGAGACCGTGACGGCGCTCGTCTTGGCGGGCGACCTGGCCTTCAACCCGCTCACCGACACGCTGATGAATGAGGACGGCGAAGCAGTCACGCTCGACCCGCCTGAGGGTGCTGAGTTGCCGCCGAACGGCTTTGCAGTGGACGGCCCCGGCTACCAGTCCCCTGCCGAGGACGGTAACGGCATCGAAATTGCCGTGGCGCCCAACTCCGAGCGGTTGCAGTTGATCGAGCCGTTCCCCGCGTGGGACGGCGCCGATCTCGAGGGTCTCAAACTGCTCCTCAAGGTCAAGGGCAAGTGCACCACAGACCACATCTCGATGGGCGGGCCGTGGCTGCGCTTCCGCGGCCACCTCGACAACATCTCGAACAACTGCTTCATCGGCGCGGTCAACGCATTCAATGGCAAGACCAATTGCGTCAAGAACCAGCTCACGGGCGCGTACGGCCCTGTGCCGGAAACCCAGCGTGCGTACAAAGCCCAGGGCGTCGGGACAGTCGTCGTGGGCGACGACAACTACGGCGAAGGCTCCTCACGCGAACACGCCGCCATGGAACCCCGCCATCTGGGCGTCCGCGCCATCCTCGTGAAGTCCTTCGCGCGCATCCACGAGACCAACCTCAAAAAACAAGGCTTGCTCGCCCTCACATTCGCCGACAAGGCCGACTACGACAAGGTTCAGGAAGATGACACCATCGACATCCTCGGCCTGGCCGATTTCACCCCCGGCGCACCCCTGACCGTCATCCTCCACCACGCCGACGGCGCCGCCGACCAACTCCAGGCCAACCACTCCTACAACGAAACCCAAATCGCCTGGTTCAAAGCCGGCAGCGCGCTGAATCTTGCCAAGGCGCGGGCGCGGTGAATCCTTAGCGCTCCCGTGAAGATAAGGAAAACACGACCTCGGCGCGTTGGTGGGCGAGTATCCAGAAAATGCCAATGTTTGACACACATTGTTATTTCTGGTACGTTCTTGGGCAGACGAGGAGGTGATATTGTGAATGTATCGTTGACGCCGGAACTTGAGGGCTTCGTCCAGCAGAAGGTCGAGTCGGGTCGATACAACTCGGCGAGCGAGGTCATCCGGGAGGCCCTCCGGCTACTCGAGGACCACGACGCGTTGCGCCAAATCAAGCTGGATGCGCTCCGAAAGGAGATCGCCATTGGGCTCGAACAAGCTGAACGGGGAGAAGTCAGCCCACTGGACATCGAGTCGATCAAGGCCAAAGGGCGGGAGCTACTTCGAAAACAGCAGGAAGGGTCCTCCTAATGTTTCGGGTTCAGCGAACGTCCCAAGCGGAACGTGACCTTGTGGCGATCTGGAGCTTCGTCGGAGAGTGGAATCCCGAGGCGGCGGACCGTTTGTTGGAGACCATTGACCAGAAATGTGACACGCTTGCCCAGGCGCCACAGATGGGTCGGAGCCGCGAGGACCTCGCTCCGTCCCTCCGCAGCTTCCCTGTGGGCGACTACACCATCTTCTACCGGGCCATCGAAGATGGCATCGAGATTATGCGCGTCCTTCATGGGGCACGAGACGTTTACCGCATCTTTGAAGGGGGGTAACGTATGACGCGTCTTCTGCGTCCACGGTCTCGCCGGGGGAGGTCGCAAGACCCACCGCTGTTCTCAACGTCCTCGGCCTGTGTTGTGGAGCTATTGGGTCCAAGACGGCCGTTGGGATTCGCACTTTTCCATGGCGTTTATGGTATAAGTAGATTTTCGGTGGTTACAGACTGGAGAGGGCATGAAACGCTTCACGTCTTCGTCGTTCTGAGCGAAAGGGAAGGAACTCTTTCCGCACGCAAATTGCTCGAAGCACGCTATCTTCGCTTCGCTCAAAATGACCTGAAGTGTGTGAACCGTTTCGTGATCCCCGTAGTGGGTGTGTGAAATCGCAATGGTTTTGTCAGGAAAGCCCGGTTTTGTGTTTGAGAATTATGGCGGGTCCTATCAGTTGCGGATTCGTACGGCGGAGGACTTGGCCGCGCTGGAGGAACTGGATGAACCGTTCTGGATGGCCACCAGCGCCCCGGTGGACCAGTTAACCTGCGACCCGGTCCTGTTGCGGCGGCTGGACCGCGATGGTAACGGCCGGATCCAGAGTTGGGAGCTTCGACAGGGTGCTCGCTGGCTGTTGCACATGTTGCGCAATCGGCAAGCAGTCACTGCGCGAAGTGATGTGCTTGACCTGGAATCGCTGGATAGGAGCGATGAAGATGGCCAACATCTATATGACACGGCGAAACGGGTGTTGCGGAACCTCGGCCAAGGCGACGGTACCCACCTTAGCCTGACGCAAGTGCGCCACCGCAAGAGAATTCTCGCGCAAGGCGCCCAGAACGGCGATGGTGTCATTCCGCCTGAGAGCGTGCCCGAGGAGGACTTAAGGGCCTTTGTGGAAGATATCGTGGCCACGGTGGGCTCGGTGCCCGATCTCAGCGGGACCCCTGGCACTAATCGGGAACTTCTTGACACTTTCCTCGAGAACTCCAAGGCCCTGCTGGCCTGGCACGAAGAGCTCGAACAGAATGCCGGCGGAGGAGCGCTTCTGCCCTTTGGTGCAGATATGCCTGAGCGATATGAGCTATACGCGCGGTTGGCGCCAACCATCAACGCGTATTTCCGGCACTGCCAGGTAGTGGCGTTCAACGAGACGCTCGGGCGTGCTTCGGCAGAAGCGCCCTGCCCGGAGGACATCTTCCTGAGTGAGGAGCGGGCAACTGAGTATCTTGCGCAGGCTCCCTTGGCACAGCCCCGAGCGGATGGGGTATTGGCCCTGGGAGAAGCGATCAATCCGTTTTACACCGATGCGCTGGCCGAATTGGCGCAGAAGGTTCTGGCGCCGCTTCTGGGTGATGGGTCCCGCGGCGGCAAGCTTGACGAACAACAGTGGCAAGCGGTCAAACGCGCCTTTGCGGCGTACGAGCATTGGCTCGAGAGCAAGAGCGGGGGACAAGTCGAGTCACTGGGCCTGGACAAACTGCAGCGTTACACAGACAGCGACCTGCACGAGCGCCTCGGGGCGCTGATCGAAGCCGATTTGGCGGCGGGCAAAGAGCTCGAGGCGTTGCACGACCTCGAGTATTTGATCCTGCTCCAGCGCTGGTTTTTGGACCTTTGCAACAATTTTGTCAGCTTCCCCTATCTTTATCATCCCGAGCAACGCGCCATGTTCGAGATGGGCCGCCTGGTGCTGGGAGGAACGATCTTCAACTTCAATGCGCGCGTGTCCGACGTGAATGCCCACAGCGCCGTGGCGGCGCGTTCGGGCATCTATCTGCTCTATTCTGAGGTAACCGGCGCTTCGGAAACCGAGGGGTTTTTCATCGTGACGCCGGTCACAAGCGGGCCCCTTGCCGACCTCGGCGTTGGAAAGCGGGGGGTCCTCTTCGACCCGGCGGGGCGGGAATGGGATACGCGCGTGGTCAAGGTCGTGGAGAATCCGGTGAATATCCGCGAGGCCATTGCCGCACCTTTCAAACGGATTGCCGCGTTGATTGCATCGGCTGTGGAACGCATTACGTCCGGGGCGGAACAGCAGCTACAAACGCAGATAACTCAAGCCACCACGTCTCTTGAAACGGGCATCAAGGAGGGTATTGCGCCCGCTCCAGCGGAAGCGGCCGGAACCGTCGCGTCGACGGATTCAGGTAGGAGCGTCAGCGGCATGCGCGATCTCGTGTTGGCCGGGGGCGTAGTCGTGGCGGTGGTAGGCTCGTCCTTTGCATTTATTGCCAGCACATTTGCCTCGATGGACGCCTGGGACGTGCTGGCGGCGCTGGGCGTCGGCTTGGCCATTATCCTCATCCCCACCATCCTGATCGCCTCCCTCAGGCTGCGGCGAAGGAATTTGAGCGCGGTTCTTGAAGCCTCCGGCTGGGCCATCAATGCGCCCATGCGACTCACAGGCGGGTTAAGCCGGCTCCTCGTTCACGAGCCGGTTCATCCGAAGAGTTTCAGGCGCCTCCCCGAAGACCTGACTCGCGCCCTTGCCCGCGCCATTCGAAGCGACCGCCGGCCGTAGAGGGCAGCCCGTAAGGAACCGCGAAAGGTAAAGACCCATGCCGGAGAACATTTACGAGAAGATTTGGGACGCCCATGTGGTCTGTGAGGAGGCGGGGCGGGACACGATCTTGTACATCGACCGGCACTTCGTGCACGAGGTGACGTCGCCGCAGGCCTTCGAGGGGTTACGATTGGCCAAGCGGAATGTCCGCAGGCCGGAGTTGACGTTTGCCACGATGGACCACAACATCCCGACTCGGGACCGCTCGAAACCCATTGAGGACGAAATGGCGCGGAAACAGGTCGAGGCGCTCTCGGCGAACTGTAAGGAGTTCGGCATCACGTGTTTCGACATGTTCGACGCGCACAACGGCATCGTCCACGTGATCGGGCCGGAACTGGGCCTGACGCTGCCGGGCATGACCATCGTTTGCGGGGACTCACACACCGCCACCCACGGCGCGCTGGGCGCGCTGGCCTTTGGCATCGGCACGAGCGAGGTCGAGCATGTTCTGGCGACGCAGACGTTGCTCCAGAAGAGGATGAAGACCATGGAGGTCCGCGTCAACGGCACGCTCCAGGACGGCGTGTCGGCGAAGGACGTGATCCTGGCGATCATCGGCCGGATCGGCACGGCAGGCGGCACGGGCTATGCCATCGAGTTCACGGGCGAGGTCATCCGCGCCATGACCATGGAAGGGCGGTTGACCGTGTCGAACATGACCATCGAGGCGGGTGCCCGCGTCGGGCTGATTTCGCCTGACGAAACCACCTTCGCCTACCTCGAGGGCCGGGAGTTCCTGCCCAGGGACAAGACGTGGGACGAGTTGGTAGCACAGTGGTCGGGTTGGGCCTCCGATCCGAACTGCACCTACGACGCGGCGGTCGAACTGAACGGTTCGGCTATCGAACCCCAGGTGACCTGGGGCACCTCACCGGGCATGGTTACCTCGATCACGGGCAAGACGCCTGTGCTTGGGGAGGTTGCGGACGAAAGCCGACGCCTTGCCGCGGCAGAGGCGCTCAGGTACGTGGGGCTTGGCGAAGGCATGCCCATGACAGAGGTCAAACCGAACAAGGTATTCGTGGGCTCGTGCACGAATGGGCGTATCGAGGACTTCCGCGCGGCCGCGAGGGTGGCCAAGGGCTACAAGAAGAACCCGGCCATCGAGCAGGTGTTGGTCGTGCCCGGTTCATACAAGGTGAAGAGGCAGGTGGAAGCGGAAGGGCTGCACAATGTCTTCATCGACGCCGGATTCGAATGGCGTGACCCGGGGTGCTCAATGTGCCTGGGCATGAACGACGACGTGCTCGCGCCCGGCGACCGCTGCGCTTCGACGTCTAACCGCAATTTCGAGGGCCGCCAGGGCAAGGGTAGCCGCACGCACCTCGTCAGCCCGGCCATGGCCGCCGCCGCCGCGATCAAAGGCCGTTTCGTCGACGTACGGGAGTGGGAATACAAGTAAGAGCTATCAGTTCGCACCTCGCACCTCGCACTTCGCACCTCGCACTGAGAACTGATACACACACAAGGGGTCATGGGGACACCGAGGGGGATTCATTTCGCGGAAGGGTGTTGACCGTAACGCAGGTACCAGGGCTAAGTTCCAGTTCGGCGCCGGCATTGCCATCGCGCACCGCGATTTCGAGGTAGCCCGAACTGCCAATCAACGCCAGCGGCCGGCCCGGCGCGACATCGCCGTACGTAGCATAAAGCCCCTCGATGCAGTGGTCTCCCGCGCGGACTGCCTCAATCGCCACATCGGCCAGAAGGCTATGCGGGATATTGGTGATCGCGTTTCCAAACCGGTCTACGTGGATGACCGTTCCTTGCAAGCGCCTTTCGCTTTCGCGCTCAGGACAGGGCACATCGAGCAACACGATTTCGCCCAGGAGGTCGCCGACCTCCTCGAGCGGGGCGCCGCAAGCCAGACGTCCGGCCGTGGGCGCGAAGATGTCCCGGCCGTGAAACGTGGCGCTCACGGGATGGCGCATGAACACCGGATTCGAAACGACCCGTGCCTCTTCGACCGGATGTTGGCGGGCAAACAGGCTGAGCAGGCCGTTGTCGGGACACACGAAGCGCTGTCCGCCCGCGGACACGACAATCGGCGCGCGCCCCGTACCCACGCCCGGGTCGACCACGGCCACGTGAATGGTGGCGGGGGGGAAATACGGGGCGGCTCCCGCCAAGAACAGCGCGCCCTCGAGAACGTCTTGTGGCGCGATGTCATGGCTCAGATCGACCATCTGGACACCTGGACACTCGCAGCACAACACGCCCTTCATCGCGGCGACATAAGGGTCCCGCTTGCCGAAGTCTGTCGTGAGGGTCACTACGGACATCGATCATTCATTCCCCGGCCCACCGCAGTCAAAAAGAACCATTTTGCCCCCACCAGGACGATTTCTTCCCCGCACTGTGCGGAACTATACGCCCAATAATATCAGGCGCATCGTATTTGTGAAAACGTGTACTTGGCGCGTCGATCAGTACACCAACCTGAATGCCAGGAGCTCTAACTCGACAATGAGGTGTGCGAGTCCGGGGAGAAGCGCATTCCTGCGCCTGACAGTCCACTGGGTGAGCAGCAACGAGAACAGGGCCATCCCGAACGCTTCGATGAGTGGTTTTTGGAGGTGGTACACGCCTTCGAACAGCGGGATGATGAGCCACCCGAATCGCGGCCAGCGCTTATGCACGTGCGTCAGGAGGAAGTACCGATGCAGGAATTCCCAGCCGACCAACCATGAGAATGTCCAAAGGAGTGTTTGCTTCGAGTATTGCCACTTCCTTGCCCAGGGATACTCACCCAGGCCACGGTATAGACTGCGGAGACCCGGGAACAACGGAATCGCCAGCACCGCCACGAGCCCCAGTGCGGCCATGACCAGCAAGAGGTATATGTCGCGCCGCTTCCATCGTTTGAATCCGAAGTACCCCCAATCCATCCGTGGAAGACTGCACACAAACGGGATCGCGAACCACGCCAGAAACTTATACACGTCAAATCCGTTGCGCAACCGACACCGGAACACGCCCCAATCAAATCCAAACTTCGCATTGGAGGTGGCCAAGGCGTCAATGGCCAACACAGCGATGGCATACCCGACGATGAGTAACGTCGGCAGCCATCCTTCGGGGCTCAGGACAAGCCTTTTCGATCGTTCACCCGCCATTATCAGTTCACCGTTCGAAGTGCGAAGTGCGAACTGATAACTTCGAACTCAGAACTTCGCACTTCGCACGGATAAGACTTCTTTCTCGTAGGCCCTGACTTCTTCCATCCAGGCGAATCCAACGGGCACGCCGTGTTTCAGGCAGTAGTAGTCCCACACCGCGCCCGCGGGCAGTGTTTTGAGCTCCTCGAGCATGGCCAGACGCGCGGTAAAGTCACCGGCCTGTTCCATTTCGCGCAGGCTGGACGTAGGCTCGAGCAGGGCCAGTAACAGCGCCTTGATCATGTTGCGCGCGCCAATCACCCAGGCCGCGATCCGGTTGATGCTTGCATCGAAGAAGTCCAAGCCGATGTGCACCCGGTCCAGATATCCCCCGCGTACGATCTCCTCCGCGATGGCCCGCAGCTCGTCATCGAGGGTTACAACGTGGTCGCTGTCCCAGCGCACGCCACGGCTCACGTGCAGCAGGACTTCGTCCAGGAAGGTCAGGATGGCCGAGAGCTTGTCGGAGATCACCTCGGTTGGATGGAAGTGCCCGGCGTCGAGGCACAACAGCGTGTCGTTGCGCAGGGCGTAGCCCATGTAGAACTCGTGCGAGCCGACCACGTAGCTCTCCGAGCCGATGCCGAAGAGCTTCGACTCGACCGAGTCCAGGTTGTATCGGGGGTCAAGCTTCTCGGCGAGGATCGCATCCAGTGAGTCGCGCAGGAGTTCACGCGGCGCCTTGCGGTCCACCGTGGCGTCCTTATAGCCGTCCGGAATCCAGAAGTTGGTGACGCACGGCGAGCCGAGCGTCCTGCCGATGTGCTCGCCGATCGCGCGGCACGCGATGCCGTGCTCGACCCAGAACCGGCGGATGCCCTCATCATAGCTGGCGAGTGTAAAGCCGCTTTCGGCCTTAGGGTGGGAGAAGTAGGTCGGGTTAAAGTCCATGCCGAGCCCGTTGGCCTTGGCCCAGTCGATCCAATTGGCGAAATGCTCCGGGGCCAGCTCGTTGCGCTCGACCTTGCGCCCGCTCGTCTCGGCGTAGATGGCGTGCAGATTGAAGCGGTGCTTGGCCGGGATCAGGCTAAAGGCCTTATCCGCATCGGCACGTAGCTCGTCGGCGTTCCGGGCCTTGCCGGGGTAGTTGCCCGTGGCTTCGATGCCGCCGCCGGACAGGCCCGCGCCGCGCTCGAAGCCGCCCACGTCGTCCCCCTGCCAGCAGTGAAGTGAGATGGGAATCATCGTAAGGCGCTCGATGGCTTGATCAGTGTCTACGCCGTGCGCCGCGTACCGTTCCCGAGCCAGGCGGTAGGCTTGCTCAATGGGCGCCTCGCGTGAGGGCGTCGTTATCGCTGACTTCTCTCGGTTCCGGTTCTTCACCTTCGCTTTCCAGAATCGCTTGCAACTGCGGTGCCAGGGGCGGTAGATCGTGCATAATGGTGTCCCATATTACCTCGGGTTTCACTCCCCAGTACACGTGCACCGCAAAATTGCGCATGTCGCGCATAGGCTGCCATGGCACGTCAGCATATTTATCGACGATGTACGGTGGGACGTGGCGCGCGGCCTCGCCAATCAGGATAAACTTCCGGACCACCGCGTCTTGCGTTTTCTCATCGGCCAGAAACGCTTTACAGTCCATCCCAGCTACATAGCGCTGAATCTTCGCAATGGCCTCGATGATGTCCGTCAGGCAAAACCGCCAGTGCCTAGGTGACATCGATGGCCTCCTTGTGTATGCGCTCCTTGAGCGCAGGATGTTCGGCGCCACGTTGGACCAAATCCACCTTTGGCACATCAAGCATTTCTTCCAACCGGTGCTGCACTCGAAATACGTCAAACAGACTCACTCGCCGATCGAATTCTATCAACAGGTCTACATCGCTGTCCTCGCGGGCATCATCACGCGCGGTCGAACCGAACAAAGCCAGCGATGTGGCGCCCATGGCCCGCAGCTCGTCCCAATGCTGCCGCAACACGCCCATCGCCTTATCCCGCTTCATCGTGCTGCACCTTTCTACTTCAAGCCTGAATCCGACCTTATCGCAATTGAAACCTGGTACACAAAACACTTGTCAGCTTGCCCTCTCGAGGACCGTGCGGGACTCGATGTGATCCGCGAGTTCCTTGGGCTGCCACCAGGTGGGCTTGAGCTTGCGTGGGCTGAAGCATTTTTCCGCCTGATCGCGGTAGTGGGGCGAATCGGGGCGGTCGCTGTTACCGACGGGCAGGTACATCCAGCTTTGGACGGGTTTTGTCATCACGCAAATCTGCGTCGATGTCTGGCCGGATCGCCCCCAGCGCGTATGATCTTCGCGCTCACGCTCATAGCCCACGTTGCGCAGGGTTGTCAACCCGTTGCCACCTCCGCCGCCAAGCGGCCAGGAAACGTCGTCGCGGCCGACACGGAATGTATCGCCATAGGTTGCCTTGAGGGTCCCGTGATCGGCTTTGAGCGTCGTCATAGCCGAGGCTAACGAGCCCGCGGCCGCCTCGAGTTCCTCGTCGGTCAACTCTACTGGCGGGGCGGGCTTGCCAACCGCCGCCATTAGGCAATCGATCCGCTTAGCGACCGTACGCACCGCCTCAGCCCCGTGGTCCTCGATGAGCTGTTTGCGCCAGTAGTAGTACTTGAGCGCGCCGGTCGAGTCACGGCGCAGCTCGCAGTCCCACGCCAGCAGGTCGTCCATACCGGCGGCGTAATCCGGGTTTGCGCGAAGCTCCCCGCCGAACTTGGCATCGGCTTGTTTGAGCACCTCCAGCCAGCGCTCCACGCCGTAGGGATGGATATCGACGGCATAGGCGAGCGCCTCTTCGATTGTCACAGAGTCGTCCCCCTGCAGCAGTTCCACCGCCCGTGCTCCACGCTGATTGGTATGGCCGCCGTCCGACCCGTATATGTACGGCAGGAACTTGTCGGGCGTTAGCGGACTGTTCACCATCATGACGTCCGGCGGGATGTTGCAGTTTTGCATGTACCCCTGCGGCGGGTTCAGGACCTGCACGTGGTCCGAAGCGGAGTGTAGCCCCTTCCACTCGGTGGCCGACGTCGAGCCGTCCACGGGGCGTGACCAATCATATCCGTCGGGCCGCCGCGGGACCCGGCCCGTGCGCTGGTAATAGATGTTCCCGGACGTATCAGCGACCATGACGTTTTGCGGGAACAGCATCCGTGTGTCCATGGCTGCGACGGCGCCTCGGTAGTCCTTGGCGAAGTTGAATTCGTACCACGCCTCGTTTATCTGGACCGCTTCGGCGTAGGCCATCTTTGCGGCATAGGCTTTCCCGCCGCGCATGGCGAGTATGGGTCCGTGATGGGATTCCCAAATGGTGATTTTCTGGGGCTCGGCGCCCTTGACCTCGATGGTGACCTCGCGGGAGATCATTGTACGCCATTCGCCGTCGTAGAGGTACTTGGCCGGGTCATCCTCTTTGAGCGTGAGTTTATAGATATCGGCCGTGTCCGGCCCGCCCGTCGTCATGGCCCACGCTATGTCCGCGTTATGCCCCAGGCCGATGTACGGGAACCCGGACAGCGTGACCCCGCTGCCGTGCAGCTCGCCCGCGTGGATGCGAAACTCCCAAAAGCGCGACGTGCCCCACCACGAAAGGTGTGGGTCGATGTATAGGATGGCCGCGCCTTCGGCGCTCCGGCTTGGGGACACCGACCACTGATTGGACGCGCGTTGCGTTTTGTCGAACCCCGGTTTGATGCCGCCCCGCCTAAGGTCTCCGAAGGCCTGGCCGCTCGACCAGCCGTAGAGAAACAGGCGCCCGAACGCAACCACCATGTACTCGTCCACCTCGCGGTCGCCCCACCAGTCCGGCACATCCTCCGGGTGCGCCGCGTAGAAGTCGTTGATGCCCCGGACGAACGCGCGGGCATGCTTGCGCGCCTCGGGTCCGATACGGTCGGCAAAGCGCTTGGCCTTGCCGTAATGGTCCCACATGTGCGTGACCTCATCGGATTGCACCGCACCGCGGCCCTCGAAGCGCGCACTTTCACCCATAGCGCGCATAAAGTTCTTCAGCAGCTCCTCGGGCCGGTCATCGGCCTGGGCCCAGCCCTGGGCATACAGGCCCGCCTCGACCGTCGGCGCGTAGATGTGCGGTACGCCCCACGTGTCGCGATAGACCACCGTCTTGCCCGCATCCGCGCCCGTCCCGGGCAAATCTGCAGCGCCGGCAACGACGGCGAACGCGAACACTGTGGCCAGCACGAAAATGGGTCGGATTACTTTGGTGATCATGTGCCTCTCCTTCTCGCGTGTAGTCTTACTATGTGAACTGTCGGCAGTTGAGCAGCGAAATGACTTCCTTCTCCGCGTCACTTCGCAAACACCGACCATCCTAGCATACGTCGGCACTGGATGTGGAACCCGGTTTGAGAGAGACCGGGGCGAGCCCCCATTCACCCCGGTCTCGGTGTGTGCCTGCTACGCGCCGTTCCGCGCGCTTCCGTGGACCCTATTCGCCACTGGCCCAGTATACGATGTTAGCGAAGTAGCCGTTTACCGGGAACTTCGAGGACGGGTACTTAACGAACTCCGCGTAG
>Ga0315533_1002526_pt1 | contig 12610 bp, 12 predicted proteins | sample SalMarSW160130MG_FD_203081 | JGI IMG/M metagenome (GOLD analysis project Ga0315533, IMG submission 203081) | Salt marsh sediment microbial communities from the Plum Island Ecosystem LTER, Massachusetts, United States - Salt Marsh Sediment SW1601-30 ...
CGAAAAGTCCGAGGAAATCATTGTCCGGATTATTAGTATCAATTACAAGAAATTGAACTTTATGATTGTTGCCGTCAAATGTTCCAATAAAAGGGATTCCCTGAAATCCTGAAGATGAGCTTATATCAGGAGCGAGAGGGGCTTGTGTAAAGGGTGGGAGGCCGGTGACGTTGGGGTCGAGGTCGATATCGTTGTTTAGGATAAAGCATTTATCTAAGAGGTTCGCATCTGAGCCAATCTGTAATAATTGTTCGGCGGTTTCGATCTGGTAAGGGTCGTTCGGCTCGCCTGTGCCGCCTGAAAAGAAGGCAAAACAGGCTGGGGAAATTACTAAGAAAAAAATAAAACCGGCAAAAACTACAGTCGGATATTTTCTTATCTCGCAGCGATGCATAGTCTCTCCGCAATAATAACAAAAAAGCAATTAAAAATTGATATCAAAAACATTATACATAGATTAGCGAAAAAAACAAGTATTTTTTTGATTTTTCTGTTAATTATCATAATTGGCAATGTCCTTTATTTCGTTAATGTAGGGCCGTTACAGTTACTCCATCGGCAAGACCACGGAGGATAAAGATGGCGGGGGTCAAAATACAAACTTCCAACATTGAACATCCAACTTTCAATAAGAGACAGAGGGCGGAGGGCGGAAAGTCGAGTGCGATTCGATGAATAATACTAAAGTTAATAAACTCGCCCCAGGGCAAGGGGGTTGCTCACGGTCCGGCGAGGCGTCTGTTTGGAAGGGTATTAATCTACTAAAGCCATTGAGTCGATATGAAATCCAGCGACCTGCCAATTATCCCCTTTCTTTATGGTTGTTATTGTTATTATTGCCGGTCCGTTTTCAAATTCAGCCTCGGCTTGATAAGTGCCTGTAATTTGTTTTCCTGTTCCCGTCATAACTGAAATGTTAATATTTCCATCTGAGGAGCCTTTGTATTCTTTGAATTGGCCAAGTTTGGCAAACCAATTAAATATTTTATCGAAATCTTCTTCAGATGCAGAGTTTTTAAGCTCATCACTTGCGTATTGAAAAAGTGTTTCCTTATTCAGGTTTGCCAATATTATCGGTGTAACTTCATCAACATAAGCCTTGCCTTCATTTTCCAATGCTATTCCTTTTAAAGCAAGGACGAGAAAGAAGATTACTCCTGCTATAATTAAAAAGGCAAAAATGCCGCCAAGAATCATTAATGCTTTTTTCATATCGTTTGACTCCCAACATAATAATAAAAAGCAGGTTTTGGACTGATTTTATGCCTGGTTTATTTTAATATCAACAAGAAATTTGGATTTAAATCAGGTAATAAGCTTAAAACCAGAGGAGCGCACAATTTTGACAATTTCTCAAGATAAGCCCTAATTATTTTATAAAAACGTTGACTGGAGGCAGATTGTCGTGTATAATAAATTTCTTAATGGAGGATTAAAATGCGAAAACAAGCTTTCTTTGTCTCAGCGGTCATTTTAATTGTGTTGGCGGCTGTGCCGACACAAGCCGGACAAGTTGTGATTGGGGGAAGCTCTATGGAAAGCCCGCCTCCGTTTATGGAAAATTCTTTCTGGGGAGTGAGCGCGAGCATTCAAATAGCATTTCCGTTTACGGTTGTTGGCGGCGGGCCTTACTACGCTGAAGAGTTAGAGGTGGCGGCGTATCATTATGAAGGCATGGCTGGTTCGCTTGCAAACTTTTCCATTAATCTTGAAGATAACGGTAAGCCCGGTCAGGCAATAGGCACCTTCTATACGGCTGTTATTACTGAGACAGCACAGGTCGTGAGCGTAGAGATTATAGATGACACTGTGCTTTCATCTGACACGCTCTACTGGCTGGTCGGCCAAACTCCTCAAGGCCAGGTTAATTGGAATCTTGCGGACAATGTACTCGGTACAGCTGCCCGTCGTGTGAACCTGGGCGATTGGGACATTCTCCCGGACAGCAATGTCTCGGCGTTTGCCATACTCGGTTCGCAGGTTCCGGAACCTGCCACATTTTTGCTTTTTGCACTTGGTGGCTTAGGCATAATAAGAAGACACAGGGATGGATAGAGGGAAGTGAAAAGTAAAAGGTTAAAGTTAAAAGTTTAAAACCATAACTAAAAATTCAGAACCAGATTGCTTCGCTACGCTCGCAATGACAACGAGAATGTCCCTCGCCGTGGCGGCGAGTGCAAAACGTTCAATGGTGGTTAAAAGTCGCCGTGGCGGCGGCTGCTAAACGGTACACGGTAATTAAAAGTCGCCGTACCAGCGACTGCTAAACGAAAAAAAGACAACCACCCCCGTCGCAATCAACGGGGCTAAACAAAAAAGAAGACCCCCAACATAAAGTTGGGGGCTAAACGAGATTGACAAATCAAAAAGAGATTGCAGGGTCCGCCGATGGCGGACTCGCAATGACGATAAAGATAATCCCCAGCGGGGCAGGGGATTAAATAAAAATTTAGTCGGTAACCTTGTAAACAATGTCCGTCTTTCGTACACGGTCGGGGACTTTGACGCCGACAGAGTCACCGGCATTGGCTTCCTGGACGTTCTGGTTCTCAATCTGCATCGATTCAACAACAACTTCGAGGTCGGTGGTGTGGCCTTTGAAGTGGATTTTGTCGCCGACCTTCATGGGTGCGGTTAGCTCGATGGCAGCTACGACCGGATGGGCAAAAAAGTCCGACACTTTTCCGATTTCCTGCTCCTGCATTTGTATGCCTCCTTTATATAAAAAATTACTTTATAGTTCGTCCCAAAACCCTTATTATTCTGACTTTCAATTCTGAAAACGATATTTTTCTCAGGTTTTGGTATTAGTTCTGGTAAATTTTAGAAACTCTGTAATTAAATTCTGCGTAAAAGTTCCCGGCTGAGAATTTCCTATTATTTTATCATCAAATTTTATTACCGGTATTATATCCTTAGTGGTGACGGTAAGGAAGAGCTCATCTGCATTTTTTGCGTCATCGGGTGTTAAGGATTTTTCGATTACCTGGAGGCTGAGATTTTCGGCGGCTTTTATGGCGTATCCTCGGGTGATTGAGGGAAGGATGTTTGCGGTCAGTGGTGCGGTACGGAGGGTTCGGCCGGAAACGGCAAAAAAAGATGAGCCTGAGCCCTCTGTAATAAGGCCGGTGTCGTCAACGAGTATGGCTTCATCACAGCCTTTAGCGGCGGCTGCGTGGCGGGCGAGAATATTGGGCAGCAGATTAAGCGATTTTATCCAGCACTTTTTCCAGCGGAGGTCGGGGCAGGTTAAGACTGCGATGCCTTTTTGTTTCAGGCCGGCAAAATCGGGCAGCTCGGTAATTGTTAAAAAGAAGTTCGGCTTTATATGGTCGTCCCAGTTGTGGTCGCGCGGGGCTGAGCCGCGAGTGACGTGAAAATAGATTCTGGCGTTATGGATTTTTGCGGTTTCGAAGGCGGCAGTTACCTTTTTTCGGATTTGCTCGATGTTGACGTCGTTGATTTCGATTCCGGCCAGGCTGTTAGCGAAACGTGCGAGGTGCTCATCGAGAGCGAAGATTCGGCTGTCATAGCTTCGGACGACTTCATAGACGCCGTCGCCGAAATACAGGCCTCTATCGAGATAAGCAGAATCGAGCTTATCGAGGGGGAGCATTTCGTCATTTATCATTGCCAATTGCATAGGAATATAAAAGGTTAAAAATAAAAAATCGAAATTACAAATTAAAATTTAAAAATAAACAATTTACAAATGAAAATGAATAAATATAATAGCTCAATCTTTGGTGGTTTTAAATAAAGAATTGGGGAGTTTTTTATGTATGCAGTGATAGAGGCGGGCAGCAAGCAATACAAGGTCGCTGAGGGCGATACTCTGGATATAGAGCTGGCGGACGTTAAGCCGGGAGCCAAGAAAATCGAGCTTGATAAGGTTCTGTTTGTGGGCGACGGTGAAAAACATAAAATCGGCACACCTTATATCGAGGGGGCAAAGGTTACCGCGAAGTTTGCTACAAATGCAGAAGAGGCTGTGGTGAAGGGGCCTAAGCTGTACCCGATGCATCATCGCAAACGCAAAAACAGCAAAAGACGTATCGGGCACCGGCAAAAGTTCCTGCGGGTTACGATAGAGAAGATTAAAGATTAAATCAGCAGTTTTGAATTTTTAGTTTTTAGTTTTGAGTTAAGATTTTACAAGGGCAATCGATGGTTTTAACTGTTAATCGACTGCTCTTTTGTTTTTTCTGAGATGATTTTCTGTGCATAATGCTGCCATTTTTCCGGGCCGTTATCGAGAAAATATTCGAATGAACCGTCGTCGACGAGCCGGCCGAGCAGGATTTTCCGGTCGGCTGGGTCGCGGATGTTCTCTATAATGTGCTTTCTGATTTGCTCGAGCTCGTCAACGAATCGGCCATGATTTTCCGTGAAGAGTGCCTCGAGCTTTTTTTTAATATGGCCTGAGTAAGCAGGGCAGTTGCCTTCGGTGCTGACGGCAATCTGAAGGTCTCGGCGTTTTACAATGGCAGGGACAAAAAAATCGCAGTGGCGTGGGTCATCAACAACATTGCATAAAATCTCGAGCTTTTGACAATCTTTGTAAATCTGTTCATTGACTGCGGCTTTATTTGTGGCGGCGATTACGAGGACGGCGCCGGCGAGGTAGTTTTTGGAATATTTTGATTTTATGAACTCGACGTTTGCGTATTTAAAGCGGCTGATTAGCATTTCATCGACGGCATCAGAAACGATAACCAGGCGTGCGCCGGCGTCGAGCAAAACCTGCGCTTTTCTGATTGCGACCGGGCCGGCACCTACTATGACGGCGCGTCTGCCTGACATTTCCAAAAATATCGGGTACTTGGCCATATCAATTCATTATACTAATGGTGCACTGAAACAAATATTAAAAATAAAAATTTCAGAGCGATTTTTTACGGCTTTTTCGATTAGCAAAGCTTGTCGGTTTGTAGTAAACTAAATTGTATCGTGTTTTTCGATTTTCTTTGAAATTGAGGCCACGTAAGATGAAACAATTGCAGCCGCCGTTTACAGATGAGGTAATTACAGAGCTTAATGTGGGCGATGAGGTGCAGATTACGGGTGTGATATATTCGGCTCGTGATATGGCACATAAAAGGATGTGCGAGGCGATAAAGGCGGGTGAGAAGCTTCCGTTTGATATTAAAGGGGCTGTTATTTATTTTATGGGTCCGTCGCCTGCCCGGCCGGGAAAGGTTATTGGGGCAGCAGGTTCAACGACCTCTTCAAGAATGGATGCGTTCAGCCCGATTCTATTAGCGGCTGGCCTGAAAGCTATGCTCGGCAAAGGCTATAGAAATCAGCAGGTAAGAGAAGCTCTGAAAAAATACAAGGCGGTTCATTTGTTAACTATCGGCGGAGCGGGAGCTTTGCTTAGCAAGTTTATCAAAGGCTGCCGGGTAATAGGGTATGAAGATTTGGGAACCGAGGCGATAAGGGAGCTTGTGGTAGAGGATTTTCCCGCGATAGTCGCATACGATTCAGAGGGTAATAGCGTTTATAAGAGGTGAGCGGAGAAAATGAAAGCTGCACTTATTGGGCTATTGCAATCAGGTAAGAGCACGCTGTTTGCTGCGGTCAGCGGCAAAGCGATTGCACCGATGGGCTCAACGGCGATTGAAGAGGCGATGGTTTATGTGCCGGATGAGAGGCTTGACTGGCTGACTGATTATTATAAGCCGAAAAAAGTAGTTCACTCGACAATTGATTGCCTGGATGTGCCGGGTTTTAACCTGGCCGATGAGCACGGCAGGGCGGCGGCGAGAAGATTGATTCACGGCATAAGGACGGTTGATTTGCTCGTTTTGGTGGTGAGGGCATTTGAGAATCCTGCGGTGCCGCCTTACGGTGGGAGCGTCAATTCGGCGCGAGACCTCGAGGAGCTTAAGACGGAACTGCTGCTCAGTGATTTAGAGCTTGTTGCGACGAGGATAGAGAGGCTGGAAAAACAGATTAACAAACCTGCGAAGACGCATGCTGAGGACAAGGCGGAGCTGGCACTTCAGAAAAAACTTCAGGAGGCAATCGAGGCGGAAAAACCGATAAGCTCTGCGGTAGAAAACGAGAGCGAACTCGAAATGATAAAATCGCTCGGCTATTTAACGCTTAAACCGATGGTTGTTGTGGTGAACGTCGGTGAGGATGAGCGTGACAAAAAATATGATTTCGCAGACAAGATTGACGGCACGGTGCCGGTGATAGAGGTTTGTGCCGAGCTTGATTACGAGCTTTCGCAGCTCGATGAGAATAGCAAAAAAGAGTTTATGGCGGAGATGGGTGTGAAACAAACAGCTATAGGTAAATTTGTAAGGAGCTGCTATAAAGCGCTTGGGCTGCTCAGCTTTATAACGGTTGTTCATAATGAGCTTCATTCGTGGCCTATAAAAGAAGGTACTCACGCGCTCGATGCGGCAGGCAAGGTGCATACCGATATCCAACGGGGGTTTATCAGGGCGGAAACGTTTAATTTTAGTGACCTGAAGGAATTGGGCGACGAAAAAGCTGTCAAGGCGGCAGGCAAGGTCAGGCTCGAAGGCAAGGAATATATAGTCAAAGACGGTGACATTATAAATTTCAGATTCAATGTATAAATAGCGTGTAGCGTAGAGCGATAAGAAGGCAGAGATTGAAAGTTTATGAAAGCGGTCTTACTTACCGGTATTGGTGAACTGGCGGTTGATGAGCTGGCGGAGCCGGTGATAAAAGAAGAGGGGCAGGTGCTGCTCAAGGTCGATGCGGCGGGCGTGTGCGGTTCTGATGTGCATTATTATAAAAAGGGTAGAATAGGCAGCGAGGCTGTGAATTATCCTTTTATCATCGGTCACGAGTGTGCGGCGACGGTAAAAGAGGTCGGCAGGGCAGTCAGGCGGGTTAAGGTCGGCGACAGGGTAGTAGTCGAGCCGGCGATAAGCTGCGGCAGTTGCAGCCAGTGCAGAGCAGGGCGGAAAAATACGTGCAGGAGGTTAAAATTCTTAGGCTGTCCGGGGCAGATTGAAGGCTGTCTTTGTGAATATATAGTTATGCCGGAGGCGAACTGCTATGTATCCGAAAAACTGACGGCTGGTCAGGCGGTTTTGTGTGAGCCTCTGGCGATAGCGGTTTATGCAGTAAAACAGGCAGCGGTTAGTGAAGATTCGCGTGTTGCGATTTTAGGGGCCGGGCCGATAGGACTGAGCGTTCTTCTGTGCTCAGGATTGAAAACAGAAAAGATATATGCAACCGACAGGGTCAAAGAAAGAATCGAGGCGGCAAAGCAGAACGGGGCCTTGTGGGCGGGCAATCCCGACAGAGAGGATATTGTTGAAGAGATTCTGAAACGAAGGCCGGAAGGTGTTGATGTTGTTTTCGAGTGTGCGGGAGAGCAGGAGACAATTGACCAGGCTATAGAGATATTGAAACCGGGCGGTAAAGTTATGCTTATCGGTATTCCTGAACGGGAGAAAATTCATTTAGATATTCACAAGATGCGCAGAAAAGAAGTAACTATTATAAATGTGCGAAGGCAAAATGACTGCACACAAAAGGCAATTGATTTTATTTCGAAAGGCCTGGTCGATGTCGGTTTTATGCTGACGCACAGATTTAAGCCGGAGCAGGCAGCCCATGCCTTTGAAATGGTCGCTGGATATCGTGACGGAGTTATAAAAGCGGTTATAGAGTTCTGAGTTTTGAGTGTTGAGTTTTGAGTTGATATGAGCAAGGCGAGTATAGTTACAATCGGCAATGAGATTTTAAGCGGGATTACGCTAAATACCAATGCTGCATACCTGGCAGAGAAGCTGCTTTCGGTCGGGATATCGACGGTCAGCAGCTATACAGTGACAGACGAGATTGATTCGATTGTGCGGGCGCTGAAGTCTGCATTGGAAGATGCTGATGTGATTATAACTACCGGCGGTCTGGGGCCTACGAGCGATGATATTACGCGAGAGGCAGTTGCGAGGTTTCTCGGCGTGGAGCTGGAATTGAAAGAAGAGCTGTTGGAGAGAATAGAGGAGTTTTTCAGCAAAAGAGGCCGGCAGATGCCGGCCAATAATAAACAGCAGGCGTATTTGCCGGCGGGAACGGGAGCTATTGAAAATGAAATCGGCACTGCGCCGGGTATCAGGGCAGAGAAAAATGAAAAAATAATTTTTTCTTTGCCGGGCGTTCCTGCTGAGATGAGAGGGATGTTCGAGAGCGATGTTTTGGGGGAACTGGCGAGACTGGCGGAAGAATCGGAGCGACCTGTGACAGTATTGAGGAAGGTAAACTGTTTTGGGGCAGGGGAGTCGGCAATTGCCGAGATGCTTGAGCCGTTTTGTTCGCGCGACAGAAATCCTTTGATAAACTTTACGGCTGACTGCGGTGTGATAACGGTTCATATTGTAGCAACGGGAAAAGATTATAACGAGGCAACAAAGATAGCAGAGGCGGAACAAGAAAAATTTATCGAGCGGCTTGGCGATTTAGTGTTCGGCACTGATGAAAAGAAGCTGGCTGAGATAGTCGGCAGAAGGCTTGGCGAGCTTGGAAAGACGATAGCAGTAGCAGAATCCTGCACAGGCGGTCTTCTGGCAGCAATGCTTACCGAGGTACCCGGAGCGAGCAATTATTTTACTTACGGCTGGATTGCTTACAGCAATGATGCTAAGATAAATGAACTTGGAGTTGGTGCTGATTTGATAAAAAGATATGGCGCTGTCAGTTGTGAGGCGGCCGATGCAATGGCTAAAGGCGCACGGACGAGGGCGAAAACAGACGTGTCAATCGCTATAACCGGTATAGCCGGTCCTTCAGGCGGAACAGAACAAAAGCCTGTAGGATTAGTATATATCAGCGTGGATTCATCGTTTTGCAGCGAGACAAAGAGGTTTATATTTACGTCGGACAGGGCGTCGATACGGCTTCGCAGCGCTAATACGGCGCTGAATATTGTCCGGCTGGCACTTCAAAAATTGACTTAATGAGCTAATATTGTTATAATAGCTTTATTCTAATTTGTAAAAAAACCGAAATAACAGGTAAAGATGGCTAAAAAGCGAAGACATTTAGGCGAGATATTATACAAGGCCGGTGCTGTGCAAAAACAGCCTTTAGTGGATGCTATACGCTCTGCTAAAAAGAACAAAAGAAGACTCGGCGAGATATTGATTGAGAGGGGCCTTCTGGGTGAAAATGTACTCGCCAAGGCTCTGGCCAGGCAATTCGGCCTAAAATACGTGAACCTCGATAAAACTGCAATTGACAATGAGTCTGTCAAACTTGTTGATTCGAGTCTGCTGAAGAAATATAACATTTTGCCTTTGGGGATGAACAACGGCAAGCTCAAGCTGGCCATAAGCGACCCGATGAACCTTGAAGCGATGGATGCTGTTCGTTTTCGTCTTAATACCGAACTTGACTGCTATGTTTCGAGCCCATCGAAGATACGCTCATATATAGAAGAGTCCGCAGACGCGGCGAAGAGACAAGATGATGACAGGCTGAAGCACAGTATTGATGCGACGGCCCACGAGCTTGCCGAGGCCGGACACGAATTGCAGGCAGCAGCGCTCCAGGCGCAGAATGCGCCTCAAGATGAGGGGCCGATTGTAAGACTTGTGAACCTTATTATCGATAACGCCTATTACATGCGTGCAAGTGACATTCACGTTGAGCCGATGGGCGACAGGGTCAAGATAAGATATCGTGTTGACGGTGTGTGTCTTGAAAAAGATAATATACCAAAGAATATGCAGGCGGCATTGACAACGAGATTGAAGATTCTGTCGGGAATGGATATTGCCGAGAAAAGACTTCCGCAGGACGGCCGAATTAAGCGGATTATAGACGACCATGATGTTGACTTTCGTGTTTCCGCACTGCCGGGTAATCACGGCGAAAGCATCGTATTGAGAATTCTGCGACCCGATGCGGTAAACATCGGTATCCGTTCTCTGGGATTCGAAGAAGATGACTACCAGCGATTCCAAAAGATAATCAAAAGACCCAACGGCATCTTTCTCGTAACGGGCCCTACAGGAAGCGGTAAGACAACCACACTATACGCGGCTCTTCAGGAGCTAAATAAATCGGACAGGAAAATAATCACAGCAGAAGACCCTGTGGAATATAATTTTGACGGTATGAACCAGTGCCAGGTCAGGGATGATATTGGTCTGAGCTTCGAGAGGATACTGCGTGCAATGCTTCGACAGGCGCCTAATATTATTCTTATAGGTGAGATTCGAGACGGTGTTGTTGCCGATATTGCGATACAGGCGGCACTGACAGGTCACCTTGTTTTCAGCACGCTGCACACAAACGATGCTTCAAGTGCGATTACGAGACTGATTGATATGCGTGTCAAGCCGTTCCTTGTTGCAAGCTCGATACAGGCAATTATGGCACAGCGTCTTGTGAGAATTATCTGTAAGAACTGCAAAACCGTGGACGGGAATCCCGACCCTCATCAGTTGAAACTTCTGAATATCTCCGATGAGGATATGAGAAAACATCCCATCTATAAAGGAACGGGATGCAGCCAGTGTCACGGTACCGGCTTCAAAGGTCGAATCGGTGTTTTTGAGCTTGTGGAGATGAATAATGAATTGAGGGAACTGGCATTTGCGAAGTCACCGACTTCCGAAATCAGAAAGACAGCTGTTGCTTCAGGGATGAGAACATTAATGGAAGACGGCAAGAATAAGATATTTAAGGGAATAACGACCCCGGGCGAAGTTATCAAGATTTCTCAAATTGAGGGTGTGTTGGCATAATAGGTAATTATTTAGGGAAACTAACAATGGCTACAATTAATATGGACAGGTTGTTACAGGCATGCTTTACACAGGATGCGTCTGATATACATATAGTTGTCGGCAGACCGCCTGTATTAAGAATCGACGGCAGGCTGAGGTCACTCGAGACAAAAGTTCTCACGCCGGATGATACGGTGGCATTGATGAAAAGTATAACGCCGGAAAGAAACCAGCAGGAGCTTCAGGAGGAAGGCGGTACAGATTTTGGTTTTGCATTCGGGGACAAGGCGAGATTTCGTGTCGCTATTTTCAAGCAGAGAGGTAATATAACGGTGGTTTTGCGTCTTATTCCGACGAGGATAATGAGCTTTGAAGAGATTGGTCTGCCGAAGATATGCGCAGCGCTGTGCCGCAGGCCGAGAGGTCTTTTTCTGGTTACGGGACCGACCGGCTGCGGTAAAACCACCACCCTTGCATCGATGATAAACTACATTAATGAGAACTTCGACCGCCATATCGTAACGGTTGAGGACCCAATAGAATACTATCATGACCATAAAAAATCGATTATAAACCAGAGGGAGGTTGGAATTGATGTTCCGAGCTTTGCAGAAGCGCTCAGACGTGTTCTCAGACAGGACCCTGATGTGATTCTGGTTGGTGAGCTTCGAGACCTTGAGACGATTGAAGCAGCCATCAGGGCGGCGGAGACAGGCCACCTTGTCTTCAGCACACTGCATACAGTCAGCGCTTCCGGAACGATAACAAGAATTATCGATGTCTTTCCGGTCAACCAGCAGGAGCAGATTCGGACGCAGTTGAGCATAAACCTGATAGCGGTACTGAGCCAGAGCCTGTGTCCTCTGGCGGCGGGCAAGGGTAGAGTAGCAGCTTATGAGTTTATGGTTGTTACTTCAGCTATAGCTAATCTGATAAGAGAAAACAAATCCTATAGAATTGATTCCGATATTCAAACAGGTAAAAAACTCGGAATGCAGCTTCTTGATGAGCATCTATGGCAGCTTTATGATATTGGGAAAATCACGCTGGAGGAGATGCTCGACAAGGCACGAGAGCCCGGAGCAATACAGGACAGGGCTATGGCAAAGCTAAAGAGGATGAAGGCGCTGCAGGAGAGCAAGGATTTGGGACCGATTTTACGAACATAATCAGCATTCAAAACAAGAATCGCGGCAGAGATACGGTTAACACGGCTTTTGAACTTGTTTATCCCGTCCATCAGTATTGTGCTGATTTTCTGAGTGTTACTGATGTGTATGCCCTATATAGTCGATATAAACGGAAATGCTTTTTCACTTCGATTCGTTGATATAAAAAAAATGGCATTTGTACTGAGTTTCTTTGATAATGGTTGATAGGGAAGCTTCAGGTTGGTTGATTAATGAATTTTGAGACTAACTGCCAAGAGCAGTTAGTGTTCATAAACTGTGGGCCTATATCGAATAATTCGGTATAGGCCCATTTTTGACTGAATATTGGTGGATTTTTTATTAGTTTTAATGGATTAGCTTGCGATTTATGCCGAATTAAAGGCTACTAAAGCCGCTTTTAGGTAAGATACTTAACAAACAGGGTTTATGGCTTTTAGCGGCTAAAAATGGTAATGTTTTGGTAAGTATTTAAAAAAATACTTGAAATTATCGGGCGAAAAGCTTATAATACACAGGCAAAGGGTATATAGAGTCTGAAAGCGTAATACTTAAAAGTAAAAAGGGCGATCTGTGCAGTTATTAAGAGAAAAAGCATTAAAGGGGGAGATTAATCACTTTAGAAATATACTTTTGTGCCCTATAGGAGAGTTGTTTTATCCACAACAAGTACTGATACCCAATGCCAGGAATAACTGCGGCAAGTTGCTCTTCAAG
>Ga0315533_1002528_pt1 | contig 12606 bp, 9 predicted proteins | sample SalMarSW160130MG_FD_203081 | JGI IMG/M metagenome (GOLD analysis project Ga0315533, IMG submission 203081) | Salt marsh sediment microbial communities from the Plum Island Ecosystem LTER, Massachusetts, United States - Salt Marsh Sediment SW1601-30 ...
TATGCCCAGGAGCCAGAACATCAAAGGTTAGCTGAGTATGCGGCTCGGCAATTCAACCAAGCCCAGATATATACACCCACAAATCAAAAGATAACAATAGAGGTAGAGAAGCCACCATCTTAGCATTCTCAATGTTTAATTTATTTCCAGAAGGTGGAATCCCTGAATAGAGAACATTAAGGACGCGATAAGGGGATGTCTCTCAGTATTGGACGAAGAAGTTACTGTATCTGCCAAAGAACTCGGCGCCATGGAAATAGAGGTGTAATTTGTGAAATTACCGGGCGAGCGAGCTATATGGGACGCAGGTAAATGCAGATAAACGGGATTCCTAAATTCTTTCCTCCCCCTTGATGGGGGAGGACTAAGGAGAGGGTGAAGACTTTGTCTATTCCCCCCTCACTCTGTCCCTCTTTCTCTAAGGGAGAGGGAACTATATATTACAACGGTAGTTGTTCTCTCGTAGGTGGCGATATAGCGCAAACTAAAGTCTGCGGCAGCGGGAATTTTGGCCCAGTAACCCTAAGCCCTCTTGTAACTCTTTGATAGTCAAAGAGAAAAAATGGGAATTCCTATGCTTTCAAGGTGACAGGAGCTTACATAAAGCCCTCGAGGATTTATGAATAAGTTAAATTAGGTAGACCCTCCCCCTGGTATAATTAGTGTCTGTCCGAAAACTACCAAAATTGAAATATTTCCGTCATTGCGAGCGACCCAAAGGAGCGAAGCAATCTCCTGGAAATAAAGGGATTGCTTCGTCGTTCATTCCTCACTCCTCGCAATGACATCTCCCTCAAAACCGGAATTCCGGACAGACACTAATTAGGCCGCAGATTTTCGCCGATAACCGCAGAAAGTTAAAATTCTGACAAACTGCGTTCATCTGCGTCCAAAAAAGGAATTTCCTGTGCTTTCGAATTATTAAAGCAATAATAAGGTCAAACCGCCATTTTTAGACAGGATTGACAGGATAAACGGGATAAAAAAAATCATGTAAATCCTGTTATCCTGTCAGAAAAGTCCGCCCGAAGGGCATTAAGTTCAAAAACGGCAACGTAGGTATTTGGACGAGACCAACTGCGCTTACGGATCAGCTACACACCCATCGATAGCAGTAATGCAAACGATAATGTGGGCGACATAAGTTGGGATGAGAATTATATTTACATCAAAACAACCGCCGGCTGAAAGCGTGCGGCGTTAAGCACATGGTAGAGCTGAATTCCGGTTATGTACCTATTGATTTCGATAATTTTTGGTGGATATTCTTGACTGGGTTGAATAATCTGACAGGGAAAGCTGAACCCAAATTAGGAAGACAATCCATTAGTCTGAATTTCGCAAGTTTTGCAGGAAGAGCCTGGGCAATATGTAGGGGTCGCATTTATGCGACCTAAACTTTGTGGGCTTGATAATCAGATCCTGGTCGGTCATTAATGACGGGCTATGCCCATAAAGGCGATCAAGCAGATAACGGAGGGATAATTCAACCAATTCAACAACATCCTCAATGAGTCGGGGTAGCTGGGATGAACTTACCCCTTCCTGGGCTGGCGGGGAAGTTACCTCGTTCATAGATGATTTCCCCCCTTGATATGGTTATCTCCGGAACACCCTTGATGGTTAGGCCCTCATAGGGGGAGAAGTCGGTGTTCATATGTAGTTCATTAGCCTGTATCTTGAGCTCTCTTTCCGGATTAAAAATCACCAGATCTGCATCGCTGCCCTCTTCAATTGCTCCCTTGCGCGGATATAATCCAAAGATCCTGGCAGGATTGTAGGCCAAAAGCTCCACAAGTAGATTTGGTGATAGCCCCCTTTTCACCACCCCTTCAGAATACATAATGGGAAGGAGGGTCTCGACCCCAGGAAGGCCGTTTGGTGTCTTAAAGAATATATCCTTCCCACTATCTTTCTGGGTCCGCGCAAAGGGACAGTGGTCTGTACCTACAACTCCTATTATCCCCTCTTTTATCCCCTGCCAAAGGGCCTCCCTATCCTTGGCACCCCGTAGAGGAGGGCTGGTGATATAATATCTTCCATCACTCCCTTCGTATAGGGCTTTATCCAAAACAAGATACTGGGGACAGGTCTCGGCAAACAGTTTAACACCCCTCTTTTTACCCCATCTAACTGCATCCACAGACTCCTTGGTCGATAGATGCACGAGATATAAACTACCCCCTGCCTCCCCTGCCAGGGAGATGGCCCTAACCACTGCCTCCTCCTCCACATAGTTGGGTCTGGTCTTAGCATGAAATACTGGAGAAGTATTGCCCTTTTGAGAGGCCTCCTCCACCAAATAATCGAGGAGAAAACCGCTCTCCGCATGGATCTGGACAATGCCGCCATATTTTGCGGTGGCTTCCAACAGCATCTTCAGATCCTCATTGCTGACCATAATCCCTTCATTTCTGTAAGCCATAAAGACTTTGAAGCTAGGGATGCCTGAGGCAATTATCTCTGGTATCTCCTCAAGGTAATTGACCTGAAAATCCGTTAGGTTACAGTGAAGGGCATAATCTATGTAGACCCTTCCATCTGCTTGCTTTCTTCTTGCCTCGATGGCTTCCCTTAAGGACTGACCTCGGGCCTGGATGGTGAAGTCGATAATAGTTGTCACCCCACCGGCTGTTGCGGCCCTGGTGCCTGTGGAGAAGTCATCTGAAGAAGTAACCCCTTTTACCGGGGTTTCCATATGGGTATGGGCATCGATAATTCCCGGCAAAATCAATTTATTAGAGGCATCTATTGATCTCGCTCCCGCGGGGATGGTCTGAGCGACCTTTACTATCTTGCCACCCTCAATGCCTATATCCCTCTGGAGTGTTTGGCCTGGCGTAACCAAGGTCCCATTTTTAATTACCAGATCCATAAGCTTAGCCCCCTTTGGAGGAACCCTATTGAATGGAGATTCTTAGGATTTAGAGAAACTATCTGCAACAATTCACCACGGAATCGCACGGATTTTCTCTACTGTCAGGGCAGGAGCCCTGACAGCACAAAAAATCTTTTTCCGTGGTAGCCCGTGGTGAATCCCCCTCCCTCTAACTCCCTCCCGCAAGGGGAGGGAGAATTACTTCTCCGGACTATGTTGTTCCGTGGTTATCCGTGGTGACCAGTCAGTTTTCAGCCGTCAGCACTCAGCTTTCAGCGGCCAGCTAGTGGCTTTCGTCTTTCCGCTTTTTAATTTTCTCCATTTTCCGCTTTTCGCCCTTTCGTGCTTTTTATCTCTTTGTATTCCTTCTGCGTCCAAACTGCTAAGGCACGATCTTTGTCCCCGTCACCCCTTTGATGGCCTCCTCTATCCTCTCCGGGGTGGTGATTATCGCCTCCTGGCCGCCGCCCTTTAAGAAGGAGATGGCTGCCTTAATCTTGGGAGCCATACTTCCCTCAGCAAAATGTCCCTGAGAGAGGTATTCCTCCGCCTCCCCCACCCTCATTAAATCAATTGGCTTCTGGTCAGGGGCATTAAAATTGAGATAGACCTTCTCCACGGAAGTGGAGATGAGAAAAAGCTCGGCCTTTATCCTCCTGGCTAAAAGCGATGAAGCATAATCCTTGTCTATAACCGCCTCTACCCCAATTAACTTGCCCTTATCCTCCATTACGGGAATCCCCCCCCCACCCGCAGCCACCACAACAAATCCCCCTTTGATCAATGCCTTTATGGCATCCAGTTCCACAATCCTTTTAGGAATGGGCGAGGGGACTACCCGGCGATAACCCCTTCCGGCATCCTCTATTATGCTCCACCCATATTCACCCCTCCCCTTCTCCGCTTCTTCCCTGTTGTAAAACGGACCAATGGGCTTTGTAGGGTTGGCAAACGCCGGATCATCCTTGTCCACCACAATCTGGGTGACTACCGTGACCACCCCCTTCTCTATACCCCTAAATTTGAACTCATTTCCTAAGGCCATCTGGATATTGTAGCCTATTGCCCCCTGGGTGTCCGCATCAGCGGAGTCTATGGGCACCGGATGAATCTTCCGCTTGGCCAACTCAGATCTGAGGAGGATAAAACCCACCTGGGGGCCGTTACCATGGATAATTACCGTTTCGTATCCCATCTCAACCAATTTGGCAATGTGGTGGGAGGTCTCCTCAATGGCCTCATACTGATCCTTAACTGTCTGGTGTTCCCTGTCCTTGATTAAGGAATTCCCCCCAATAGCCACTACAGCGACCTTAGCCATTCATCCCCCTTTACCAGAGATCGCTGGCCAGGAGGGCCAGAACCGCCTTTTGGATATGCAGCCTGTCCTCAGCGATCTCGTATATTATCGATCTCTCTCCGGAGGCGACTTCATCGGTGACCTCATGGCCCCTATCAACTGGCATAGGATGGATGAAAAGGGCGTTGTTGGTTAGTTTCATCTTTTCGGAGTCACACACCCATTCTCTGTGTGCCATTGCCCTCTTTATCTCCTCTTCCTTGTGAAACCTACCGCCCTTATAGGCATTAGGGCTCATCCAGTTTCTGGAATAGACGACATCTGCCCTTTGATAACCCGCAAGCGGGCTATGGGTAAACTCGAACCTACTCCCATTGGCCTGACAATTCCCCCGGGTCATCTCTACCACCTGGGGATCAAGGTTATACCCTTCCGGATAGGCCAGGGTTATGTCCATACCGAAACGAGAGGAGATGAGGAGGTTTTCCTGGACCGAAGACCAGGAGCGAGCCAAAGCACCGTGCCCCCAGGTCAAAAGGAGCTTTTTGCCCCTGAGATTTTTCCCCAAGTGTTTTCTTAAACCCATCACATCGGCCAGACCCTGACAGGGGTGGAACTTGTCATGGGCCATAGAGATAACCGGCACATCTGCCCAGCGGACATATTCCCTGATCAGCTCATCCCCTTCCCCATATCTGCTCACCTTATCCTCCAAAATCCTTATCCCAATTCCACAGGCATATCTGGACATTACCTTTGCCGCATCCTCTACCGTCTCCCCGGCGATGGTTGGAGTCTTTAGCCTCATAGCCTGCGGCTCCAAGAACTGGGCATGCCCTCCCAACTCGGTGAGCGCACACTCAAAGGATTGCCTTGTCCGCACAGAGGGATTGTAAAAGAACATAAAAAATGTCCTGTTCTTGAGAAGTGGTCGGTAATTAAACCTGTTCTGCTTCATTTCCTCGGCAAGCTCCAAAACCTTAATCAATTCATCCTGAGACCATTCCTGACTGCAGATCAGGTCCTTGCCGAAAAGCTCTGATCTCCCCATCAACCCTCCCTCTGAATTTTTTCACCAAGGAAATTCACGGAAAAAAGCAATTAAGAATTGAGAATTAAAAATGTGGAAAATGGAAACTTAGCGTGAGCGGTCAGATGCCCACACCTGACGGTGGTTGGTGGCAGAATCGGGGTTCTGCCACCTCGATTTTAAAACTTTCGGACGGGATAACAGGATTTACAGAATTTTTATTTATCCTGTCAATCCTGTCTCCTGTCTAAAGAGAGCAAACTACATCCTCCCTCCCATTAACAAGGCCATAATTGCCTTGTGGGCATGAAGTCTATTTTCCGCCTCATCGAAGACAACAGAGTGGGGGCCATCGATGACCTCGTCTGTAACCTCCATCCCCCGATCAGCGGGGAGGCAATGCATATAAATCCCGCTTGGCTTGATGAGGGAGAGCTTCCCCTGGTCGCAGATCCAATCCTTGTTCCTCTCAAAGACCTCCTTCATACCGGCAAGGTCCGCCTCCTTTGTCTTCTTCCCGCTGGCCTCATCCCAGGCTGCCATATAATCTAAGGAACCCCAGCTCTTTGGATAGACGATGTCCGCATCCTGAAAGGCCTCCTCCATTGAATCCGTCTCCTCAAAGGAGGTTCCGTTCTGCTGGGCAAATTCCTTACATTTTTTAATTACCTCTGGATCAAGTTCAAGGCCCTTTGGGCGAGCTAAGACTACATCCATCCCCAACTTTGTCGGCGCTAAAACAAGGCTTTGGGGAACGGCCAATGGCTTGTGGGTTGATCCTGAATATGCCCAGCTCATTACGAATTTCAACCCTTTAAAGCCCTCAAACTTCTCCTTGATGGTGATCATATCGGCCAGTGCCTGGGTGGGATGGAACTTGTCACACTCCATATTGATGACCGGTATGCGCATATACTCGGCAAACTCCTTCATCGTTTGATTGGCAAACCCATAGATCCAGTGGGCAGGCTCCCCATACATGCGGATGGCCAGGGCATCGCCTGTCCGATCCAGGACCTGGGCGACATCGCAGATCCTCTCCGTCTTATAGGGAACCTCAAACCCCTTCCTGGCTGGGGTATAGGTTTTCCCTGGCTCCAAATTGCAGGCAAATCCCCCCAACTGCTGAATCCCCACCTCAAATGTGCTCCTGGTGCGCAGCGATTGGTTAAAGAACATCATATAAAGGGTCTTGTTCCTCAGGATGTGCGTGTGGTCCTCCCCCAAAAGAAACCTCCTTTTCAGATCAAGGGCCACATCGATTAGGGTCTCCCACTCCTCCTTGAAGAAGTCGAGCTCCGCATCGATCCAATCCCTACCCCTAAAGCTCTCCGCCTTCATTTCTACCTCCTGTACCTCTGCAATAGACCGGTCCTCTCGTTAAACTCCCTAATCAGCCTATCCCATTCCTGGTAAGACTGAAACCTCTCCTTCCAATAGTCATCATCATACCACTGCCGGTCCAATTCTTCTACATCCTTCCCCCGTTGCTCTACCCAGGTGAAATACTTGAGGTTATGCATCCTCTTCTTATCCCAATAGGAGAGCTCCAACATCCAGTCTATTCCTATATTTGTTAAACAGGCCTCGAAGTCCCGCGCCGCATCATATTCTGTATACTCCCCATCTGACTCCCTGGCCTCCTTGAGCCTGGACTGGTAAAGTTCCATAGAATCGGTGGCTATGGTGAATATAATATCCCTCTCATTTAGCTCAAAGTATTTGGCCACCTTTGCGGAGCCCAATAAATTGGCAATGGAGGATATACCTAAAAGGTCAAGCCTATCCACGATCTCGGGGTCAACTTCCTCCTTCTTTAGATATGCTTTCCCCTTGACCTCATTGAAAAGCCTCATTAACCTCATACAGCAGTTATCATCTATATCTACAACCATATCCATATTTTTCACATTGAATATCCAGGGGACGTGCTTATCACCGATCCCCTCGATTCTGTGTCCCCCATATCCGGTAAAGAGGAGGGTGGGGCATTGCAAAGCCTCCCCAGCACAGACCTTTATGGCTGGATACCTCTCCCTTAGGTAATCGGCAGAACCTAAGGTTCCGGCAGAACCCTGGGTAAGGAAAAGGGCGGCAATCCTCTGATTGGGCTTCTTCTCCCTTGCGAAAACCTCCTCTATTGCCTGGCCAGTGCAGACATAATGCCAGATAGCATTCCCTATCTCCTCAAACTGGTTGAGAACGACGATCTCCTTACCCCTCTCCCTCTTTAACTCATCGCTCTTCTCATAGACCTCCCTCACATTTGATTCCACCCCAGGGGTGGCATAGATCTCAGAGCCAACTTTCTTCAACCAGTCAAATCTCTCCTGGGACATCCCCTCAGGGAGGACTGCTATGGAGGGGCAAGCCAAAAGATGTGCATCATAAGCCCCACCCCGACAGTAGTTTCCGGTAGAGGGCCAAAGGGTCTTTTGCCGAGTGGGATCAAATGCCCCTCTGACCAGCTTCTCCACCAAAGGGCCAAAGGTAGCCCCGACCTTATGGGAACCGGTGGGAAACCATTTCCCGATGAGGATAATTATCCTGGCCTCCACCCCGGAAAGTTCGGGTGGTATCTCCAGGTAATTTACATTGCCGAAATCTCCCCCAAACTTCACCGGCTCATTCTTCCAGGTAATCCTGAAGAGATTCCGGGGATGGAGGTCCCAGAGACCTATCTTCCTGAGCTCCTCCTTGATGCCCTGGGGGATCTTTTCCGGGTGCCTCATCTCCTCATAGGTAGGAATGATTATATCCCTTTCCCGACACCTCTTGATGGTATTCTCCAGCACCCTCTCCTTATCCACTTATCCCTCCGGGGCAAGTAGGTGCAACTTTATATCGTCGTCATACTTCCTATCTACCTTCTTTTGAAACTCCTTAAACATTACCTCACAGGTGGCGGCCACGGTGGCCTCCTTGAGATGGCCGCCGAAGAGCTGCATCTCATCTGTCCCCACGACGATATGGCCGTGGATAACCTTCTCCTCCCCCTTGGTGCTCACATTGCCCATCAGGCTAACGATCTCCAATGGGGAATCGATCTGCTTGGTGGTGTATTCTCCCTTCCCCAGGTTATAGTGTCCCAACTCCACGGCACTGACCGCGCCAATGGCATTGAAATACCCGGATTGGATGCCTTCCTCTTCTATAAAGTCAGTCAGCTTCTCTATGATCCTCTCCCCCCTCCTCAATACCACCACCCACTGCCGATTATCCACTTTTTTATACTGCATAATTGCCTCCTCTCATCCTTAAATTCCTTAGTGGTCCATTCCATAAGTTCTGTCACGTATGATTGGAGACAGTCAACCTACATACCTTTTAGATGACTTAGGGTTAAGTAAATCCAAATGACCGAAACAGGACTTGTTTTGCACATTTGAATTTTGGTTCACCCCATTAGATAACTTCGTATCTAACGGGGTCAATTTGGTATTGTTTCGTATTTCGGATTTCGTGCTTCGGATTTTAACTCACGGCTACCATTTACATCGTTAACCTTGCCATCTTCTCAAATACTCACCGTAATTATGAAATAGAGCACTTAGTAAAGCCCGTGTTTTTTTATACGATCCCGCAAGGTATTCCGGCTTAACCCCAACAGTTTCGCCGCCTTGACTTGATTGCTCTTCAACCTCTTCAGGGTAAGGCTGATCAAGGCCTTCTCTAAGGAGCCGGTCAGTTCATCATAGATCCTCCCCTGATGTCCTCCGCGCAGCTCGTCCCAGAGGGGGGTGATCAGCTCGGAGAACAGCTTGGTATAGCTATCCTCAAACTCGGGGCCAGAGACGGTCCCCCCCTCCTCCTGATTGATGGGAAAGTATTCCGGTAGAAGAACATCCCCCTTGGCCAAGATCACCGCGGTCTGCAGATTGTTCTCCAACTCCCGCACATTTCCCGGCCAGGGGTAATCCTTAAGCGTCTCCATAGCCTGGGGGGAGATACCCCTTATCTGTCGATGGAACTGGGAGGAGAACTTCTTCAGGAAATAGTGGGCCAAGAGAGGAATATCCCCCCCCCTCTCGCGGAGGGAAGGTAGGTAGATGGCAGCCATTTTCAATCGATAGAAGAGGTCCACCCGAAAGGTCCCTTCCTTAACACACTTCACCAAGCTCTTGTTGGTAGCGGTAATCACCCGCACATTTACCTTTATCCCCTTATTCCCCCCCAACCGGTAGAACTCGCGGCCCTCTAAGACCCGCAAGACCTTGCTCTGAATTGCGGGGGACATATCGGCAATTTCATCTAAGAATATGCTCCCCCCATCACACTGCTCCAGCTTTCCCGCCCTTCTCTCCGTTGCGCCGGTGAAGGCCCCCTTCTCATAGCCAAACAGCTCGCTTTCCAACAGGGTCTCCGGGATGGAGGCACAGTTTACGGCCAGAAAAGGGCCCTTTCTCCGCGAACTGTTGTTGTGGACAGCCCTGGCCACGAGCTCTTTCCCCGTTCCACTCTCTCCCTGAATGAGAATAGAGACATCGCTGGGGGCTATCTGTCCAATGAGCTTATATATCTCCAACATCTCCGGACTCTCCCCAATGAGAGGTTCCTCACCCGCGGGCTCAAGCTTGGGCAACCTGACTACCTTTCCCCTTCTCTCAGGCTTCAGAGCCTCCCCTACAACCTCTTTCAGGGATAAGGGAGAAGAGGAAAGGGTCAGATAATCGTATGCTCCTTCCCTCATTGCCTCTATGGCCAGGGAGGTGGAAACTTTCTCGGAAACGACAATCAGCGGGACCTGGGGGTGGACCTGGAGGGAACCCCGGATCGCCTCCTTTAACCCTGGGTGACAGGCCAAGGGATCAAGGAGGATGAGATCTATCTTTTCTGCCTCCCTGGAGTCCTCCCAGGAGGAGAAATGCAGAACCTGATAGTCTTCACCCAACTGCTGGGACAATCTCTTTCCTTCCTCTATGACCACAACCCTCTTCATTCAAGTATGACCCTCTTCAAATCTCCCTCTCTTATTTCCCCCACCTGCCAAGCGATCTGGCCCTGGCCTTTTAAGTGGAAGAGAACCTTGTCCAAAATGGCTGGGGAAACTACCAGGATAAAACCTATCCCCATATTGAACACCCGGAACATCTCTCTCTCCTCTACCCCACCCACCTTCTTTATCAGCTTAAATATGGGGGGAACTTCCCAACTCCCCTTCTTGATCAGAGCCACCAGACCGGAAGGGATTATTCTGCTTAGGTTCCCCTCTATCCCTCCTCCGGTAATGTGGGCCATCCCCTTGATCCTAAACCCCAAGGAACTCAGGCTATAGATAATCTGCCCATAGTGGCGATGCACCCGCAGGAGTTCATCTCCCAGGGTAGAACCCAGGTCATCGATGTAACCATCAAGCTTCCAATCCTTGAGGAGAATCTTCCTGACCAGGGAGAAGCCATTGGTGTGCAGGCCATTGGAGGCCAAGCCTACTATCAGGTCACCAGCCTCTATCCCGGAGCCGTCAACTATCCCCTCCCTTTCTACCAGACCAAGGATAAACCCGGCCAGATCATACTCACCCGGTTGGTAGAAGCCGGGAAGCTGGGCCGTCTCCCCCCCGATCAGGGAACAACCCACCTCTTTACATCCCTTGACCAAACCTCCTATTACTTCCTGAATAACCCCCGACTTGATCTCGGAGGAGGCCAGATAGTCCATAAAAAACAGCGGTTTGGCCCCATGGACTAAGATGTCATTTGCACAGTGATGGACGAGGTCCTGGCCCACGGTGGAATGTCTCCCCAGCATAAAAGCTATCTTCAGCTTGGTGCCCACCCCATCAGTGCTGGAGACCAGCACCGGATTCTTATACCCCCCTCCATTCAGCCGGTAAAGACCGGCAAACTGGCGGAGGTTGGAGATGACCCCCGGGCTCCAGGTGGAGCTGACCATCCTCTTTACCCGTTCCAACGACCTCTGGGCCGCCTCGATATCCACCCCGGCTTTCTTATAGTCCATAGTCAAAAACTTCACCCCCTTTTTTCGGCACTGATTTACACTATGTGCTGTCAGGGCTCCCGCCCTGACAGATGCCCTGATCCCAACCTACGATAGACTTCAGTTTTTCCACTTTCCACTGTCTCATCTGATTAACACCATCTTCCTTACCTTTGTGTAATCTCCTGCCTTAAGCCGATAGAAGTATATCCCACTGGCCATTCCGTCTCCATCCCAACGGATGCTCTTGTAACCAGCCCTCTGGAATCCATCCACCAATGTCGCTACCCTCCGACCCAAGATATCGAAAACTTCCAGCCTAATCAAACACTCCTTTGGCAAGGTGTATCTGATCTCTGTCATCGGATTGAAGGGGTTGGGATAGTTCGGCAGTAATGAAAAAACATTCGGTATCTCCTCACTGGAGTTGCCTTCGCCTGTCTTGCTCTTGCTCTCCTCCACATAGTACCCGGTGGAGACCAAAACTAAGTTCCTCTCGCAACCGCCTGTCTGATTCACAGAGGTAAAGCATAGATCTACCGCCTCCCCAGGAAGAAGCTCAGCATATCTCCCATCTTTAGTTTGAAGCAGGTTTATGACATCCTCTTGAGTAGAATGAACCGCTTTTGTCAATTTAGTATATCGGGTTTCAACAGTCAGATTTCTTTCTTTCTCATCCACTAATCCCGCAAAATCCAGATTATAGGGCAGTTGCCAATGAAGGGTCAACTTAGACTCCCTACCGGTGAAGAGGGATTTGGGCAACTCCAAGAGCTCTACATAGTAGTTCTGTCGGTAACTAACCACATACTCTCCCTCCCCCTTCCCTGCTCCGGCAACCCTTATAACCGGATATTTGTCCTGCGGTCTCTTTGACTTACCAGGATCCTTGTTGAGCTGTCCCCCGACAACCAGCAAGGCGGTATCCTGGAGCTGAAACCGGCCAAAGTCAAGCGCCAACCTGTCTCCCTCCAACCCCCTGAAGGATAAGCCGTCTTGGAGGGTAATCTTCTTTAAGTGTTCATCTCCGTTCTCATCTCGGGCAGAAACTGGGCTTAGTAGTTTTTCATAGGCCACAAACTTTCCAGAGGAATTGACCGCTATCCTCTCCCCAGACGAATGGTCCACCTCCAATAACTGTAATCTGTCAAAATAGGAATGGTCTTGACCAACTTCACTAACCTTAAGATGATAGATGCCTTTTTCTGTGAAGAGTGGCTGCTGTAGATGGTAATATTCGGTTACCCCCTTCTGAGGGTTCTCTGAAATTTCACTGGGGAAAAGAATGTTATTCTCCTTTAGATCCCCAGTTCCGGAAAAAAAATTGAAAGATTAAAGATTATGGTATATCAAGTAGTTACCCAAATTTTTTTATGGACTACAATGATTCTCGCTCATCTTATGGCAGTTTTGATTAAACCTGAAAGACCAGAATCGTTAAGGATCTTCTCTTGTTGGCCC
>Ga0315533_1002529_pt1 | contig 12604 bp, 13 predicted proteins | sample SalMarSW160130MG_FD_203081 | JGI IMG/M metagenome (GOLD analysis project Ga0315533, IMG submission 203081) | Salt marsh sediment microbial communities from the Plum Island Ecosystem LTER, Massachusetts, United States - Salt Marsh Sediment SW1601-30 ...
AAGGATAAGAATTGTCTCTCTTCTTAAATCAGTAGCTACATCCGGTGGGGTTAAATCGAAGTAACCACCCTGGTCCAAAAACTGCGTTGTTTCTGGATTTTGAAAATAAAAATATTCCAGTTCTGGACCGACATAGAAGGTATAGCCCAAATCAGCAGCCTTCTGCAAATTTCTCTTCAGCACATACCGGGGGTCGCCTTCAAAAGGTTGCCCGCCGGGCCAACGAATATCGCAAAACATCCTGGCAGTTTGGTGCTCCTTTGGTCGCCAGGGGAGAATTTGAAAAGTAGTGGGGTCGGGCAAAGCTACCATATCGCTCTCGTCAATACGGACAAAGCCTTGAATAGACGAGCCATCGAAGCCATTCCCTGACTCTAAAGAGGTCTCTAACTCCCGAGAGGCGATGGTGAAGCTCTTAAGGAAGCCCAATATGTCGGTAAACCACAGCCTTATAAATTTGACATCCTGTTCCTTAGCTGACTTAAGAATGTATTCTTTGGCTTCGGTTCTATCTTTGGCAATCATCACCCCTCCCAATTGTTGAATTAGTTAACTGTCATCAAACCACAAATCGGAGCTGAGGTCAATACGAGCTGCTCATTCATATGATTGGTGACTCCATCCCACCTTCTTTTATTGTGCTGATAGCGTTCAGGAGACTCCTTTGGTGTGAGATACCACAGTGCATGAGGAGTCTCCAAACGTAGCGAATTATGCATTCACTCACAAGATTGGCAGGTATCTTTTGAGTTCGTATTCGGTTACCTGACTCCGGTACTGATCCCATTCGATCTTCTTATTCTTGATGAAAGCATCAAAAACGTGGTCGCCAAGGGCTTCTTGCACCAATTCACTCTTTTCCGTGAGCTGGATTGCCTCCCAAAGGCTGCCAGGTAGAGTGTCTATCCCTCGCTCCCTTCTCTCCTCCTCAGTCATTTCATACACGTTCTCCTCTACAGGATCTGGCACCTCATATTCCTTCTCGATTCCCTCCAGTCCAGCAGCCAGCATCACGCTGAAGGCAAGGTATGGGTTGCAGGCAGGATCAGGGGACCGGTATTCAATTCTGGTAGCGTTCTCTTTTCCCGGTTGATATTCGGGTATTCTGACTAAATCAGCTCGGTTTCTCCTTGCCCAGGTGATGTATACTGGCGCTTCATAGCATGGGAGGAGACGCTTATAAGAATTTACCCACTGGTTGGTAACAGAGGTGATTTCAGGGGCATGTCTTAGCAGCCCGGCGATATAGCACTTGGCTACCTTAGAAAGGTGGTGTTTATCATTTTCATCGAAGAAGGCGTTGCTATCACCTTTGAACAGCGACTGGTGGACATGCATGCCACTGCCATTGATGCCGAACACCGGTTTAGGCATAAAGGTAGCGTAAACCCCCTGCTGTAAGGCTATTTGCTTGACTACTAGGCGATAGGTCATCACGTTGTCAGCCATGGTCAAGGCGTCAGTGTACCTCATATCTATCTCATGCTGGCTGGCGGCGACCTCGTGGTGGGAATATTCAACGGCTATGCCCATCTCCTCTAAGGTAAGAACTGTTTCTCGTCTTAGGTCAGAGGCGACATCGAGAGGTGTCATGTCAAAGTAGCCTCCTTCGTCTAAACCTTGAGTCCCCTTTGAATCCTGAAAATAGAAGTACTCCAGCTCCGGGCCCACATAGAAGGTGTATCCCGTGTCTGCGGCGCGCCTTAAATTTCTCTTTAGAACATACCTGGGGTCACCTTCGAAAAGTTCGCCCCCTGGTCTCTGAATGTCGCAGAACATTCTGGCTACGGAGTGGTGCACTTTAGGTCTCCACGGGAGCAACTGAAAGGTGTCAGGGTCAGGCACAGCTACCATGTCGCTCTCGTCAATACGGGCGAATCCCTGAATAGAGGAACCGTCAAAGCCCATCCCCTGCGCCAGGGCGCCTTCCAGTTCCTCTACGGTAATGGCAAAGCTTTTCAAAATGCCTAGAATGTCGATAAACCACAGCCTAATGAACTTAACATCGTGCTCCTTAGCCATCTTGAGGACGTACTCTTTGCTCTCCTGTCTACTTTTGTCTTCCATTTTTGACCTCCTTTTTCTTTTGCTTATTCTCATATGGCATTCTCGCCGTCTTCCCCAGTCCTGATACGCACTGCGTTATCAACAGGATAGACAAATATCTTTCCATCCCCCATCTCGCCAGTTCTGGCACTCTTGGCGATAGCATGTAGGATTTTGGATAGATCTTCATCCAAAATAACAGCTTCGACCTTGAGCTTGGGCAGGAAATCCACTTGATATTCTCCCACCCGCCATTGCAGCGAGAGCCCCTTTTGTCGACCTCTGCCGCTCACTTCGCTAACTGTCATACCGAAATAACTGTTATCCTCAAGAGCCTTTCTAACAGCCTCCAGTTTTTCTTCCCTAATAATGGCCTCTATCTTTTTCATCTCAATGCTCCTCCATATGCCCTTTCGCCATGTTGCGAGATATCTAAACCCACCGTTTCTTCCGCTCTACTAACTCTCAGTCCGATGGTGGCGTCAACTAGCTTCCCTAAAATCCAGGTACCCCCAAAGGCAAAGGCCCATACCGCAGCAACTCCAGTGAGCTGCTTGGCAAGCTGCGTAGCGTTACCCAAAAGCAGGCCATCGGCGCCAGCCGAGTTCACGGCCACGCTGGCAAAAATCCCCGTCGCTAGGGCGCCCCAAGTGCCTCCCATACCATGAACTGCCCATACATCCAGGGATTCGTCGATACCACGCCTCATCCTGAAGAGCATGCAGTAATAGCATATGACTGCTGCGACAATACCTATTGGTATCCCAGCCAGTGGGGACACAAAACCGGCAGCTGGGGTGATCGCTACCAGTCCGGCAACTGCACCTGTGGCGGTACCGAGAAGGCTGGGACGGCGGTGGAACCAGCTGAGCATCATCCAGGTGAAGGCAGCAGCCGCCGCCGAAATATTAGTGGCGACAAACGCGCTAGCGGCTAAGCCGCCGGAGGTCAGAGCACTGCCAGCATTAAAGCCAAACCAGCCGAACCACAGCAAGCCAGCGCCAAGCGCTACCATAGGAATGTTGTGAGGTTCCATAGGCTCCCCCTCAGGAAAGCCTTTACGAGGGCCGAGAAGCTTGGCCAAGGCTAAGGCTGATACTCCGGCAGCAACGTGAACCACGGTGCCGCCGGCAAAGTCGAGTGTACCTAATTTGGCCAACCAGCCACCATCACCCCAAACCCAGTGTGCCACGGGGCAATATACGACGGTTAGCCATAAAACAGAAAAGACCAGGATGGCGCTGAATTTCATCCTCTCCACTACTGCCCCGGTGATTAAAGCTATGGTGATTATGGCGAACATAGCCTGAAATATCATGAAAGCAAGTTGGGGAACCGTACTGGCATAGACGGCAGATGGCTCTTGTCCTACTTGTCGCAGACCTATGAATTCAGTACCACCGATAACGCCTGCTATATCAGGACCGAAACTTAAGCTATAGCCGTAAAGCACCCAGATTATGCCAACTATGGCTAGAGCAGCAAAGCTCATCATCATTGTGGAAAGGACGCTTTTCCTTCTCACCATGCCACCGTAGAACAGAGCCACGCCAGGGGTCATTAGCATAATGAATGCTGCTGAGACTAAAAGCCAAGCAGTATCGCCGGAATTAACAGACATCCAAAAACCTCCTATATTTAGATGTCTTCAGTTTAACCTGTGTATTGTTTCTAAAATATTTCGAGCAAGTTAAATTTGTGTTACAAAGAAGGGAAAGGGTGAAATTTTGATGTTCTAAAGGAAGCAATGGGGGGATAATCTAGACGCTTTCCTTAAACCTGTATCCTATGTTCCTTACAGTCTCGATGAAGGAATGATTTCTATCCTCGATTTTGCTTCTTAATCTCCTGATATGCACATCTACGGTTCTGTCGCCACCGTAGTAGTCCCATCCCCAGACCTTACTTAGCAAAGTCTCACGAGTGAAAACCTTCCCTTGATTGCTGGCCAGGAATTTAAGCAATTGGTATTCTTTGAAGGTTAAGGCTACTATCTTGTTGCTCAGGGATACCTGACATTTGACTAAATCTATCACCAAATCGCCACATTTAATTATCTCCGTGTTGTTTGTTTGCCTCAATAAGCGCTTTATCCTTAGTATTACTTCACATAATTCCCAAGGTTTGATGATGAAATCATCCATGCTAAGGCTAGAGTCAAGGTTATCAAGTATCTCTCTGGGAATGAGGGCAATAACGGGTAGAGGTTGCTTTGCTTCGCTCGCAATGACATCTTTGATTCTTTGGGGCAGATACCATAGTTCTGAACCAATTGCTGATTGAACCATATCCACGAGCACCAGGTCTGGGTGCTGTAGCGCAATCTGCTCAATTGTCTTCTCACTATAAGGAGCGCCCAAGCAACTAAAGCCCCTATGAGCAAGTTCCGAACTCAGTTTACTTACCTGCTCGTTTTCATTGGCTATAATGAACACTCTAGCCAAAACTGCCCTCCTTCAAATCTAGTAGGCATAAAGCCTGCCATAGGGGCGTAGGTAAAGAGGGAAAAGTTTGGTAAACTTGTGTTTCAATATTTCTTGAGTGTCGTGGCCGAAATGAGAAGCAAATTCACCCACGAGTTCCTTTAAAATGGAATCATCCTTTTCCTCAAGTTCAGCTACGCCCACTTCTTTGCCCAGTTGAAAGTCTTGAACATTACCCCTCATATAGATGACGCCGCCGTGCATCCCGGTGCCGATAAAGTTGGCTTTATGATATTCTCCCTCTTTCAGGTTTAGCCCAAGGAGCACGAGGATCCCTCCTGCCATATACTCGCCAAAGAAATCCTGGGCTGTGCCGCCGATAACTATCATAGGGTTCCTATCTTGATACTCCTTCATGTGGATGCCTGCTCGATAGCCAACATCATTTCGAATGAATATTTTGCCTCCCCTAGCTGATAAACCGAGAATATCCCCGGCATGACCATGAATGACTATCTCTCCGTCATTCATAGTGTTGCCACAGCCATCTTGAGCATTACCGCGGACAATAATCTTGGGACCATTCATGAAAGCACCTAAGTCATTACCTGGCGTGCCAAATATTTCAATCTCCGCCGGCTCATCCAAGTCTGTGCCGATATATCTCTGTCCATAGACGTTATGGAGCGCGATCTTCCTGGTTCCATTTAACACTAGTTGCCTCAATTTAGCATTGAGGTCTCGATAGAAGATGCCGCTGGCATCTATTGTTACAACTTGAGATTGCTTCGCTTTGCTCGCAATGACGTTTGGTGTCTTTTCTTTCATCTTAGCTTCCTGCCATCCTTACTCCGAGGATTTCTAACTCGGTGTCAGTGAGCCCAACGCCTCTTAGCTGCAGCCGATTGCCCCGTAAGCTTTCTATGGCGTTGATGCCCATGCCACCCAGTATATCTTTAAGTTCGAGACTCCAGCCGCGGAGAAGATTAGCCAGCCGTCTAGCCCCGATGTCAGGGTTAACCCTTTTGGTTAGCTTAGGGTCTGTGGTGCATATCCCCCAGGGGCATTTCCCTGTATGACATTGCTGACAGATGGTGCAGCCAAAGGCAACAAGAGCTGCAGTTCCAATATAAACAGCATCAGCGCCAAGCGCGATCGCTTTAGCTACATCACCACTATTTCTAATTCCACCGGCTATCACAATAGAGGCTTGATTTCGGATACCTTCTTGTCTGAGGCGGTCGTCCACTGAGGCGAGTGCCAGTTCGATAGGGATGCCAACGTTGTCTCGAATAATTTTGGGCGTAGCGCCTGTGGAACCCCGTAACCCATCGAGAACTACAATGTCTGCTCCTGCCCTCACCATGCCACTGGCGATAGCTGCTGAATTGTGAACAGCAGCTATCTTCACCGCTACCGGCTTGGTATAGTTTGTTGCTTCTTTTAAAGCATAGACAAGCTGTGCTAGATCCTCAATGGAGTAAATATCGTGTTGTGGAGCTGGAGATAGGGCATCTGTTCCTTTAGGAATCATACGGGTCATGGATACCTCGGCACTTACTTTCTCTCCGGGGAGATGTCCTCCGATGCCAGGCTTGGCCCCCTGACCAATTTTAATTTCAACTACTCTAGCTATATCAAGGTACTCAGGATGAACGCCAAATCGCCCTGAAGCTACTTGAACGATGGTGTTGTTCCCATATTTATATAATTTGGGATGAAGCCCACCTTCGCCAGTATTCCATAAGGTTCCCATTTCAGTAGCAGCTCTGGCTAAGGACTCATGTACATTGAGGCTCACCGCGCCGTAGGACATAGCGGAAAACATTACTGGAATCTCGAGCTTGACCTGGGGAGCAAGTTGGGTTTTAAGGCTATGAGAATTATGATCGAAATCCACACCGTCGGGTTTGTGCCCTAAATAAGTAGTTAACTCCATTGGCTCACGCAGTGGGTCGATAGAGGGATTAGTCACCTGGCTGGCATTAAGAAGCAGATGGTCCCAGTAAATGGGGTAACTTTTATCATTACCCATTCCAGTAAGAAGCACACCGCCAGTCTCGGCTTGCTTGATGATGTCCTCGATTACCTCGGGGCGCCAATTGTAGTTTTCTCTATAGTCCAGTGGATTTCTTCTAATGGTCAAAGCATTGGTAGGACAGAATACTGTGCAGCGGTGGCAGCCAACACAGTTCTCCTCCCGGCTTCTTACTTCATCGTCCTCAGCATCATAGTAATTCACATCGAAGGTGCACTGGTTAACACACACCTCGCACTTAATGCACTGTTCAAGGTCTCGTTCTACAATAAACTTTGATGGCAGATAAGTCTTCATCTCTATCTTCTTACCGGGATCTCTCTCTGAGCCAGGTAGTCTTTTGCCTGGTGAATGGAATAAATCTGGTAATGAAAGATGCTAGCGGCAAGGACAGCGTCAGCCTTGCCTATAACAAGCGCTTGGTAGAGATGCTCTAGATTGCCTGCACCGCCACTGGCGATGACTGGCACCGGGACTGACTCACTGATAGTGCGGGTCAATTCCAGGTCATATCCTGTTCTTTGCCCATCGGCATCCCAACTGGTAAGCATAAATTCTCCAGCGCCAAGAGCAACAGCTTGTTTAGCCCATTCAATGGCATCAATGCCTGTTGGCTTTCGCCCTCCATGGGTTAAGACCTCCCATTTGAGCTTGTCTTCGCTATTTATTCTCCTGGCATCTATAGCTACCATAATGCACTGAGAGCCAAATTTCTGTGCCCCCTGGCTAATAAGCCCGGGATTCTGCACAGCGGCAGTATTAATAGATACCTTGTCGGCTCCGGCTTTGAGCATGCGGCGCATGTCATCAATACCACGCAGACCTCCACCAACAGTGAGCGGAATGAAAACCTGCTCCGATACATGCTCAACCACATCTACCATTATGTCTCGTCCTTCAGGGGTAGCGCCAATATCCAGGAAGACAAGCTCATCAGCGCCTTCTTTATAGTAGAATGCGGCGAGTTCCACAGGGTCGCCGGCATCACGCAGGTGAGTAAAGCTCACCCCTTTGACCACTCGCCCTTCGGTAACATCAAGACAGGGGATAATCCTCTTAGTTAACATTGGATGCTGTCCCTCCTGCAACAGCCACTTTTTTGGGCGCAGGGGATTTACCCAGAGTTCCTATTACAGGCTCACCACCCACTGGAATCCACGCTCGGTCCAAATCGGGGCAGATGAGGCGAATGGCTGACTCCTCAGAAGAGAGGTAAAGCACCGATTCCTTTATCCCTACGGTGAGAGGGCGTAACCTGATTCTGTCGGTAAGCCCGATCATCTCTCCTTGATGAGCGATAATTACGGTAAAAGGCCCATTGAGAAGCAAACTGCCATACACCTGGCGTAGAGTACGATAGGTGTGCTGCTCTTCGGAAGGCATACGGTCAATTTGCTCCCAGAGGGGAGGGGCCATTATTTTGGCTACTATCTCTATAGGGAGACCATGTTTTCGCACTAAAAGGTCGACGGTGTAAGCCACGACCTCAGTGTCAGTCTGCATGGTGCAGTGGTAGCCAAATTGCTCCAGATAACGCCGATTTATCCCGTAGGAAGAGAGCTCGCCATTGTGAACTACCGTCCAATCCAAAATATTAAAGGGATGTGCTCCACCCCACCAACCGGGAGTGTTAGTGGGGAATCTGCCGTGGGCTGTCCACAGGTAACCCTGGTATTGCTCCAAACAAAAGTAATCGGCTATCTCCTCAGGGTAGCCCACACCTTTGAATACCGCCATGTTTTTGCCGCTGGAGAAAACAAAAGCGTCCTTAATCCCGGTATTGATCTCCATAACCCTGGCTAGCACATAGTCATCCTCAGAGGGTGCCTTAGTTTTGCCAGGGTTCACCTCGAGGAAGTAACGCCATACTATAGGTGGGTCTACTATAGTTGGAACTGGCTTGGTGGGTACTTCTTCGGCGTGAATCATATGAAACCTCTGCTTGAGGAAAGCTTCTACTTGCTCTCTTGCTTCATGATTAAGATACATTATGTGAAGGGCATAAGACTCAGCATATTCAGGGTATAATCCATAAACAGCGAATCCTCCCCCCAATCCATTACTACGAACATGCATGTTGGCAATAGCTCTAACTACACCGTCGCCGGAGAATCGCCTCCCTGAAGTATCCATCATCCCAAACAGGGAGCAAGCATCTATTACCTTATCATCCTGATAAAAGTTGTTTATCTTACTAAGCTTTTTCATCCTTAACGTCTGAAACCACTCAATTACTCACCAGCAAAGTTTTCCACTCCGCCTGCAGGCATAGTCGGTGAGATAACTTGCGTTGAAGTTGGTATTTCCAGCCGCTCGAGCCACGACTCTCGGGGGAGGAATGCCAGACCAAAATCGTCAGCTAAAAGCGACTGCTTGAAACTTCCTACGTTCACCTTATCCCTCATCAAGCCAAAGACTATTCCTGATTTTTCAATGTTTCCTACAAATATCATCCCCGTTATAAGGTTGTCCTTCAATACAATCTTTTGGTAGATACTCCCTTCCTGTTTGCTAATAACCTCATAGCTGTCGTCGTTGGGTGCTGCCGGCATACCGGCGGAAGCGATGTCGATTCCGAAATAGTTGAGCGCATTCATAGCTGTGCCACCGGGATATTCCTTTTCAACGCCAGCCATGTTATAGCCAGCAATCCTGCCTCCAATATAAGCATTTGGCCATATGAGGGAGAGCCTGTTTTCGTCGTAGGCGAAGTCGTAGGCTTCAGCTACATCACCACAGGAATAAATGTCTGGATGACTGGTGGACATATGACGGTCTACCACTATGCCGCGGTTTACACTTATCCTGGTGTCTGAAGCAAGTTCTGTTCGCGGTGATACGCCGACAGCCACTATCACCAAATCGCAAGGTATTTCAATTCCGTTATCCAGAATGACTCCTTTGGTTGCTTCTCTCCCGCCGAGCTCAGCCACAGTATGACCGGTAATAATTTTAACCCCAGCCTGCTTAAATGTTTCTTCAGCCATTAAGGACGCCTGTTCATCAAGGATGGTATTTAAAACCCTCTCTTTTAACTCTATTATGGTAACTTCAACACCTCGTTTTATTAGAGCCTCAGCTACAGTAATCCCGATGAGCCCTCCACCAATGGCTACCGCTTTACGAGCACCGCTTTTTAAAAATTCATCAATCACTCTGGCATCATCGAGGGAGGTAAAGGTAAAAACGCCTTTCTTTTTCATCCCCTCTACTCTAGGAACAATGGGAATGCCCCCTACACCAAGTAAAAGCTTCTCCCATGTAACTTGCTCACCACTTTCCAGCGAAGCAGTCTTGTTGTTCAATTCCAGTCCTGTTACCTTCTTACCCAGCAAAGGAGTAATGTTATTCTGGCTGTAGAAATCAGGGGAGCGAAATAGCATTCTATCAATATTGCTCTCCCCAGCCAGATACTTTGAGATAAGCGGTCTTGAATAGGCTGGATATGGTTCATCGGAAATGATAGTCAGAGTGCCTTCCTTATCTACCTCACGTATTGCTTCGACGGCTCCGATACCACCGGCCGAATTACCTATGATTAAGTATTTGGTTCTCATTTACCCTCACTTAATGCCATCTTGAGAAAATTGGCATACATTTTCAAGCCATATTCGCCGCTTTTTTCAGGGTGAAACTGAGTTGCCACTAAGCTATCCTTGATCACCATACTACATATAGGCACACCATAATCTGTCGTTCCTGCCACGACTGATATATCCTCAGGTTCGGCATAGTAGCTATGGACAAAATAAAAGTTTGTCTCATCAGGTATACCCTCGAAAATAGGATGTGTGACCTTCTGCTTTACCTGGTTCCAGCCTATATGGGGAATCTTAAGCCCCTGGGGCAGCCTCTTTACCTTTCCAGGAATCACCCCCAAACATTCGTGCCAGCCTCCTTCTTCAGTTCCTGAAAGCAGTATCTGCAATCCTACGCAAACAGCAAAAAGCGGTCGTTCTCCATGAATCAGTTGGCGAATAACATCAGCCATGCCCAGTTTCTCCAGGCTATCCATGGTATCTCCGGCAGCACCAACGCCGGGGAAAATAACCGCAGCGGCATCAATTACATCGCCTGGATTGCTTGTCACTTTCGCTTGGTAGCCCAGTTTCCTGAGAGCATTAGTAACGCTACGCAAATTTCCTGCACCATAGTCGATTATGGCAATCATCCGTAGTCCTTTCCTCTGTGCATTAACGATGGTTCAATTCTCGACTGTCACTTCAACTACGTTTTCCCGGGCAATAACTATTTCTTCACCATCCCTTTTGACAAAGACATGCATTAATCCCACTACTTCATATTTGCCATTTTCCAAGTTTGTCGTGTTCCACATTACCGGGAAGTTCTCATGTCTATCCTCAGACTCCCCGATCTTAATCCATGTCTCTCCATTCTTCTTGCGATAATACCAGGGGTTGGTTACCCTCACGATCTGTCCTGCAAAACCCAATTCTTCCAACTCTTTACGCAGCAGGTCTTCGTCAAAGTTCTCCCGCAGTAGAACAGCACCAGAATAGCTTTCAAATACCGCTGATGGAACAATATAATGTGGTCCCCAATTGTATGGCATGATACACCTCCTTCAAATTCATTTACTCAATCGAGTCACAATACTTATTGAACCAGGCAAGATGACAGCTGCAGCACCGAGTGCATCGCCTGGATTGCTTGTCACTTTCACGTGGTAGCCCAGTTTCCTGATAGCATTAGTAACGCTACGCAAATTTCCCGCACCATAGTCGATTATGGCAATCATTTTGCTCCAGTCATTCTTTTCCGCCGTCTACACTCACTACCAGCGCTTCATTGGGACAGTTGGCGACACAGGCCGGTAGATCTCTTTCAGGGCAAAGGTCACAGTTAACAACAGTTTTGTTGCCTATATCTTTTGTTAATGCTCCGTAAGGGCAGGCTATTATACAAGTCCAACAGGCAATGCATTTCTCTGCGTCAATGTAGACCATACCGGTTACGGGGTCCTTATGCATTGCACCTGTAGGGCAGGAATAAACACACCAGGGTTCATCGCAATGACGACACTGTATTGCAAGGCAAATATCCTCATTCGTTTCCACCCGGATGCGTGGCAAAGGCTTGGGTGTTTCTCTCAAAAATGCCTTGATTATATCCTTGGATTGAGAATGTTCTACCTGACAGTAGACCTGACACAGGCCGCAGCCAATGCAGGCCTCCTCTTTAACATATACCCTTTTCATTCCCTTTTCTCTTAAAGAACTCCCGAATTATTATGATAAACGCCGGTAACCGTTTACCTAATTTATCAGCATCGAAATGTTTTGTCAAGTGAGCGGAAAGATCTTGTTGAGGTTCTATGATTTTATCACCACGCAGCTGCTCTATGAAAATAGCACTCCATGGAGTGCCACAGCATGCCTTGATTGAACTGGAGAGGCAGGCGTTGAAGCTAGCTTAATTGCTGGAGGTTAAGGGGGAACGAGAAACATCAGGGGAGAAACTTGAAGGAGGTAACCAACCCAGTTTAGCTGGCTAATGCTGGTGACGTTGATAAGCAATACAGGTAATAGTAAGATACAACTAATTGCCAGGCTAGGAACCTCTAAAGTATATCTTAATGCATAGAATTGAAGTCCGCTTAAAACATGACTTTCCTGATGCCAAAGGGCTTGGTCTGGTCAGGGATATCCATGACCAGGGAATAACAGAGGTATCCGGTGTTCACGTTGTGGACATATATTGGTTAGATGCTGATTTAACATCTGATGAACTGGAGCTGATTTGTCGAAGCTTGCTGACTGACCCGGTAACTCAGGAATATCAGTATGACCGGGATTCCTGGGGTGGTGATGGCTACCATGTTGTTGAGGTGGCTTACAATGCCGGTGTTACTGACCCGGTTGAGGCTACTATCATGAAGGCGGTGCGGGATTTAGGTATAGAAAAAGTCAGGGCGGTTAGAACGGCGAAGCGATACCTTATTGAAGGGCAGCTGGACAAGCGTCGATTGGACGTTGTATGTGACAGGTTATTGGTAAACCCGATTATCCAGCATGTGGTTAAGCAGGAATCAGTAATCTTCCCCGAAAACCCACAGTATAGGTTTAAATTAGAGCGG
>Ga0315533_1002530_pt1 | contig 12601 bp, 12 predicted proteins | sample SalMarSW160130MG_FD_203081 | JGI IMG/M metagenome (GOLD analysis project Ga0315533, IMG submission 203081) | Salt marsh sediment microbial communities from the Plum Island Ecosystem LTER, Massachusetts, United States - Salt Marsh Sediment SW1601-30 ...
TACGAGAAATTTAAAAAGAAAATTCCAATAAATTTAGAAGAGGTAATTGCTGTTGAGGGAATGGGACCAAAAAAAGCAAAAGTTCTTTATCAAAAATTAGGAATTAGAAATTTAAAAGATTTAGAGAAAGCAGCCCGGCAACATAAAATTGCTTCTTTATTCGGTTTTGATAAAAAGACAGAAAAAAATATTTTGGAAGGAATTGCTTTTTTAAAACTAAGTAAGGGAAGATTTCTTTTAGGAGATATTTTGCCTCAAGTTAAAGAAATTGAAGAAAAACTTAAAAATTTAAAAGAAGTTCAGAAAATCTCAGTCGCCGGTTCAGTTAGAAGAAGAAAAGAAACAATTGGCGATGTTGATATTTTAGTAATTTCAAAAAGTCCAGAAAAAGTAATGGATTTTTTTGTTTCTCAACCAGAAGTTGTTAAAATTTGGGGCAAGGGTTTCACAAAGTCCTCGGTAAGGACGAAAGATGGTTTTGATATAGACCTCAGGGTAGTTCCTGAAAAAAATTATGGTTCTGCTTTACAGTATTTTATTGGCTCAAAAGAGCATAATATTGCTGTCAGAAGAATTGCCATAGAAAAGGGTTTAAAACTTAATGAATATGGAGTTTTTCGAGGTAAGAAAATGATTGCCGGCAAAAGCGAAGAAAGTGTTTATAAAGTTCTCGGTCTTCAGTGGATTCCGCCAGAAATAAGAGAGAATCAAGGAGAAATAGAGGCCGCTCTAAAAAGAAAATTGCCAAAATTAGTAGAATTAAAAGATATCAAAGGAGACCTGCATTGTCATTCAAGATGGGATGGAGGACAAAATTCAATTGAGGAAATGGCACAAGCGGCTATGGCCAGAGGATATGAATATTTAGGAATTACTGATCATACAAAATTTTTAAGGATTGAACACGGATTAAATGAGAAACAATTAGCTCAGCAAAGAAAAGAAATTGATGCGCTAAACAGGAAATATAAAATACAAAATATAAAGTTTAGAATTCTTCAAGGAGCAGAAACAAACATCTTAAACGACGGCTTGATTGATATCAAAGACGAAGCATTGAAAAAATTAGATTATGCTGTTGCTGGAATTCACTCAAGTTTCAAAATACCAAAAGAAAAGATGACCGAAAGAATAATTCGAGCAATGAAAAATCCCTATATTAAAATTATCTCTCATCCGACCGGAAGAATTCTCAAAAAAAGAGATGAATACCAAATAGATATAGAAAAAATTTTAAGGATGGCAAAAGAAACCAATACGATTTTAGAAATAAATTCTTTTCCCGAAAGATTAGATTTAAACGATATTAATATAAAAAAAGCTATTGAAGCGGGAGTAAAGTTGGTTATTAATACCGACAGTCACCATAAAGACCAATTGAGATATATGAAATTTGGCGTTTTTCAAGCCCGGCGCGGCTGGGCAGAGAAAAAAGATATTATTAATACTTATCCCTCTCAGAAGCTTTTGGAGTTTTTCAAATGAAATATGCCACTAGAACAATCAGCCGGTGCTGTAATTTTTAGGAAAGAACCCTGCACCAGAACAAGTTCGGTACAGGGCAAGAATAGTAAAATTTATTATCTGCTCTTACATTACGAAGCAGGGCATTGGGATTTTCCCAAAGGGCATATTGAAAAAGGCGAGAGCGAAGAAGAAACAGTAAAGCGGGAAGTCAAAGAGGAGACCGGAATTGAAGATATTAAAATGATAAAAGGCTTTAAAGAGTGGATGAAATATTTTTTCCGGAATATTTATGGTTTAAAAAAAGAAGAAAAGGAGAAAGTATCGTGGGTTTTTAAAATAGTTACTTTTTATTTAGCAGAAACAAAAACTAAAGAAGTGAAAATCTCTTTTGAACATATTGGTTATAAATGGTTGCCTTATGAACGAGCTCTTGAACAACTGACTTTCAAAAAAGCAAAAGAAATTTTGGAAAAAGCCAACGATTTTCTTGTGAAATACGCAATATGAAACATTTAACAGGATTCCAGCGAAAAGTTTTTGAAGTTGTTCAAAAAATCCCTAAGGGGAGTTTTTTAACCTATAAAAAAGTTGCTGAAGAAGCGGGTTTTCCTTGGGCCTGGCGGGCAGTAGGAAATGTTTTAAATAAAAACAAAAATCCTAAAATTCCCTGTCATAGAGTTATAAGGAGTAATGGGAAAATTGGTGGATATAACAAAGGAGTAAAAAAGAAAATGTCTTTACTTTTAGAGGAAAATGTAGTAACCAAAAGGTAGAGAATTTTGCAACTTAACAACTTAATAAAAGGAGGTGGACAAAATGGCTGGACTTTTCGGAATGAGCATTGACAAAAAAACCTACAGAGGTAATTTTTTGGAAGATTTATCCCTGGGAACTTTTTATCAACAGCATTTAAATGAGGCATATGGCGGATTGTCAACTTGCGAGAAAGATAAAATTAAAATCCGGACTCACCAAGGACTTTTTAGAACTGGCTTCAAAGACGATTTAGAGAATTTGGAAGGTTCTGAAGGAATTGGTTATTGCGGTTTGACCCGAGAACCATTTCTGCAAGATTCAAAACTGGGTAAGTTTAGCAGCTGCTTTTCCGGCAACATTATAAACTTGTCGGAGTTAGTGGAACGATTTAAAAACTTTGGTCATACCTTTGAAAAAGGAGATAATATAGAAGTAATTACTAAACTTATAGCTCAAGGAGAAGACATAACTGATGGTATCAAAAGAATGACTAAGGAAACCAGAGGAGCTTATTCTCTCTTGATTCTTGCTAAAGAGGGGATTTATGCTGCTCGTTGCCCAACTGCTCACTGGCCCTTAGTTATTGGAGAAAAAGAAGGAGTAATAGCAGTTGCTTCTGATCCAGCAGGTTTTTCCAATCTCGGTTTTGAAATCGTCCGAGACCTTGAACCAGGAGAGATTATTTTAATGAAAAACGGAAAATTTGGAACTAAAGAGAAAATGTTGCTTGATAGAATACAGTTTTGCAGTTTTATCTGGGTTTACACTGCTTTCCCAAGTGGGATATTTGAAAGAATTCCTGTTTCTTTAGTTAGAAAGAGATTGGGAGCAGCTTTGGCTCGCCGAGACATTGAAAGAGGTTTTTGTCCAGATATAGTGGCTCCGGTTCCTGATTCTGGCAGATTTCATGCCATTGGTTATTTTCAGGAATTTTGTCGGCAGATAAATGAAGGCAAGATAAAAAAGATTCCTTTTTACGACGAGGTCTTGCTTAAATTTCCCTATGTTGGAAGGAGTTTTACCCCTCAGACTCAAGAAGAAAGAGATTTGGAAGCTCGGATTAAGCTTTTAGGAAGCGGAGAGAGATATGAGGATAAAACAGTAGTTATCAATGACGATTCGATTGTCAGAGGAACTCAAACTCAAACAAATTTAGCGCCTAAACTTAGAGAGTTAGGGATTAAAGAAATTCATTTTAGAATTTCTAATCCTGAACTCTTTTCTCATTGTCCCTGGGGTCAAACAACAAAAAAAGGAGAAACCTTAGTTTCTCGGATACCCTTAAAAGAAAAGAGAATTGAGTTTTTAGGAATTGATAGCTTGGAATATAATACAATTAAGGATTTGGCTGAAGCCATTGGAATCCCAAGAGAGAAACTCTGTATGGATTGCAGCTTACCAACTTCTTGAATGTTGGAATTAAAAAGCCACTTCTATTAGAAGCGGCTTTCTTTTTTTTACCCTTATTTTGTTACCCTTTCTACTATTTTCTTAAAAATTTCTGGTTTTTCTCTTGCTAATTGGGCTAAAATTTTGCGGTCAAGGCCAATCTTATTTTCTTTTAATCGATGAATAAGACGACTGTAGGGCAAATCTAATTCTCGACTGGCGGCGTTAATCTGAATTTGCCACAGTTTTCTAGCTTCTCTCTTTTTAGTTCTTCGGTCGCGATAACTATAACTCCACGCCTTCATAAGAGCTTGTTTCGCTGATTTATATTTTGATTTTCTTCCCCATCGAAAACCTTTGGCATATTTTAGAAGATGCTTTCTTCTTTTGTGAGCGGTTTTTCCCCTTTTAACACGAACCATGTTATTATTTAAGCAGTTTTTTTATTTTTTTGGCATCAACCCTGGCAACCAAAACCCATTTTCGGGTTTCTCTTTTTTTCTTTCCTGATTTTTTTGCCCGGTAATGGTCCTGACCAATTGCTCTTCTCAGAACCTTGCCGGTTTTGGTAATTTTAAAACGTTTTTTTATAGATTTTCTTGTTTTCATATAACTAACATATCATTTTTTGGAAACAATCACTGTTAATCCTCTTGGTTTTCTTTGCAGCCCCCTTTCAATTTTTATTGGAACTAATTTTTCTAAGGTTTCAAGAAATTTTTCTATTTTTCCTTTAGCAAATTCTTGAAGGGCTCTTTCTCTACCCCTTAATTTCATTTCTATTCTTATTTTTTTTCCTTTTTTTAAAAATTTTTCTGCCTGACAAGCCCTTGTTTCTAAATCATGTTCAGAAATTCTGAAAGTTAATCTTATTCCTTTAAGTTCGCCCCCCGAAGGTTTACTTAATTTTTCTTTCTTTTTTTGTTGATAAAGATATTTTCCATAATCTCCAATTTTACAAACAGGAGGAGTAGCTTTTTCCGTGACTTGCATTAAATCTAAATTACGTTCCCGAGACATTCGGAGCGCTTCTATCAAGGGCATAACGCCTAATTGTTTTTCGGTCTCGTCAATTACTCTTATCTCTTTGGCTTTTATTTGATGATTTATAGGGATTTTTTTCCGCAGATTATTTTTAGTTATTTTTTCTATAGATATAGTTGTGGAGATGCCGAGGTTGAACTCGGATCCAGAAGTTTTACTAAAACAGTTCTACAAACTTAGTCCGTTTTTGTTTTTGAGATACTAAGTGGAAAACAGACAAAAATCTTAATATCTCAACCTCTATTGGTTCAATAATTGTTTTTGAGGTAAGAAATAATTATCTATCTCGATATTATAACACCCTCTTCGCTTATCGAGAATTGGCGAATCGGATGGCGTTAAGCGTATGCTAACGCAGGTTTTTGAAATAAGTTGGCACTTATTGTTTCTCAAGGTTTAACGAGGTTTGAGAATGCTCGGTTTGCGCTATTTTAGTAAAATCTTCTGTCGAAACTATTCATCCCCGCGATTTTAATTCTCTTTTTATTTCTCTTTTGGCCTCTCTTTTTTTAATTAACTCTCTTTTATCAAATTTTTTTCTTCCTTTAGCAATTCCAAATTCAAGCTTTATTTTAGCACCTCTCGTATAAATTTTCAAGGGTACTAAGGTCAATCCCTTTTCCTTTGTTTTCCCGATTAAATGTTTGATTTCTGATTTTTTTAAAAGAAGTTTTCTGGATTTTTCCGGGTCATAGTCCGAAGGCGCGTTTTTTGGCTGGTAGGGAGGGATATTAGCCCCGATTAAGTACGGCTCTTCTCCCCTTAAAACCACATAAGAACCCTTTAAACTCATTTTTCCTGATTTTATTGATTTTACTTCCTGGCCAATCAAAATCATCCCTGCCTCAAACTTTTCCAGGATTTGATAAGTAAAATAGGCCTTTTTATTCTCCGCTAAGATTTTCATTCTTTCATTTTAGCAGAAAATATGAACCATGTCTCGCATTCGCTCGCCAGAACCATATAATCCTTGCTCTGCTCGGTATTATAAGGTAAACTGGAAATAATGTTGAGAGCAGAAATAGTAAAATTAGTAGAGAATTCAATTAAAGTTCTTCAGAAGAGGAAAAAATTACCGAAATTTAAAGTTCCGGAAATTTTAGTTGAGTACCCAAAAGACAAGATTCACGGCGATTATGCAACAAATATTGCGATGATAATTGCCAAACAGCTCGGAAAAAATTCAATAGAAGTAGCTAATCTATTAAGTGAAGAATTAAAGACAAAAGGCGATGAATTGTTTAAAGAAATTGAGGTAGTAAAACCGGGTTTTATTAATTTTTTTATTTCTGAAAAGTACTTGCAAAAACAAGTGGGAGAAATTTTAGAAGAAAAAGATAAATTTGGCACTTTAAAAACTGGGAAGAGGCAGAAAGTTCAGGTTGAGTTTATTTCAGCAAACCCAACAGGCCCTTTAACTTTAGGAAACGGCAGGGGGGGGTTTTGCGGGGATGTTCTGTCGAATGTTTTAGAGAAAGCAGCTTTTGAAGTAGAACGAGAATATTATATTAATGATAGAGGAGAGCAGATTAGAAAATTAGGCCACTCAATTATTAATGATTCAGAAGCAGTTTATCAAGGAAAATATATTGAAGATTTAAGGAAAAAAATCAAAGGCGATAATCCGGATAAGGTAGGAGAGAAAGCAGCTAAGATTATTCTAAAAGAAATGATAAAGCCGGCGGTTAAGAAAATGGGAATAAAATTTGATGTCTGGTTTTCAGAAAAAAGTTTGTATAAAAATAAAGAAGTTGACAAAATCTTAAACTGGCTAGAAAAAAGGAAACTCGCTTATAAAAAAAGGGGAGCTCTCTGGTTCAGGGCAACTAAATTTGGAGATGATAAAGATAGGGTGTTAGTAAAAGCTGATGGAGAAAAAACTTATTTCGCTTCTGATATAGCTTATTTGAATAATAAATTTAAACGAGGTTTTAAATATTTAATTTTCTTTTGGGGAGCTGACCATTGTGGCTATGTAAAGAGAATGGAAGCCGCGGTCGAGGCATTAGGTTATAAGAAAGAGCAAGCAGATTTTCTTATTATGCAACTGGTTCGACTTTTTGAAAAAGGCCGTCGGGTTCGGATGTCCAAGAGAACCGGCACTTATGTAACTTTAGATGAGTTAATTGATGAAGTTAATTTAGATGTAGCCAGATTTTTCTTTTTAACCAGAAGTCCTGGCAGCCATTTAAATTTTGATTTGGATTTAGCCAAAGAAAAATCAGAAAAAAATCCGGTTTATTATGTTCAATATGCCTACGCAAGAATACATAGTATTCTTGCGAAATCCCAAATCCCAAATAAATCCCAAATCCCAAATTTCGAGTTAATTAGTCATTCCAGCGAATTAAACTTGATTAAACAATTAATAAAATTTTCTGAAATCATAGAGGACACTGCCAAAGATTATCAGGTCCAAAGGTTGCCGAATTATGCTTTGGAATTAGTGACGGCTTTTCATAAATTTTATGAGCAGTGCCGAGTATTGACAGACGATAAAAAATTGACCCAAGCTCGGCTGAGTTTGATAAGGGCAACAAAAATTGTTCTTGAGGAGACATTAGATTTAATGGGAATTAGTGCTCCCTCAAAAATGTAAAAAGGATATGAACAATAAATATTATATTTTGCGGCACGGACAAACAGCTTATCAAACTAAAAAGAAAGATTTTTTATACCCTTGGCCTGATATAACTTTCACTTCTTTGACCAAAAAGGGAGAAAAACAAATAAAAGATATAACCAAGACGCTTAAGGAGAAAGATATTGATTTAATTTATTCTTCAGATTTTTTACGGACGCGGCAGACAGCTAAGATTGTAGCAAAGGAACTCGGCTTAGAGATTAATTCAGACAAGCGGCTTCGCGATGTAAACTTTGGAATCTTTAGCGGGAAGTCCAAAAAAGAATATCGGGCATTTTTTGCCAGTAGAAAAGAAAAATTTTTTAAACGCCCTCCTCGAGGTGAAAACTGGAATGATGTAAAAGAAAGAGTTTTAGATTTTTTAAAAGAGATTGAGAAAAAGCATAGAGGTAAAAATATCTTGATTGTTAGTCACGGCGACCCTTTATGGCTTTTGCTGGGGATAATAAAGGGTTTAAAAGGTGAAGAAGAATTTTTGAGAGAGAAATACAGAGCCCTTTATCCCGAAGTTGGTCAACTTCTAACACCTTAAAAAATGAACCTTGATTTCCCAAAAATTGAAGAAGGGATATTAAAATTCTGGAAAGAGCATAAAATTTTTGAAAAACTTCGTAAGAAAAATCGGGGCAATAAACATTGGTCTTTTTTAGACGGTCCGATAACTGCCAACAATCCTATGGGCGTCCATCATGCCTGGGGAAGAACTTATAAAGATTTGTTTCAAAGGTATAAAGCCCTTCAGGGATATGACCAGAGATATCAAAACGGTTTTGATTGTCAGGGCCTTTGGGTTGAGGTTGAAGTTGAGAAAGAAATGGGTTTTAAAACAAAAAAAGATATTGAGAAATTCGGCATTGAAAAATTTGTCAGAGCTTGCAAAGAAAGAGTTCTGAAGTATTCAAAAATTCAAACCGAGCAGTCAATCCGCTTGGGCCAATGGATGGACTGGGAAAATTCTTATTATACAATGTCTGATAAGAATAATTACGCTATTTGGAGTTTTCTTAAAAATTGTTGGCAGAAAGGGCTGCTCTATAAAGGCAGAGACGTTGTTCCTTGGTGTCCTCGTTGCGGCACGGCTATATCCCAACATGAAATTTTAACAGAAGAATATAAAGAAATTACCCATAAATCAATTTTTGTGAAATTGCCGATTATTGGCAGAAAAAATACTTTTTTTCTTGTCTGGACAACCACTCCCTGGACCCTACCAGCCAATATAGCTTTAGCTGTTCATCCTAAATTATCCTATGCTGAAGTTCGGGATAAAAAAGGAAACATTTTTATTTTTCTTAAAAGCAGAGCAAAATTAATTTCAGATGGGAAAATAATCAAAGAATTTCCCGGGAAGAAATTGGAAAATTTACAATATAAAGGAATGTTTGATGAACTCTCGGCAGTTAAAGAGAGTATTAAAAAGGAGAAACACCGGGTTGTTTTATGGAAAGGCGTTTCTGAAGAGGAGGGAACCGGAATTGTTCATCTTGCTCCTGGTTGTGGACAAGAAGATTTTCAGTTAAGTAAAGAACTTAATCTACCAGTTATCGATCCAACGACAGGTGAAAGTAAATATAAGAAAGGATTTGGAAACTTGACCGGAAAATTGGTAAGCGGGGTGAATGACTTAATTTTTGATAATCTGACCAAAAAGGGTTTAGTTTTTAAGATAGAGGATTATAAACATCGTTATCCATTTTGCTGGCGGTGTAAGACCGAATTAATTTTCCGTTTGGTTGACGAATGGTATGTTTCAATGGAAAAGTTAAGAAAGCCCTTAAGGGAAGTAGCTAAAAAAATAAATTGGATTCCCTTATTTGGTTTAGAGAGAGAGCTGGATTGGCTGAAAAATATGCAAGATTGGCTGATTTCCAAAAAACGTTATTGGGGTCTAACCTTGCCAATTTATGAATGCAAGAAATGCGGAAGTTTTGAGGTTATTGGCTCAAAAGAAGAGTTAGAAGAAAGAGCGGTTGAGGGTTGGGATAAATTTGAAGGTCATTCTCCTCATCGCCCCTGGGTGGATGAAATTAAAATTAAGTGTTCAAAATGCGGGAAATTAGTTTCTCGAATTCCTGATGTAGGAAACCCCTGGTTAGATGCAGGAATAGTTCCTTTTTCAACAATGGGATATACTGAGAGGAATTTCTGGCAGAAATGGTTTCCGGCCGATTTTATTTGCGAATCTTTCCCTGGTCAGTTTAAAAATTGGTTCTATGCTTTAATTGTAATGAGTACAGTTTTAGAAAAAACCAATCCCGTAAAGACAATCTTTGGTTATGCTTCTGTCCGCGACGAGAAAGGGGAAGAAATGCACAAGTCCAAAGGAAATGTTATTTGGTTTGATGAGGCGGTTGAAAGAATTGGCGCTGGCCCGATGCGCTGGATGTATGCCAGACAAAATCCTGTTTATAATTTAAAATTCGGCTATACTTCTGCCGAAGAAATCAAAAGAAAATTACTGACCCTATACAACAGTTTTGCTTTTTTTAGAACATATGTGTCAAAAAAAGAGTATCCAGATTTTCATCGAACAGCGAGTGAACAATTTCCAAATCCTAAAAATCTTTTGGATAAGTGGATTGTTTCAAGATTAAATAATTTAATCGAGAAGGTTACCAGAAATCTGAATAGATATAATGCTTCCTTAGCTACTTTAGCAATAGAGAAATTTTTTATTGACGACTTATCTCTTTGGTATATCAGAAGGTCTAGAAAGAGATTCCATTCCGGACATCCAGAAAGGAAAGAAGCGATTGAAATTATTTATTATGTCCTTTTAAATTTAACGAAACTTATTTCTCCGATAATACCCTTTTTTGCCGAGGAAATGTATAGAGGTCTGAGGATAGATAATATGCCAGAATCAATTCATTTATTTGATTGGCCAAAAACTGGCAAAGAAAAAATTGATAAGAATTTAGAAGAAAAGATGGAGCAGGTTCGGGAAATTGTTAGTCTGGCCTTGGGTCTGAGGGCAGAAGCAGAAATAAGAGTGAGGCAGCCCTTAAAAAAGTTAAAAATTAAAAGCATGCCCCGCATCATCCGAGCAAAGCGAGGATTGGTGCGGGGTCAAAAATTAAAAGTTAGAGAAAAAGAATTATTAAAATTGATAAAAGAAGAGGTAAATGTAAAAGGAATAGTTTTTGATAGTAAAATTAAAAAAGAAATAGAATTAGATATTAAAATCACAAAAGATTTAAAAGAGGAGGGGATTGCTCGGGAGATTATTCGCCATATTCAGGATATGAGAAAGAAAGCCGGCCTGAAGCCCGAAGATAAGATTTTAATCCAAGCCCAGGGTTCAGGTAACCTCAATAGGATTTTAAGTAAAAAAAGAGATTTTATTTTGAAAGAAACCTTGGCTAAAAATTTCAAAGTCGGTAGAAAAGAGAGCTTTGATATAAAAAAAGAAATAAGAGTGAATAAAGAAACATTAGAACTTGCTATCAAAAAAATGTAAGGTAAAATAAATTAATATGCTTATTCTTTGGATTATTATTTTTGTTGCGAGTTTGGCATTATTAGTAAAATCAGCTGATTGGCTTGTTGAGAGTTCAGAAAAAATCGGTATGTTTTTTAAACTATCTCCTTTTATAATCGGAGTAACAATTGTTGCTATTGGAACGTCTTTTCCTGAAGTAGCAACAAGTTTAATTGCTACCATAAAAGGGAACACGGAATTTGTAGTCGATATTGCCTTTGGTTCTAATATTGCCACAATTCTTTTAATTGTTGGTATAGCCGCTGTTATAGGCCGCAAGCTTATAGTTAAAAGAAGTTTGATTGATTTAGACGCGCCCTTGCTTGCCGTTAGTACGGTTTTAGTTCTTTTTATGTCTTTAGACAGAAAGATAGATTTTGGAGAAGGAGTTATACTTATATTAGGATTTATGGTCTATTTATTGTATACGATGTTTCAGAAAAGGGGCGTAGAAGACGAACAAGATACTCCAGAGGCAACCGAAGTTTTACCTTTGCGTCCTGAAAGGAGAATGCTTAAATTGCAAAAAGAGATTAGTCAGATGAAAAAGAAATCAGTTAAATTGGGTTTTAAAACTTTCTTTTTCTTAATCTTGGGCATAGTGGGCTTAGTTGTCGGTTCAAACTATACAGTTGAATCAGTATCAAAATTAGCAGTTATTTTAGGAATAAATGCTTCTTTGATTGCTATTACCGCTGTAGCCGTTGGTACTTCTTTGCCAGAATTAGTTGTTTCTATTAAAGCCGCTCTTAAGAAAAAATACGAACTTGCCTTGGGAAATGTTTTTGGTTCAAATGTTTTTACTATATTTCTAGTTATTGGCTTGCCAGCTCTTATTAAACCCTTAGAGATTAATGAAACTACTTTTTCAATTGGCCTTCCCTATTTAGTTGTTGCTACTTTGCTTTTTATAATTTCTGGGATTTCTCGAAGAATTCACGCTTGGGAAGGCCTAATGTATCTTTTAATTTACGCTTTATTCGTGATACAATTTTTCGGCTTGTTTTAACAAAGGTCGTTTTATTTACTTATTCATTAATGTCTAACAAAAATTATGGGGATTTACGATAAAAGAAGAAACGTCTCTCGGCCGGCGCTTACAAGATATCTTAAGAAAAAAGCTCCGCGTTATCTTCCCGGGACCAAGATTAGAATGACTCCCTCAAAGAGAATGAAGATAAAAGAGGTTTTTGGCAGAGAATATGGAGACAATATAACTAGACAAGAATTCCAAACAAAGATAAGACATTTAGAAAAAGAGAAGAGCAGAACACACACTCCCTCAAAGATGAGAGAGATAAAAAGAACAATAAAATATTTGAAGGAAATTGGAGAAATATAAAGAAGGGGGGGTTGGATGATGAGAGAGATAGGAGGAACGTTTAGCGCCGGGGGCTATATATTCTTAATGGCTATGGCGTTGAGTTTAATTGGCGTAGTGAAATTTTTTGTTGAACTATTAAGGAAAAAGTAATTTTAAAATTTTTCCAATAGCCCATTTAAGGAAAAAACCTTATGGGCTTTTTTATTAATACTTTTTTTCAATCTAATCTTTGTTATAATTGAGAATAAATAAACCTTTTTAAGAAGAAAGAAAAAATATGGCAATTCATTATCAGACGCAAGGTTTTATATTAAAAAAAACTGATTTGCGAGAAGCTGATCAGATTTTCACTATTTATACTAAAAACTTCGGGAAATTTAATATTTTAGGAAAAGCGATTAGGAAAATTAAGTCAAAACTAAGACCAGGGGCTGACCTTTTTTATCTTTCAGAGATTGATTTTATTCAAGGGAGGGCCTATAAAACCCTAACCGAG
>Ga0315533_1002532_pt1 | contig 12600 bp, 9 predicted proteins | sample SalMarSW160130MG_FD_203081 | JGI IMG/M metagenome (GOLD analysis project Ga0315533, IMG submission 203081) | Salt marsh sediment microbial communities from the Plum Island Ecosystem LTER, Massachusetts, United States - Salt Marsh Sediment SW1601-30 ...
TAATAAAAAGCGATAAAGCATCTTCAATGCTACTAAATTCCGAGAAATTGAATTAATCTTTAAATCTTTTCCTCTTAAACAAAAAAAATAATTTTTGACCAAAACCTTATTAGTTTGATCAAAAGAACTAATCCTTTTCTTTTTTAAAAAACTAATATATTTTATCAGATCATATCTATAAGAGATTATAGTGTTTTGAGCTAAACCTCTTTCAATGGATAGATAATCTAAAAAACATTCTAAGGTTTCTTCTAATTTTTTCATAATATTGGCAATCCATAAATTACAGGGACTAGATAACATTATGTAACATTTCGTACTAGGCACCAAACTTGTTATCCTTTAGTACTGTATTTTTATATCCGAAGGAACAATTTGAATCCAAACATTTCCGGGAGTTAAAGCTATTCTATTCCCTTCTTTGTCTAAAAATTGGGTTCTTGCTCTCAGATCTGTCTTTTCCCAGGTAATTTCTGCTGAGTTACCTTTAAAAAATAGTAATCCTGTTCCCTTGCCAACGAAATCTACCGCCAGCCTTCCCTCTTCGTCAATAATTATGGTTTCAGCAAATTGAATTATAATATTATCTACTGCTAATTGTTCTTTAGTTTTAGAGTCTATATGAGGTTCGCCGTTTATAAATCTTAAATATTTCATCGATTCAGGTTGGTATTCATAACTAATCGTATAAATGCTGTTATAAGGAATTACTATAGAACCAGTTTCTCTGCCGGTTAGTCTTTCATTTATATCAATTTCAAATTGATATTCCCGTTTTTTTATCATCTCAATATAACCCAATTTATTGGCTTCTTTTCTTAACTTTGTGGTAGAAGTGTATAAATTATGAGGTGGTTTTCGGTCTTTAGACCTCCAGAAGGGCTGAAAATCCACAAACTCATTTATATCATCTATCTTCTCTTCTTTTATAAAATTATATGCTTCTTCACTCCCGCCCACATGGACATAAATTGCCTGATGCTCTAAAGATTTACTAACAAAATAAGGTCTTGCACTTCTTATCGGTCCAACTTCTTCAGCATCCTGGTCATAATAAATAGCTAAAAACCTGGTAATTCCGCCTTCTGCTAAAACTTCATAGATAATATTAGCTTTGTCTAAACCACTTTGCGGTCTGGCTCCTTCTGAATTTTCTACCATAACAGAAAGGGGTCTGCTGCCAAAAGGAGATTCTTTCTCCTTTACTTCCGGTAGAGTAGTAATTTCCCCAGGATTTACTATAGTACCATAAGTTGCTTCGACATTTTCTTCTTCTTTTTCCCCTAAATTAACTTTAAGTTGTGATTCGCCCGGTTCGAATATCTCTCCCTTCACTTCTTTCCTGCTGGTTATAGTCTGCTTAAAATATTCAGTAGAAACACTTATGTCCTCTCCTAAAGATTCTTTAATTTGAGCCGGAGGAACTACTGACACAGGCTCAGTTTCAATTTCAGGAGTTTTAACTTCTACCCTTGGTGCTCCTTCCGTTAATTCTTCCTTGCTTACTACTTTTGTTTCAGTTACCTCTTCTTTTATCTTGGGTGGTTCAGGCGAAATCGGTTTAGCTTTTGGTTTAACTTCCAATTGAGCAATGGCTTTCTCCTCGGTAATCTCTGGTTTCTTAGATTCCGGCTGTTTTGGGGCAGGAATTTCTACCAAACTTACCAAAGTAAGCTCTTTTTCTGGTAGGGGCATTGTAAAATCAAAGGCGATCATATTCCCGAAAGCAAATAATAATATAATATTAAGTACTATAGAAATTAAAAACGATCTCCCTAAAAAACTTTTTTTGCTCTGTTTTAAACGTTTTGTTCTATATCTATTTATAGGCATTTATATTTATACCTCAATGTTAATTTATCAATTAACCGATTTGCCAATTGACCAATTTATTTAATCTACCAGTCTTCCGGTCTACCGGTCTGCCAGTCAATTTAGTTACCCAGTTACCCTGTTTACCAGTTAATTCTAGACGTTAATTTCAAATACAATTTTTTAGTTACAAGATAAGAGTTAGTTAATACAGTTAACCAACCTGATTTTAACTCTTCAACCGGGTAACCGGTAAACTGGCTAACCGGCTAACCATCTTTACTGTATACTATATACTCGATACTCAATACTATCTTATCTTCTGGTTCCTGGATTCTTCCTTTTCTTCTCTTAACTAGCTAACCAGCTAACTAAATGTATACTCGATACTGTTTCTCTAGCCATTATTTCTTTTCTTTATTTTTCTTTTCTTCACTCGATACTATATACTCGATACTCGATACTATCTTATTATTTCTTCTCCGTAGGCTGAGTGGCGATAGCAATTCTTTCCGCCCCTCCCTTTTTAAGCAAATCCATTACTCTGATTACCTTGCCATGGAGCACATTTTTATCTGCCTCTAAAATTACTATTTTTTCAGGTTCCTCTTTTATTTCTGTAGCCACACTTTCGGTAAGTTTTAAAGGGTCTATTAATTTTCCATTAAGATAAATAGTATTATTTTCAGTAATGGTCACAATAATATTTTCTGATGATTCGGCAGCAGCAAAGTCTCCACTAGGTAAATTAACTTTCACTCTATTTTCCAAATTTACAAAAGTAGTAGTTAGCATAAAAAATATTAATAAAAGAAAAACTACATCAATCAAGGGGGTCAGGTCAAAACGAGCACTCTTTTTATTCAGATGAGGAAACTTCATATTCTACTTCACCACCCTGATTAATACTATTTTTAATAGCCCCACTATGATTAATTTCTTGATAAGTTAGAAGATCTATGAGATCTACACAATTTACTTCCATTTCTCTTATCAATTTATCTACTCGGTGAGATAAATAATTATAAACCACGATAGTCGGTATAGCTATCGACAATCCAAAGGCAGTAGTAAGCAGTGCCTCAGAAATTCCTCCTGCCAGTGCTTCTGGTTTACCTACTCCCATAACGGCTATTACATTGAAGGCCTTAACCATACCAAATACTGTTCCTAAAAGCCCTAATAATGGAGTAATATTACCGATGGTGGACAGCGTAGACAAGTTTCTTTCTAATACAGGAATTTCCTGGTTGGCACTATCTTCAATCGCCTCTTTCATCTCATCCCGTCCCTGGCCAAATTTCATTAAACCGGCCAACATGATCTGTGATACGGGAGTAGGGCTTTTACGACAGGCAGAAATAGCCAGTTCAATACTCCCCTTTTTAACTAAATCCTTAACTCGTAGAACAAATCTTTTACTTTTAGTTTTAATACTTTTTAGATAAAACATCCTCTCAAAGAAAATAGTAATTGCAACCAATGAACATACAAAGATGGGATACATTAAGAACCCACCTTTTTCAAAAACTTCTAACATTAAATATTTGCCCCCTCTTTTTTTATGATTTTATTAATTATACTTATATTTTATTTTCTAATTAACCAATTAATTTCGTCTGCCAGTCTTCCAGTCCATTTAGTTACCCGGTTACCTGGTTTATCAGTTGACCAGTTAATTCTAGTCGTTAATTTTAAATATAGGTTCTCAGTTACAAGATGAAAGTTAGTTGATACAGTGAACTAACCTGATTTTAACTCTTCAACCGGGTAACCGGTAAACTGGCTAACCGGTTAACCAATTCTATACTCCCTACTTCTTCTTTCTAAACTTGAAACTCGCAACTTGTATCTTGCAACTTATTGTTCCTTCTTTAATGCTTCCAATCTTTCCTGGGCTTTCCCCACATATGGACTCTGAGGAAACTTTGAAATCAGATTCTGATAATCAGAAATGGCTTTCTCCTCATTATCTAACATTTCCCAGCAGATTGCCTTAGTATATAAAATATCATCACCGTATTCTAGACTGGAATAATCTTCTAAATACTTTTCACCCGCCTTAATGGCTTTTTCATATTCATATTTTTTAAAATAGGAAAGACACAGGCCGTACAAAGCCTCTGACCGATATGGGCTATCAGGATATTCTCTTACCAATCTTTCTAAATTGATAATATTATCCATCCAGTCATCTTCCTGTAAATAGATCTGGCTTAATAGATACATAGCTTCTGCCCTAAAACTACTCTTACTGTAAGAATTTATAAACTTTCCCAGTTCTGCCTTGGCTATATCCTTATTTCCTGAAAGAAAATAGTTTTTACCAACTCTAAACTGCGCTTCTTCAGTGAATTTACTATCGGGATAAATACTTATAAGTGTTTTGAATTCCTCAATGGACGATTTGTAATCTTTATTCTCCTGATAAGTCCAGGCGATAGCATATTGGGCATTAGCTGAGAAATCTCCCTCAGGATACATTTCGATAAATTTTCTATATGCTTCTCTGGCCTTCTGATAATCTTTAAGATTATACCATGATTCTGCCGCCATAAACCTTGCTCTTTGCTCTAAATCTAAATTTTCTTCATCTTCTTCCACTTTGTTAAAACATTCGCTTGCCTTTTTATAATCAGCTGATCTAAAATAACTCCACCCCATCCAGTAATAGCTTTCTGAGATTAAAGAGGATTGAGGGAATAATTGAATAATTTTATCAAATTCCTCAATTGCTTCTTTGTATCTCTTCTGATTATAATAATAATTGCCTAATCTAAAATATACCTCCTGAGAAAAATTACTCTGTGGGTACTTTTCTCTTAATTCTTCAAATGCTGCAATTTCTCCTTCTTGATTTCCTAATTCTTTAGAAGCCTTCCCTCTTAAATAAAGTGCTTCATCAGTGGATGTTTTCTCTAATTCTATTAAAGCTAATTTATATTTTCCCAAGTCATATAAATCCTTGCCCAGCTCAAAATGGGCTGAATTAATAAGTTCGCTTTGCGGATATTTCTCTACAAATTCTTGAAATTCCAAAATTGCCTTTTCCTTATTGCCTTGCCGGGAATAAGCCAAACCTAAATCAAAAACGACTTTTTCTAACATAGAATCTTCCACTTCGAACTGCTTTAAGCTCTCCAGGTTTTCAATAGCTTTACTATATTCTTGTAAATTAAGCCAGCAACGAGCCAGTAAATATTGGGCCTCTTCTTTCCTCTTACCTTCTATTTCTGCTTCTGAGGTTAAGTCCTTTAATTGTACTATTGCTTCTTCATATTTATTTTCTTTAAATAAACTCAAACTGTTATAATATTTCGCTTCGGAAGCCAATTCAAATCCCGGAAAGAAAAATAATAAATTATTAAGCACTTCTTCAGCTTCTTTATATTTTCCAGACCTTAAGTAAGCCTGACCCAACAGGTAATACACCTCTTCTATCTCTTTCCCCTGATATTCGGGATATTTCTCCAAAAATTCCTGGTATACTCTGATTGTCTCCGGATAATTATTCCCTTGAAAATAGGATTTGCCTAACTTATGTCTGACTTGTAAGGCTAAATCACTATCGGGAAAATCATTTAATAATTTCGAAAATCTCTTGGCCGCTTCCTCATATTCTTCTAACAGATAATAACACCACCCGCTGCCCCAGAGGGCATCATCGGTATACTCGTTTATCTCTGAATCGGTTACTACTCTCTCATACTCTACTTGAGCCAATTTATATTCTTCCTGCCGGAAATAACACTCGGCTAACAAATAGCGGGCGCGGGGATAATCATTCTTTATGGTCAGGGCTTTTTTTAATTCTTCAATAGCCACGATATAATCTTTTAAAGAATAAAATTCATAGCCTAATTTATAATGTTCTTCAGCTTTTTCTTCCTCACCGCTTACCTTTAATTCAGTCGTCTTTTTTCTTTCTTCGCGGTATTTATCCATCTGGTTAAGCTGATAATATGACCGGGAAAGAAATTGACGGGCTTTTTCAAATTCAGGATTATAATTTAAAGATTTATTAAATTCCTTGATTGCCTTATCGTACTCACCCTTCAAATAATAATCATAGCCAGCGTTGAAATACTTTAATGTGTCCCTTCCATATTTTTTCTCTTCCAAACAATTATTTAAAAAATGTTTGGCTGTATTATCAAAAGAATCTATCTTGATAACTTCTTCCCATTGAAAAATAGAATTATCCAGATCCCCTATCTGATAATAACTTAAAGCCAAATAGTAATGAGGTTCCTTAAAATTTGGATTTGCTAAAATAGATAATCTAAAATAATTTACTGCTTCTTCAAAATTACCATTTTTATAAGATAGATAACCTCTTTCGTAATTTTCATAAGCTTCCCGGCCATATTTTTGGGACTGTTCGTTCTTTTTAATGAACCAGGAAATTTCTTTATTCTGGGGGTCTATCCTTAAAACTTCTTCGCATTCATCAAGAGAAAGACCTATCTCTCCCATATCATAATAAATCTGAACCAAATAGAGATGAGTCTCTAATAAATCAGGATCATATTCTGTAGAAGAAATAAAATAATCGATCGCCTGCTCATGCTCGCCTTTAGAATAAAAGGCATATCCTAATCTAAAATAAGCCTGAGAAGCTTTTTTATAAATATTTTTACTTTTTAATTGATTATCTTCTACCAGTTGGATAAAACTATTTAAACTGTTTACTTCCCTAATAGTCCAATGGGTTCTGTTATAAATCTCCGCTAAAAGATAATAAGCTTCCGCATACTTGGGGTCTGCTGCTACTGCCCTTTCTCCGTATTCTATAGCTTCAGCCCATAATTTTTTACTGGGATAATCAACACCTTCATATTCAATAATGGCTTTATCCACCAAATCAAGAGATTTGTAATAATTACTCAGAGCTTCAAGGGAAATGGTAGGAGTTTTTTTCAATCTATCTTTATCTTGAATTGATAACTCAACATTTAACTCTTTTAAGATAAATAAAACAACCTTTTCTTTTAAGTTAAAAATATCTGTATTTCCCACTACAAAGTCTCGAAAAGCGGTAATTTCTCCGGTGGAGTTATCGTACTTTTTAAGGCTTAAAATTAAATTAGAGGGAGAAGAAAGATAGAAATCACCAAAAAATATAACCTCGGCATTTAGATTCTCGCTGAACTGAATCAACAGAGATTTACCTATCTCGGCTAAAATGGGTATCAAGCTATATTTATGGTATAAGTCTTCTATATCTTGGTGAGAAGAACAGACAAGGGCTTCAATTTGAGAAAAATCATCTATCAGCATGTTAGTCAAACCTTTACTTAACCAATCCCAGCTTGACTGCCCGGTACGATTATTAAAATATAAAACGCTTATCTTTCTATCGGAAGCCTGAACAATCTGTGTATTACAAAAAAAACCAATCATTATTGCTAAAACAATAATGATACAAAAAAATTTCAATGAAAACTTTTCTTTTAAAAGATAATTGGCTATTTTAGTCATTAATTCACCTTTGCTTTAATTGACCAATTAATTTAGTCGTTAGTGAATAGTATATAGCATAGCGTATAGTTGATAAGCGAAATGCTTGTCTTGCATAATTTACAATTTTGATTCTCTTCGCCTTAACCTTCTCCCACCAAAAAGAGAAGGAATAAAGATTATTCATATTTATTTTTTTAATTTTTTGTTTTATTCCTATATTTTTTTACCATGTACTATATACCATATACTAATTTGGTTTTTGTATTCTGTCTTCTTCTTTCCTAACTCTACGCTATACGCTAAACGCTACACGCTAATTTATAAAATTATACCTTATTTATTTGAAAAAGTAAAAACGATTTCCTTGATTTTTACCTGGTCTCCCTCTTTAATTCCTTTTTTAATTAAAGCCTTCTCTAAACCAATTTTTTTTATAATTTTCTGGAAATAACTTATTGCTTCCTCATTATTAAAATTGGTCATCGCTACTATTCGTTCAATCTCTGCACCAGCAACTTCATAAATGTCCCCCTTTTTATTAATTACAAATCGAGGGGTAAATTTATACACTATTTCTTTTTTGGGTAAAACCTCGGTAATTGTTTCTTTTTCTTTTAATTTTAATTCATCCAACAAAGAAGAAAGACCATAGATTAGTTTATTTAATCCTTCGCCGGTTAAAGCAGAAATGGGAAATATTTGATAACCCTCCTTTTGGAAAGCATCTTTATGGTAAGTCATATTTTCTTCAACAGAAGTAAGGTCACATTTATTTATGGCAATAATCTGCGGTTTCATAGTTAGTTTTTCACTAAAATTATTTAATTCTTTATTTATAGCCCTAAAACTACATAACGGGTTCTCTTTTTTTATTATAGAACCATCGATAACATGTAAGATTATTTTAGTTCTTTCAATGTGTTTTAAAAACTTATCTCCCAAACCAGTCCCCTGATGTGCACCTTCGATCAGACCGGGAATATCCGCTGCAATAAAACTTTTTGTTTCATCTACGATAACTACTCCTAAATTAGGGCTGAGGGTAGTAAAGGGATAATCGGCAATCTTGGGTTTAGCTGCTGAAATCCGAGAAAGCAGAGTAGATTTTCCGGCATTAGGGTAGCCAACCAATCCTACATCGGCAATTATTTTTAGACTTAAATATAACTTCTTTTCTTCTCCCGGTTCTCCTTTTTGGGCAAACCTGGGGCTCCTTCTGACAGAACTTTTAAAGCGAAAATTTCCCTGTCCACCCTGTCCTCCCCGGGCCACAATAATTCTTTGCCCGTTTACTATTAAATCACCTAAAATTGTGGAGCTGTCCATATCCTCTACCACAGTTCCCAAAGGAACTTTTATAATTAAATCATCTCCGTTTTTCCCTTTCTTGTTGCTTGCCTGTCCACTTTCTCCGTTTTTTGCCCTTTGATGGGGGTGATTATAAAGGTCTATTAAGGTGCCAATCTTATCATCTGCTTCAATAATTATATCTCCACCTTTTCCTCCGTCTCCCCCGTTAGGACCACCTTTGGGGATAAATTTCTCCCTTCTGAAGCTTACGGCTCCATTTCCCCCTCTTCCTGCTCTCACTTCTATTTTCACTTTATCTACAAACATACTATTCTCCCGCTAAAATGAAAATTTCGTGCCAGGCACTTTTTTTTCATTTTTTATTGTTTTACCTAATAATACTAAAAAACCCTGAGTTTTACAAAAAAACTCAGGGTTAATTTAATAAAATTATTTTCTTATTTTAAGATCTTTCAGCATAAACGCAAACTTTCTTTCTATCTTTTCCCTTTCTTTTAAAAGTTACAAATCCTTCAGTCAAAGCAAACAGGGTATCATCATTCCCTCTCCCCACATTTTCTCCGGGAAGAATTTTAGTTCCCCTCTGTCTTATTAAGATACTGCCTGCTGTTACAAATTGACCGGCAAATCGTTTTACTCCCAACCGTTTGGCGTTACTATCTCTACCGTTTTTAATTGATCCCTGACCTTTTTTATGTGCCATAACTTCTCACCTCACCCTCTTAAATCTGCTTCTGGTTATATTATGTTATAAATATTTAACTATCCTGATAATTTACATTATATCTTTAAATCTTAATCTTTTCAATTAAAATTTCGGTATAAGGTTGTCTGTGTCCAGTCTTTTTACGATATTTTTTTTTGGATTTATATTTAAAAACTATAATCTTTTTAGCTTTATCTTGGTTTAGAACTTTTCCAACAACCTTAGCTTTTTCTACCAGAGGTCGGCCAATAATATGTTCTCCGTCTTTGTCCACCATTAGTATTTGGTCAAATTCTACTTTCTTTCCCTTTTCCTGGTCTAACTTTTCAACCCTGAGAATATCTCCTTCTTTTACCAGATACTGTTTCCCTCCAGTTACGATAACAGCTTGCATTTTTTGCAACCCTCCTTGCCTTATAAACTCGCCATAATTAGGCAGCAATCAGATAAACCGACTACTTTTAGACCCAACATGTGCGGATATGAAACCGACGCTTATAAAATTTAGCATATATTGATATGGTTGTCAAATTTAATATAGTATCGAGTATATAGTATCGAGTATCGAGTTAAGAAAGAGAAGAAAAGATGGAAGCCAGAAGCCTAAATTCGTATCTCGTAGGACAGGGTATAGCGTTTAGTGTAGAGCGGATAGAAATACAGTGATAAGTAATGAGTAATTAGTGACAAGTCACGGGTTACGAGTTTTAAGTTTAGAAAAAATAAGTAGGGGCTTGATTCATCAAGCCCGCAAAACTCGGGTCGGATAAATCCGACCCCTACATTAAAAGCAATGTTTTACACAAAAAAGTTTTGAGTTTTGAATTATGGTTTTTTGCTTGTCGCTTTAACTTTTTAATTTAATTAGGAATTAGGGTAAGCATCTTATTAATCCAAAACTATGCACTAAACGCTACCCGCTATACGCTAATTCTACACTAACGATTAACATCTATTGTATTTTTATTTTTCTTACACTTATTACCCGCTCCTATACGCTAAACGCTGTACGCTCCACGCTAGGTTTATTCACTAACGAATAATTAAACTGGCAAACTAATCCTAATTGGTCAATTGGTAAATTGGCCAATTGGCCAATTATTTAAACATCTGCTTAATTTTCTTTATCTCTTTTAGTCTGCCCACAGCTACTACATCTATCTTCTCTATGTGAATATTTTTTGAAGATTTGATATAGATAGTTTTTCTTCCTTTTTTCTCTAATTGTTTAATCAATAGCATCTTTGCCCCGGATAAATTTTCTTCTACTTTAGGATGTACTCCTAATAGGACAGCTTCTGCTCTTGAAGTATTACACAACTCTTCTAACTTACGTAGAACCATATTGCTTACGGTTTCGGCAGACAAAACCCGGCCCGTTCCGGAACAATAAGGACAAGTGGTTCTTAACATGTTTTCCAAATCTCTCCTGGATCTCTTTCGAGTAAGTTCAACTAGACCTAATTCAGTATTCTGGACAATATTAGATTTTGTTTTATCTTTTTTAAAACTTTCCTCCAATTTCTTTACTACTTTTTCTATATCTGCCTGATTATCCATGTCGATAAAATCGATTATGATAATCCCTCCGATATCCCGTAACCTTAACTGAAGTCCTATCTCCTCAGCCGCCTGTAAATTGGTTTTCAAAATTGTTTTTCTCATATCTTTTTTACCAACAAATTTACCGGTGTTTACATCGATTACCGTTAAGGCCTCCGCTTGGTCAAAAACTAAATATCCTCCGCATTTAAGCCATATCTTTTTTTGTAAACCTTTATTGATTTCTTTTTCAATATTATATTCCTCAAATATGGGCTTTTCTCCTGCGTAAAGAGATACCCTGGGCTCTAATTCCGATAAAGATAGGGTCTTTAAAAACTTTAGCATATTTTTGTATTCATTTTTAGAATTTATTACAATTTCTTTTACTTCTTCGGTAAGCAAATCCCGGATAATCCGATAAGTTAGAGTCAGGTCTTCATGCAATAACATGGGAGCCTGGGCTTTCCTTCCTCTTTTTTTAATCTTATTCCATAGTCTGGTTAAAAAATCCAGATCGGGCAAAAAATCCTCTAAATCTTTTCCCCAGGCAACAGTTCGAATAATCAATCCTGCATTCTTGGGTTTTGTCTTTTGAACGATTTTTTTTAACCTTTCTCTTTCTTTTTCTTCTTCGATCCGGTGTGAAATGCCAACATTTGTGCTATTGGGCATTAAAACTAAATACCTACCCGGAAGACTAATATTAGTGGTTACCCGTGCTCCTTTAGGAGGTATAGCTTCTTTTACTACTTGCACCATTATCTCCTGGTTAACTTTGATTTTATCCAAAGCGGTTTTGGAAGCAAAATTAGAATCGGTTTCTGTAGCCGACTTTTTATCTTTATCCTGATCATCTGTAGCTTTATCGATATGCAAAAAAGCGTTTTTCTCAATTCCAATATCTACGAATGCTGCCTCTATCCCAGGCAAAACATTGGTTACCTTACCTTTATATATATTGCCTACAATCTTATCGTCTTCAATTCTCTCAATGTGGATTTCTACCAATCGGCTAGCCTCGATTACGGCCACCCTCTCTTCGGTTAAACCCACATCAATAATTACTCTTTTATTCATTAACAAACTCCTGTTTTTAGTTTAAATGGTTAATCGGTCTACCGGTCTTCCAGTCAATCTAGTCGTTACTATATAGTATAGCGTATAACGGGTAGCGTTTAGCGTATAATTTTAAGTTAGCAAGACACTTAATCCAATTAAACTGAAAATTTAAAGCTAAAAATCATAATTTAAAATTTAAAACTTTTTCAGATAATGTATTTTTTTGTATAGGGGTCAAATTTATTCGACCCGGGTTATTCCGGTAATTTTTTTATATAGATTATTAGGGGCGTATAGCAATACGCCCCTACTTCTAAATTCAAATCCCTGTTCTTTCTTTCTTTCCTTCACTATATACTATATACTCGATACTATCTTATCTTCTGACTCTTGAATTCTATTTCCTTAACGAGATACGATTCACGAGATACGAGATACGAATTTTATCTCTATATATTTTACTCTAAATAATCTCATTAGTAAAGATAACAAAAAACAGTATCGAGTATATAGTATCGAGTTAAGAAAGAGAAAGAAAAGATAGAAAAAGTAACTTTACTTTTCCTAAAGTTTACATTAACAAATTTAAACTTAATATTTAGAACAGTATTCTAATAATTTAATAGAAATTTTTTATATAGATTTTTATCTAATACTTAAATAATCTCTTTGCCTTTTACATATAAACCATCACGGCATATCTG
>Ga0315533_1002537_pt1 | contig 12585 bp, 11 predicted proteins | sample SalMarSW160130MG_FD_203081 | JGI IMG/M metagenome (GOLD analysis project Ga0315533, IMG submission 203081) | Salt marsh sediment microbial communities from the Plum Island Ecosystem LTER, Massachusetts, United States - Salt Marsh Sediment SW1601-30 ...
TTTAATGTTATCAAAAATGAGAAAGATTGTAGTTTTATTGATGATTTTTGGAATTCTGTTAATTGGGATAAGTGCAGCAGCACAGGTAAGTGATGAGGATAGCATTATTCGAATGACAGAAGATTGGCCAACCTATATTGACCCGGGGGTTGGTAGTGATTTCTCTGATAGTATTGGATTGGTCAATTTATATGATAGCCTGGTATTTCCCAATTATGATGGTTCAGTTAGGCCGCAAATTGCAACTAAGTGGGATATTTCAGAAGATGGGCTAACCTATAAGTTTTATATTAGAGAAGGTATTAAATTTCATAGTGGAAATGAGTTAACCGCAAATGATGTAGCCTTTAGTATGAATAGGATGTTAACCTTGGGAGAAGGGTATGCATATCTTTACAAAGGGGTTATCGAAAGCGCAACCGCATTAGATAAATACACAGTCGAATTTAAGTTGAACAAAGTATTTGGTCCTTTTATAACCTCTTTAGTCCGTTTGTACGTTCTCGAAAAAGACCTTGTTCTTGCCCATATTGATAAAGAAGGCAGCTATGGGGAATTTGGAGATTACGGTAAATACTGGCTGTTAACTAATGATGCCGGAAGTGGTCCTTACAAAGCAAGAGAGGTAAAGATGGAAGAATATGTACTTGGAGAAAAATTTGATGATTATTGGGAAGGATGGGACAAGGATGCACCAAAGTATTTTAAACTATCAGGGGCATGCGAACCCGTAACTGTTAGAACTGCGATGTTCCGACAAGAACAAGAAATGTCTGACCAGTGGCAACCGCTGGAAAGCTATACAGCAATGGCAAAAATTGAGGGGATTAAAGTAGCAGCTTATATTAGTGGAACTAACTTGAATATAGCTCTTAATACTAAAAAGACACCTACCGATGATATACATTTCCGTAAAGCGCTAGCATACATCATTGATTATGATGTTATAACAGACCAGGTATTCCCATATTCGAGCATTGCTAATGGGCCTGTACCCGCCAATTTACCTGGGGCTGACAATTCGCTTCCTCTCTATAGAAGAGATTTAGAGAAAGCCAAAGAAGAGCTTAAACTGTCTAAATATTATGACAATCTTAACGATTATCCCGTAACCATGGTCTGGGTTGCTGAGGTTCGCGAAATGGAAAAAGTAGCTCTTCTTTTCCAAGCAAATTGCGCTGAACTTGGCATTAAGGTCGAAGTGACCAAAAAACCGTTTGGTTCTGTCATAGCTGATGCTCAAACAGTGGAAACCACACCGAATGCATCGGGTGTATTTGTTGCCCCAAGTTATATTGAAGCAGGAGGAATGCTTAAGACCAGATACCATTCAAGCTCCATCGGAACATGGGAACAGATGGAATGGTTACAAGACAGTGAACTTGATGCTCAGATTGAAGATGCACTGGCAATGACTGACACAGCAGAACGATTTAAGAAATACTCTGAAATACAGAAATATATTGTTGATCTTTGTCCAACCATTTGGTTGATAGACCAGGCGGAAAAGCGAGCATACCAAGCTTCCTATATTGATTGGCCTACGGCAAATATGGCTGAAAAAGGTGAAGTGTTTATAAATCCTATGGGTTATAATGCCTATTATCGTGATATGAAAGTATTTCCAGAGAAACGTTCAAAATAAACTTATGAGTTTAAAAAGGGTGGTGTTTATTAGACAGAAACACCACCCACTAAAATTCGGAAAATAAATGCTAAAATGAAAGGAAGAACTCAATATGGCATGGATTTGGCTAAAAAAGATTGGTACTTATTTGCTTGTTTTAGTAGGATTATCAATATTAATATTTACCATCGCAAGAATTATTCCTGGTGATCCAGCGAGAATGGCACTTGGTCCTAGAACACCAGAAGAAACCGTGCAAAAACTAAAACAGGAAATGAACCTGGATAAACCAATTTATATTCAGTATGTATTATGGGTAAAAGGAGGCTTGCATGGTGATTTTGGAAAATCACTCATGACAAGACGTTTGGTGAGTGAAGATATTAGAGAATATCTACCGGCTACTTTCGAGATAGTTATTATTTCTACCTTCTTGATGATTTTTGGTGGTATTACATTAGGAATAATATCAGCTAAATTTTCAAACACGTGGTTGGATGGAGTGATTAGAGTTATTTCATATTTAGGAATTGTATCACCTTCATTTGTTTGGGCAATTATATTCTTACTTATTTTTGGATATCTACTCCCAATTTTCCCAGTCAGCGGTAGATTAAGTATGAGCATTACGGAACCAAGCTTTATAACTGGAATGTTTACAATTGATGCTCTTTTAAGTGGTTCGATTGACACTTTTAAAGATGCATTCATGCACCTCGTAATCCCGGCGGTTTCACTTTGCTTGGGAGGACTTGCTCAAGCTGCTCGTATTACTCGTTCAAGTATGACCGGAAATATGACTAAAGATTATATATTAGCACAAAATGCTTATGGTGTCCCGGAGGGAGTTATATTTTTTAAATATTTACTAAAACCATCTTTAATTCCGACGGTGTCGATTTTAGCTTTAGATATAGCTGCTCTCTTTGGCCAAGCTTTTCTTGTTGAGTTGATATTTAATTTTCCAGGCTTATCAAAGTATGGAATTCAGGCAATGCTGAATAAAGATTTAAATGCAATATCAGCCGTTGTATTGATTCTTGGTTGCGTGTTTATCATAGTAAATATTATCATTGAGATTATCATTGCAATTCTTGATCCTCGCATACGTTTGATGGGAAGGAGCGTATAAGTATAAAATGAAAAAAAAGAAAATGAATGTTGATATGAATTTATCACCGAATGAAATTACTAAGACGTTAAACATAAAGAGAAATAAATCAGAATTTATTAGGCGTGCTTGGTACAAATTTTCCTCTAATCATATGTCAATTGTAGGTTTAGCAATAATATCAATCGCAGCTTTACTCGGTATTTTTGAGCCTATTATAGCTCCTTATCCTGAACATGTTGGCCCTTTTGTGGATTTTGCATCAGCATGCCAAAGTCCTTCAATAATCCATTGGATGGGTACAGATAACTTCGGGAGAGATATGCTGAGTAGAGTAATGTTTGCTTTTCGCGGAGCATTTTTAATGGGGTTTGGTGTTCTTTTAGTGGTAGTACCCATCGGTAGTTTTCTTGGTCTAATTGCAGGATATTTTAAAGGTAAAACCATTTCAACTTTTATCTTGAGAATTACAGATATATTTCTAGCACTTCCTCCCCTTATTTTAGCTTTGTGTGTATGTGCAATTATGAGACCAACACTTTTTAATTCAATGATTGCAATTACTATATCTTGGTGGCCTTGGTATACAAGATTAATCTACGGCATGAGCGCGTCTATAAGCAATGAAATGTATGTAAAATCAGCAGAATTATTAGGTGCAAGCAAATCTCATATTCTATTTAAAGAAATACTTCCAAATTGTTTATCACCTATTTTTACTAAAATGACTTTAGACATGGGATGGGTTATTCTTCTAGGTGCATCTTTGAGTTTTGTTGGTTTGGGAGAACAACCACCCATACCAGCACTTGGGACCATGGTTTCTGATGGTGCAAAATATTTACCTGAATTGTGGTGGATTTCTATATTTCCTGCTTTGGCAATAATGATGATAGTTTTAGGTTTTAACCTTATGGGTGATGGAATCAAAGACATGCTATCAAGTGAGGAGTAGTAATTATGAAAGAAATAGTAGTTGAAGTTAAAGATCTTCATGTATGGTTTAAGACTTTTGCAGGTTATGCAAGAGTTTTAAATGGTGTAAATTTATCAATAAATAAAGGAGAAAGAATAAGCATAGTTGGAGAAACTGGCTGTGGTAAAACTACTACAGTTAAAGCTATGCTCCAGATTCTTGCTAAGCAAGCAAAAATAAAAAAAGGAGAAATATTATTCCAAGGTAAAGATTTACTTAAAATGAGAAAAAAAGAGCTAAAGGAAGTAAGAAAACATGAAATTTCAATGATATTTCAGGACCCTACAGCAGCGCTTAATCCGGTTTTTACTATTAATCAGCAATTATTGGAAGTTATTAAATATTCGGGAGTTAAAGGTTCAAATCGGAAAGAAGTTCAAAAAAAATTAGCCATTAAATCATTAAAAGAGACATCTTTACCTGATCCAGAACGTTTATTAAATAATTATCCATTTCAACTAAGTGGTGGAATGAGGCAGAGAATGTGCATAGCAATGTCCCTTGCTACTCCTCGTAGTCTTGTTATTGCAGATGAACCTACTACCAATTTGGATGTGACTATCCAAGAACAAATATTGCAGATTTTGAAGAAACGAACAAAGGAAAAGGGAAGTTCATTAATTTTAATTACGCATTCTCTGGGTGTGGCAAGAGAAGCTACTGACCGTATTTATATTATGTATGCAGGTAATATGGTAGAGACGGCTACCACAATTGAACTTTTTAAAAACCAGTATCATCCCTATACAAAGGGATTAATCAGTTGCATTCCCAAATTATCTGGAGGAGGGGTCGCTGAAGGAATTCCAGGAAGATTACCGAATTACTTAGATCCCCCAATAGGTTGTCGATTTGCACCAAGGTGTTTTAATGTAATGGAGCGGTGTAAAAAGGAAAAACCTGAACTTAAAGATGTTGAAAATGGACATAAAGTAGCATGTTTTCTTTACTGAACAGATTTAAAACAATAGAGGTGATGTAATTGGCTAAAGTTATGTTAGAAGTAAGAAGATTAAAAAAATACTTTCCCATTTATAGTGCTGGAGGTGTTAAACAAAAAGGGATTTTTGTAAAAGCAGTTGATGGGATTGACTTTTCAATAAGTGAAGATGAAACCCTTGCACTTGTAGGTGAATCCGGTTCGGGGAAAAGTACTACTGCGTACACTATAGCAGGGATGTATAGTGCCACCGAGGGGAAAATATCATTTAGAGGTAAAGACATCAGCAATATTACAAGTAAAAGGTCTTTAAGATTAAAAAAGGAAATACAAATGGTGTTTCAAGATCCAGGAACAACACTTAATCCTCAAAGATCTGTCAGGCAGATTTTGAGATTACCTTTGCAGATTCATGTTATGTTAAATCGGAAAAATGAGGAAGATCGGTTAATAAACCTTCTTAATTTTGTTGAGTTACCTCCAGATTTCTTATACAAATATCCAACTAACATTGGTGGAGGAGAAAAGCAAATGGTAGCCATAGCCAGAGCACTAGCTACTAATCCTTCAATTATTATACTTGATGAACCTACTTCTGCATTAGATGTTTCTATCCAGGCAAAGATAATAAATATGTTGCTTGAATTACAAAAAAAATTTAATTTAACTTATATATTTATCACCCATGATTTGAGTTTAGTGAGAAATTTTGCAACGAGAGTTGCAATTATGTATTTAGGCAAAATAGCTGAAATTGCACCTACTAGTCAATTTTTTCTTAAACCAAAACATCCGTACACTAAAATGCTTCTATCCTCAATACCTGTTATTAGTAATGAGGAAGAAAAGCTGAAACAAAAGAAGATTAAATCTCAAGGTGAAATCCCAAGTCCAGTAGATATTCCACCTGGCTGTAGCTTTAATACACGTTGTCCCATGGCATATGATAAATGTTATAAAATAGATCCGGTTATGAAAGAAATTGAACCTGATCACATGGTACGATGCCATCTTTTTGATTAGTGGTTTTATGGTGTTTATTGTCATTATTTGGATAAAGTTAAGATATAAAACTTTTAGATTCTATATAGAAATTACTAATAACTTTACATCTAATTCACGCTTTAGCTAATTTTTATTAAAAATTGTGTTTTAAGCGCTGGTATGGGTAATAGCTTTGCAGTATAAAAAATTTTAAAAGGAGAGTTTAATTATGCCACAATATCTAGACATGGAATTAACACAAGCAGCATATAAACTTATGCATGACATGGTAAAAGTGAAAAAAGGGGAAAGCGTACTGGTTACTATTGACTCTATTTCTGATTTTAGAGTCGCAGAAGAAATTGCGAAAATGTCAGTAGCATTAGAAGCCAAAGTAATGTTAGCATGGCACTCAACACCAAAAGGATATGGATCATTAACAATGCCTTATCTTCCAGATCCTCTCATAGCATGTGTGGATAAAACCGATGTATGGATAGAGTTAAATAACCAATGGCTTCTTTATTCACCTATTTGGGATAAAGCAGTAACCAATGGAAGGACAAGACAAGTAATGCTTGGTGGTCTTAGCATAGAAAGAATAGTAAGAAATATAGGTAAAGTTGATATGAAAGTCCAAAAAGAATTCCAAACAGCGCTTACAAACATGACCAAAAAAGCTATGAAAATAAGAATAACAAACAAAGCGGGTACAGATATATCATTTAAAAATGACCCTAATAGACCTGTTAACAATGAAATAGATTATAGTAAGCCAGGGGCTCACTTCTTAATTGGGCAAATAGGATGGGCACCTAATGAAGAATCTACCAACGGAAAAATAGCTATAGATGGTGCTATAAGTGGTGGAGGAGAAGCAGAGCTTGGAGTTCTTGATGAGATCATAACATATGTAGTTGAAAAAGGGAGAATAATTGATATCTGCGGAGGTAAAAAAGCTGAGATTATCAAAAACTACTTCAAATCTTTAGATGATCCAAATATGTATATAGCGGCACATGTATGCTATGGCTGTAGTCCTAATGCAAAACTTGAAGGATGTACAACTGAAGATGAAAGAGTGTGGGGCAGTACTGAATGGGGATTTGGTCACCAAGGACCTAATTATTCAGGTGGAGAACCAAGGGTTGCAAAAAGCCACATAGACGGTATATGTCTCAACTGCTCCGTATGGCTTGATGGTCATCAAATATTATCAGATGGAGTGTTCATAGACAGTAAGTTACAAAAACTTGCAAAAAAATTAGGTAAATAATTATAGTTCAGGTTGTCGAAACTTCTGACGGCCTGAACTATAATATGATGTTTAGCAGTATGTATAATTTTTTCCTATAAATTAATTGCAAATACTAATAATATAGGAGATTAACAATGGATAAATTATTAACTGTTGGGGCAGATCCTTTTCCCCCTTATCAATATTATAATGAAAATCATGATGTTAAGGGTTCAGATTATGAAATTGTAAAAAAAATATTTAACCATGCAGAATATAAGATAAAAGTAATTTTGAACGAATGGAAGAAAATAGAAGATCTTGTAATTAACAAAAAAATAGATGCTGCTTTTCAAGTTCAATATACTATTGAAAGAGAAAAAAAATACTTTTTTTCCGGCCTTTTTAGAAATGCAGTAACCGAAGTGATTACAGGAAATAAAAGCTTAGACCTTAAATCTTATTTTGAAATAGAAGAAAAAAAATTATCCGTTGGTGTAATAAATAATTATACTTATGGTGATGATGTAGATAAAATTGACTCTTCTTTGAAGAAAAGTTTTGATGAACAGAACAAACTTTTGAAAGCAATAAATGATAGAATTTTAGATATAGGGATATTTGATAAAGGGGTAAAAGAATATCTTATAAAAAAAGAAGGTTTTGATAATATATTTTCAATAAAAAATCTTGAGTTTATTAGACCTCTTTATGTAATTTTTAGTAGTAAAAAACTCAAAGATAGTTTTAATAGGAGTTTAAAAGATTTATTTAATAAATGATTTGAGTGCAAAATCCTAGTTTTCGAAAGATTGTTCTGACAATGATTTGACTGTTTGCCCATTCCTAATGGCTTCTATTGCTCCTCATACCGAAGAAGCAATTAAGGAAATGGCAAGTTTGGGTCTTGGTGTTGCAAAAAACTAACAGAAGGACTATTTGGCAATAGCTGTTAAAGAGTTATCTAATTATACCGGGAAAAAAGTTAATGCATTGATACTTATAGAGCTAGGTGGTGCAAATACACCAGGGTGTATTGTCGGTTTGGATAACATGAAACTTTATGTAAAGGTTAAGAGAAAGGTATCAGAAAAATCTGTAACGAAATAATATCCATTGAAGTAGGCATGAAATCAATCTTTTACTATAAGCTTAGGAAATATTTTGAAAATAGTCATGCTATCAACTTAAATAAACATGCGCTAATCAACAGAGATTCTAATAATTGTTAAGGATTCTTACTACATGCCATACATAAAAGTATAGTCATATAAAAATTCATGAGACAACCAGTAAGAATCTAAATGAAAGGAATTGAATGGATAAAATAAGAGATAGCATTTTGGATGTAATGAAAAAAAGAAGAAGTATCCGAAAGTACAAAAAAGAAAATGTATCTAAAGATTTGTTATTACAATTGATTGAAGCAGCCATCTGGGCACCCTCAGGAAGCAATGTACAGCCTTGGTATTTTATTATTGTAGATGACGCTAATACAATTGAACAAGTAAATTCATTTAGCCCCGGACTTTTAGGAGACCCCCCAAGTATAATTTTGATTTGCAGCGATAGAAAGAAGGCTTTTGAAAAGGCAGGTACATTGGGAAGAGATGAGCTATGTATGATGGATATCTCAATGGCAGCCCAGAATATAATGCTTTTAGCAGAAGAGATAGGTTTAAGCACATGTCCCGTGAAATCTTTTAATAAAAGAGCTATTAGTAAAATATTGAATCTACCGGAATATGTTTCAGCAGATTTAATTATTAGCGTTGGATATTCTGATAAAATTACTAACACTCCCGAAAGGAGAAGTGTAGAAGAGACAACTTTCTTTAATACATGGGGAGGGGTAGAATTTAATGGATGAGAAGGAAATTATAAAATTATTTACTTATATGGTTACAAGTGCAAGGGGATGTGTAGATGAACCTAAAACATATGGGCCATTCCGGCTTATTGATTCTATAAGTAAATTATATAGCATATTGAAAGAAAATAATCTTATAGAGAACGAAGAAGTATCGAAGATTATAGGAAAAATTGAGGAGAAAAAATATAGTTGTATGACCGATGAAAAAGAATTTGTAACAATGCTGGATGATGTCATAGATGATTTTGTTATTTTGGTGAAGAGTAATAAAAAATAAATTCAAAGGAGGAGAATATAAATTGAAAAAATTAACGTACAAGAATCTGCTGGATATCATTAATGGCTCTGGACTTCTTGGTGCGGGTGGAGGAGGATCAATGGAATCTGGAATGATATTAGCAGAACAAATTAAAGCATTAAATATAGAACCAATATTAATTACTGTTGATGAGCTTAAAGGTAGTGAAAAGATAGCTACGGTAGCAGGCATGGGTGCGCCAACAGCTATACTAGAAAAACGTTTTGACATTGAATCAATTAAGGCTTTGGAACTACTTGAAAAAGCAATAGACTCAAAAATAGATTGTTTAATACCAGTTGAAACCGGTGCATTTAATACCATGGTGCCTATTTATGCAGGAGCAAAAAAAAGCTTACCTGTTCTAGATGCAGATGGTGCGGGAAGAGCTGTCCCCGAACTTGAAATGCTCATGTTTCACTTCTATGATATCCCACCATCTCCTTTTGCCATAGCAGATAAAAAAAGCAATTCAGCTGTTGTTTATACAGAAAATTCTTATGATTGTGAGAACATTGCAAGAAGTGTAATCTCGGCATTGGGAATGAGCGGAGGCATAGCATCATATGTAATGGATGGAAATATGTGTAAACGGGCAATGATACCTGGCACAGTAAGTATCGCTGAAAAAATCGGGGTGACTATTAGAGAAGCAAAAGAAAGTAATGATGATTTTATTAAATTGTTAATAGATCAGTTTAATGGATACGAGTTAATAAGAGGTAGAGTTCGGGACATGACAACTCAAACTAAAGAAGGCTTTGATTTTGGACGCTATATCGTCCAGGGGTCTGGAGAATTTGAAGATAATATACTTACTGTAGAATATAAAAATGAAAATATGATTGCAAAGAAGAATGGGAAGATGATTGCCATGGCTCCGGATTTGATTTGCTCCATATCAGTTGGAGGGCAAGCTTTGACAAATGCAGACTTGAAAGAGGGCATGGAAATTGCGGTATTAGCATTCCCATGTCATGCTAAATGGAGAGAATTAAAGGGCTATAAAGTATTTAAACATGTTATTGAGAAGCTTGGATATAAGGGGGATTACGTGACGCTTGAGGAATTAAATAAAAATTAAGTAAAACACCATTTGTTTTTAAGAACAGAAATGAAGTAAAAAATTTATAACCAGAAATATAAAATTTGCAAATAATCATAAATAAATTTCAATAAAAATAGGAGAAATATCATGAAAAATGTAAATGAAATAAAAATCCTTAGAATTAATTTGTCAACTAGAAAGATAACAACTGAAAGAATGAATGAAAAATTAACTGATTTATTTTTAGGTGGTAGAGGTATAAATCGATGGATCCTATTAAATGAAATTGAAAAAGGTGTCGAAGCCTTTGATTTAAAAAATAAAATTGTTATTGGAACAGGATTATTAGTAGGGTCTTCAGCACCTGGTGCATGCAGGGTACAGATCGATACATTAAGCCCATTTAATAATGGTGTTGCATCTGGAAATAGTGGTGGATTTTTTGGAGCTCAATTAAGGTTTGCAGGATGGGATAATATCGTTATCGAAGGAAAAGCGAAGGATCCAGTTTATATTTATATAAAAGATAAAGATGTAAGGATTATGGACGCCAAAAATATTTGGGGTAAAACAACTTGGAAAACCCAAGATGCTATTCAAGCAATACACGGCAAGAATACATCTGTTCTTACTATTGGCCCAGCAGGGGAGAATTTGGTTTATAGTGCCGCCATCATTGTTGATAAATATCGATCAGTATCAAGGTGTGGAATGGGGGCAGTGATGGGTTCAAAAAATTTAAAAGCAATTGGCGTGGAAGGAACGGGTAGTGTTACTCCGGTTAATCAAAAGAGTTTTGAAAAAAAATCTGCTCAATTAAAATCAAAAATATTAAAAACGGAGGTAGGTAAAGGTTTAAAAAAGGCCGGGACAACATTATGGCTCAGTTTTACAAATGATTTGTCTTGGAATCCGGTAAGAAATTTTCAAGATTGCTATGTGGAGCCAGAAAAAATTAAAAATATATATCCCGAAAATTGGTCAAATATTACATCAGAAAAAATAAAAGCCTGCTTTGGATGTCCTGTTGATTGTAGCTTCTTGCGTACCATAACTAGTGGTCCTTACAAGGGGACTAGAACGGCAACTTGTCAAGCCAATGCCTTTTGGGATTTTTCCACAAAACTTGATATATATGATCCAGCAGTAGTGCATAAAGCCCAGGAATTGTGCAATAGATATGGATTAGATATGGATAGTGTTTCCGGGGTAATTTCTTGGGCATATGAATGTTACGAAAAAGGGATCATTGATAAAAAAGATACAGATGGATTGAAACTTGATTGGGGTAATGACCAATCTCTCATGCTATTATTAAAAAAAATTGCTATGAAAGATGGATTTGGGGAAATTTTATCCTATGGTTGTCGTAAAGCTTCAAAAATTGTTGGTAAGAGTTCTTCTAAATATTGTCTTCATGTCAAAGGACAAGATTTGAAAGAGCCAGTTCGAACCTTAAAAGGTTGGGCTCTTGGAGTGATGGTTTCTCCTCGCGCAGGAACTCATACCCGGGGATGTCCGGAAACAGAGGTACTCAGAATGAGCGAAGAAGACGGTGAAAAATATTATGGAGTTCCAACTGCAGGTGACCAATTAAGCTATGAGGGAAAAGCAAAACTTGTTGTCTATTTTGAGAGAGAAATGGCTCTATGTGATTCATTGGGCTTGTGTAGTTTAATTACTGAATGGAATGGACCTGACCTACCCGGAATTAAAGATTTTGCTGAATTATGCAGTGCTTTTCTTGGTAAAGATATAACCTATGAAGATATGCTACAAAAGGGAGAGAGAATAGCTATACTTGAAAAGTATTTTAATCAGATTCATACAAACTTTGGAAGAAAAGATGATTTTCCACCTGATAGATTAATGAAAGAAGGGGTAAAAACAGGTCCCCTGAAGGGAGAGAAATTAGACAAAGAAAAATGGGGTAAAATGCTGGATGAATATTATGAACTTCATAAATGGAATAAAAAATCAGGGGAAATACCAAAAGAAAGATTAAAAGAATTAGATATTTTAATTTAAAAGGTCGAAAAGCCGCAGAATACTACTGAATTACTACAAAATAATTATATAAGGAGGTTATTAAAATTATGCCTGAAATGTTTGCACTTGAGGTCGAAAAGCCGCAGAATACTACTGAATTACTACAAAATAATTATATAAGGAGGTTATTAAAATTATGCCTGAAATGTTTGCACTTGAGGTCGCAAAAGCCGCAGAGTATTACTGAATCACTACAAATAATTATATAAGGAGGTTATTAAAATTATGCCTGAAATGTTTGCACTTGAGGTCGCAAAAGCCGCAAATGTTATTGTTAATCATATGTGTCGAGTAAAGAAGGGAGAATCAGTAATTATTACCATTGATTCGAGTATGGATTTCTTTCCGGCCGAGGAAATTGCCAAAGCCGCAGAAGCAGCGGGAGGAAAAGTAGTTGTTGCATGGCACTCAACACCCAATGGTTATGGCAAGACGGCTGATG
>Ga0315533_1002540_pt1 | contig 12583 bp, 15 predicted proteins | sample SalMarSW160130MG_FD_203081 | JGI IMG/M metagenome (GOLD analysis project Ga0315533, IMG submission 203081) | Salt marsh sediment microbial communities from the Plum Island Ecosystem LTER, Massachusetts, United States - Salt Marsh Sediment SW1601-30 ...
TACAGCAACCTTTCCACTATAGGACCCTCTCAGCATCGAAGTCCTCAATACTTCAGCCACGGGATCCCGATAGACCCATCCTGTTCTTTCAAAACCTGATCTCATCTTTTTCGCGAACTTGTTCCTCTTTAAAGAGGCTTCAGAACGTGATTCCCATTTTCTCCAATTCATTTATTGCTTTTTTTATGATTGATTCCGCCGGCAAAATATACGGGAGTCTAGGATATCCAGCATTGACTCCTCTTGCGCGGAGAATCCCCTGAATCATAGGAAGGGTTGGTGCGTAGTGCATAATATCGCGCATACGTGAAACACGTCGTTGCATCGGGCGTGCTGCTTCCAAATTCCCATCCTTAACGGTGTTGAACAACTCAACTACGGGTTCAGGAATCGCGTTTGCAAGACCTGATACTGATGCATGTGCTCCCATCGCCACAGCCGGAAGAATCAGAGCCTCCGTACCTATGACGGACACGAAATCGCTACGATCAACAGACCAAAGAAAGCTGTAGAAGGTCATAATGCTGAAGCTCGAATCCTTCACTCCTTTTACCCCCAGGCTCGCTAAACGAGCGAGGAAGTTGGGAGATATCGAGACACCCGTCGTCTTGGGGTTGTTATAGACGAAAACAGGGATCGAAACAGCATTCACCAAAGCCTCGAAATGCCGAGCTACTTCATCTTCTCCAAAACAATAGTAAATTGGCGGTACAGCGGCTACTGCAGTGGCTCCGGTCTTCTCGGCATGTCTCGCTAGCTCGACAACGGATCGTGTAGAAGCGCCTCCAACGTGCATTATGACAGGTACACGGCCATTCACCTCGTCTATAATGATCTCCGCTTCTCGCTTTCGTTCATCTTCACTCATAAGAGGGCCTGATCCATACGTTCCACAAGGATAAAAACCTTGTACTTTATCTATCAAGAAAGAGATGATCTCACGCTGAGCCTTCTCGTCGAAGTTGCCTTTCTGATCGAAAGCAGCCAACACTGGTGGGATTACTCCGGTTAATTCACGATCCATTGGTACCTCCTCATAATTTGCAAAGCTTCATAGGTGTTCCTATTAACGATCTTACTAACAATAGTCGTAGATAACCTCTGATTCATGCCTCCTTTCCAACTTCATGGTCAATCCACCCTCCTACTTTGATATCCCGATCTTTCTTCAACCCAAAAGTCTATCTGGGCGGTTTGCCTTCCATGCTGATGCCAGTTTCTTCCCTCCACGCGTCGTTGTGCTTTCAAATTTCGAAACTCTGGAGAGCTACTGGCAGTTTTCCCCCCAGAAGCATCGAGCTATATGAAGAGCTCCTCGAACCGTTGCTTCCTCCATTTCTTTGTCCGTCAAGAGAAGGATTCTCTTTTCCGTCGTCAGTCCCGCTTGCACGCACAGGTGTTTGAACGCCTCACAACGAGGTTTGCTTCCGACAAGTACCATTCCGCGAGATAGATCGATACCAACGCGATCGGCTCTTCGGAGTGCCTGCAAGTCAGATTCTATGAGAGCTCCCTCCAGTAGTGCCAGTCTCTGTGCGGGCGTCGTATCCATCAGAACATCGACAAGACGTGGAAACAGCACCGCTCTCAGCAAACCCCATTCTCTTGTGAGCTCTGCTCCAATCTCGAGCCACGCAACATTGTAGCCGGCTCCGCTCCAGTGATCGTTAGACACGGAGTGAGCAATAGAGGTATTTGAAAGGAGTGCTTTGAAAACCTGGCCGCTCAGCGTCGTGAGGCTTGATTGTACCTCACTGTGAGTGTTGATAGCCACAGCTTTAGTATGAGAGCTTAAGAACACAATGTTTGTAGGAAGCTCGGGATGGAAAGTACCAATAATACCCAACGCTTGTGTTTCCTCTGCACGCATGAAATCCAAGTTGTGTAGACAGCCCTTTGGACTCAATCGGGAAGAGTTCTTCACTCCAGGGATGAAATGCATCGGCAAGTTGATGATCTCCGGATCAGTATTGGAAGCCACATGCTTGGCCAACTTCCCAACGCCTGCTGGCGCCTCACAGTGCGGTACGTGCAGCAATCCTAGCTCCGATGTCGCCATCCCTAATGCGAAAATGGCGCCCACGGAGCCTTCGGTGAGTGTGGCGTGACGGAGAGCCTGTCTAATGGTCTTTCTGATGCCAGACTTCAAAACGGCTTCTGACCGAGAAACAGCGGTATCTCGCACTCCAACTTGGGTTGTTACCCTACTCTTGATTGTCCCTTCAATAGTAACCCAGCACCTTGTATATGTTGTACCAACGTCAAGGATGAGGATAACACGTGGAAGATCATGCGTTTCGTGAATCACACTAACTCCTGCTTCCTTCCTCTCTTCTGATGTCAAGTGTCTTTGCACTCTGGACAGCTGCAGACAGTGCTCGGGCTTTATCAGTCAGAACGTCAAAATCGTTTCTAGCAACCGCCAACTTATCAACGAGCCAACCTCCAGCACAGACCACCGCAGCACCGGCACGGATAAACTCACCGGCGTTATCCGCGGTTATTCCACCCGTAGGCACAAGCGGGATCTGCGGAAAGGGCCCACGCACCGCCTTGAGATAACTTGGGCCTAGAACACTTGCCGGAAACACCTTCACCATATCCGTCCCCGCCTCCCAAGCCGTGAGTATCTCGGTCGGGGTCATCGCGCCGGCGATGACAACCACGCCGTAACGGTGTGCCATCTCGATCACATCGAGTTCCACCGTTGGGGTGACGAGAAACTCTGCCCCAGCGAGGATCGCTTGACGAGCGGTAACCGCGTCGAGTACCGTGCCCGCTCCCATGGTCATTCCTTCGAGTCTTCCGCTTGCCTCCTCGATCGCTCGCAGTGCTCCAGGTGTGGTCATCGTGATCTCCACAAAGTTTAGTCCACCGTCCTGTAGAGCCTGGGCGATGCGAACGAGGCCTTCCGCCTGGTTTACCCTGATGATGCCTAATACGCGGCTTTTGAGAAGTTGTGTAATGAGTTGTTCTCTATAAGACACTTCCCCTCCCCTTATTGCAGCAGATAATTAGCACATACAATCGCAGACAATATAATACTATTTTACTTTCATCTAAACACATTTATCTAACATGCACTCTTCTGTAACCCATCTGCTTCGGATGCGTTACACTCTCTTCCACGTGTTCTCTCTGTTGGAATTGATCACTCACCCACCTACGTGGCCCGTACACGCTCTTAAGATCGAGGCTGCAGGACCACTACTACATGATCCCATATTGTTTAAACGCCTCTTGGGCACTCTTGCCTTCTAAGAGAGCTTCATGTACGAGGCTCTCCCCCCTCACTCGCTCGAGCGCAGTCTCAACAGTCTCTCTTTCAACCTTCTGTGGCAATATGATAACTCCGTCTAGATCGCCAAAGACAATGTCGCCTGGCTGTACAGTGACTTTATCTGGAAAAGCAATTGTACAGCGGAAATCGGCAACTTCACCTCGGTACTTCTGGTCTTGAGCGTAACCGCCCCAGGAGAAGGTGGGAAACTGCACCCGGCAGATTCCACGGGTATCGCGGGAATAGCCATTCACCACTGCACCTGCAGCGCCCAGCTGGATGGCGCGCGTGCTCATGTTCTCTCCCCACAACGCGTAGTTGGGGGAAGAACCCGTACACAGATAGACCTCGTTTTCCTTGAGATCGTCCAGCGCTTCGAACATGCGACCAAACGGAACTCCCGTACCTTTTGAATGGGCCGCGGCACTCGGGATGTCGGTTGCAAGCACGGGCATTGCGCGTCCAACGACGACCATATCATCCAATAGTGGGTGAATCTGTGGAGGCAGGAATTGATATTTGTAGCCCATTTGGTCCAAAACATCTCCCACGACCGCCACGAAAAGTTCGTTCTTCATTAAAGAGAAGAGCTCCTTATCCGTCCACCAACTTGGCATATTACCTCCGATCCATCAAGAAGACACGTTTTGTGATCCCAAATCAGTCGTACACAAGGTGAGATCTCAACTCATGAACATCGAGGTCATCGACGTATGCGAAAAGAGCAGGTGTACCTCCAGTATGGAGAAAGAGGACCGTATCGTTCTTCTTCAGTTTCGCTTGCTTAATGTGATCATGCAGTCCCACCATGGCCTTGCTGGTGTAAACAGGGTCAAGCAAGATTCCTTCGGTCCGCGCCATTAGCTTGATCATCTGAATTGCCTCGGAAGTCACGATGCCATAGCCCTTTCCTACATGGTCTTCTGTATTGAAGACGTCATACTCGTTCACCGTGCAAGAGAGGCCAATTCTCTTTGCTGCCTGATTGGCATAGCGTGCAACCAACTCAGAAACACCGTGGGACCAATCTGCGGGAGCGATCCCCATGATACGCATCTTGCCGCCCAGTGCTATCTTGCCCAGTTCGAGTCCGGCTTGAGTGCTATCGTAAGAAGAACAATATAGATGGCTCGGCTGGATTCCAAGCTCTTCACACTGTTCAGCTATTTCGCAGAAACAGTTCACATAGGCGATTACATCTGGTGAGAGATCGTCATCTTGTGCCAAGCGCACAACATACGGCCGTTTTCCTCCTTTTTTTAATTTCTTTGCCAGATTGTACATCGCTTTGCGCTGTTCCTCTGCGGTTGCATCAATGATGTGAACGGAAGCACCGGTCAGCAGATCCAAGAGTAAGTTTCCTTGGATGTCGTCATCTTTCTTTCCCCGGATCCTCCGCAGGATAAGGTGCACTTCGAGACCAAGGACACTACACGCTGCTGCGAGCTGCCGTGAGTAATTCGATTGAACCCCTGCGCCACCAACGATTGTATCTGCCCCTTCTGCCTTAGCCTGGGCGAGGAGAAACTCGAACATCCTTGTCTTGTTACCACCAAATGCCAGGCCTGTGAGGTCATCACGTTTGATGAATATCCGTGGTCCACCAAGCGCCTTGGAAAACCGTGGCACCTCATGGAGTGGTGTAGGAAGCGTTGCCAGTCTTACTCGCGGGAGAGCGTCAATCTTCTCGCGTAGTTCTTTCACCGTGATAGTTTTGCTCGTCTGGACCCCCTTCTTAGGTAGTTAGCTATCTCTCCTGCTCCAACTCTACAACCATTTCTATCTCAACCGGGATATTGCCAGGTAGGTTACCTGTTCCCAACGCACAGCGAGCGTGTTTCCCAGCCTCACCGAAGAGTTCAAGCATCAGTTCTGAGGCTCCATTGACGACTTTCGGCTGGTCATGAAATGTCGATGCGCTGTTCACGAATCCACGGATTTGTACGACTTGCGAAATACGGTTCAGTGAGCCAATTACGGAACGGATTTCCGCAAGGCAGTTGAGGCCAGCGATACGTGCGGCTTGATAGGCGTCTTCCAGTGATACATCACTGCCGACTTGACCGACATATGCAAACGATCCATCCTTGTAGGGACCTTGCCCTGAGCAAAAGACTAAGTTTCCGGACTGAACCGCTGGGGCGAAAGCTCCAGCAGCCGGTGGGATCTCTGGTATGGACAGCCCTAGTTTACCAAGTTGTTCTTCGTAATCTTTCATGCTACCTCCTTATTATTGTGTTGGTATTCCTTCTCTTTTTAGTATTGATGCAACGCCACCTATGTTGTCTGGTACAGAGAGGGGTTCGGCTGTACCGTATCCTTCCTGGAGGAAGACGCAGGGGTCCTTTAGCCCTCCTCCGCTAATAATGCAGATGACGCGTTCTCTGTCGTTTATGATGCCTTGCTCCCTTGCATGAATAACGCCTGCGACACTGATTACACCAGAGGCCTCTCCAAAGATGCCATCTCGTCTCGGAAGGTCACAGGCAATCTGTATCAGTTTGTCATCCTCAATGGTGAGCATTGTTCCATCGCTTTCCCGGACTGCGCGCAGCGTCTCGATACCGCTGACGCCAGGATCTTCTAGAGATAGCGCCGTAGCAATAGTCTCGGCTTGTTTGATCGATCTAACGGTTTTCTCTCCTGCCGCAAAAGCCGAAGCAATCGGAGCTGCATTGGCTGGCTGAACGCCGAGAAGCCGTGGGAGCTTTTGCAGCAAACCAGCTTCTTCTAGCTCGCGGAATCCTTGCCAGATACCGATAAGCATACTCCCTGAAGCAACAGGTATAGCGATCCAATCAGGAATGTTTCCTTGCTCGTAGAGCTCATAGGAGATGGTCTTGTACCCTTCTGTAACAAAGGGATTGGCTGCAGCGGTTGTGTTTAGCAAGGCCCAACCGAATGCATTGGCTGACTCCTCAGCAAGATCGAGGACTCGGGCCTCATTTGGCGTGTCCACAACAAGGGCGGTTGCCCCATAGCTAAGCGTTTGGACCAGTTTCTGTTGGCTAGGTTGAAACATGAAGATAAATGCGTTTATGCCTGCCAACATTGAATAAAGTGCGATCGCGCCAGCTGCGTTCCCGCTTGAAGCTGTCGTAATGTTGTGATCACCCATATCTTTTGCGACGCTCAGCATCACCGCAGCCGCTCTGTCCTTAAATGATCCGGTAGGATTGCGGGTTTCGTCCTTGAATGATAATGCAATGTTGAGCTCGTCTCCCAGACGGGCACTTCGCACCACCGGTGTTCGCCCCTCCCAGAACGATAGTTTCGATGATACTGGTGGGAGAGCTTTTTCGTATCGCCAGATTCCCGGCATGTCTGTTACAGCAAGCGACGATACCTTGCTTTTGTCCCTGGGCCACGCGACTCTCAGGATCCCGCCACCGCAGGGACAGCGCCGTGCGTTGAGGGGATACAGCTTTCCGCACCCGGTGCAATAGAGTCTAATGAATGGCTTGCTCATGTTTCGCATGTTTAGATTCGTTGCTCTCCCTTTGGCTTACTTGGAGCTGATCTCAGCCATGAACCGTCTAGTTCTTTCCTCCTGGGGGTCCGCGATGATCTTCTCGGGAGATCCACTCTCGACGATGACACCGCCGTCCATGAACATGACTCGATCCGCGACTGCTTGGGCGAATCCCATCTCGTGCGTTACCACGAGCATCGTCCTCCCCTCTTTAGCGAGCCTCCCTATTTCTGCAAGGATGCCCTTGATCAGCTCGGGATCCAACGCCGAAGTTGGTTCATCGAACATTATTACCTTGGGGTCCATCGCCAGGGCACGAGCAATCGCTGCCCGCTGTTGTTGCCCGCCGGAGAGGTTGCCTGGATAGACATCCGCCTTATCGGCAATCCCAACCTTCTCCAAGAGATCCAGTCCAATGTGCCTCGCCTCCGAGAGCGACATCCCCTTCACTTTCGTCATTGGCAGGGTGATGTTCCGCAACGTGGTCAGATGTGGAAAAAGGTTAAACTGTTGGAAAACCATGCCAATACGTCGGCGGAGGTCCAGTAAATCCGTCTTGCTGTTGTGAACCGGAAGACCGTCCACGAATATCTCACCGGACTGAATCTTCTCGAGGCCATTCAGGCATCGCAGAAGGGTACTCTTTCCAGATCCGCTGGGACCAGCAAAGACAACCGCCTCTCCAACCTCGACTTCAAATGTAATGCCCAGCAACACTTGTAGTTTGCCGAAGTATTTATGCACTTCTTGAACTTCTACAATAGCCATTTCTTGCATTCTCCTTTGAAGTTGAACAGGCGCACAAAAGCTTTATTGTTTAAGCCGTCTTGTGATACTCCCTTCCAGCGATATAGATGCCCTCAGAACGGGGTAACAGATCACGAAATAGAAGAGGGCCAGAATCGCGAAAGTGAGCAACGGTTGCATGTTACTCTGCATCTGGACCCTTGCTACCCGTGTCAGCTCGGTCAGCGCAATGATTGACACAATGGATGTATCCTTGATATGTAGCACGCTTTGTCCGGCCAAGGGTGGAAGCGAGAGACGAACAGCTTGAGGGATGACCACGAACCGCAAACGTTGCCATGTGCTCATGGCAAGCGATCGAGCTGCTTCATGCTGCGTTTTTGGAATGGATTGAAGCGAACCTCGGACAATCTCACTGATATAGGCCCCCGTGTGAAGCGACAGAGCCGCGACCCCTGTCCAGTAGGCAGGCAAACGTACGCTGCTAAAGAATGGCAGGACGTAGAACAGGAAGTATAGAACCATTAGGAAGGGAAGCCCCCGCATGAAATCTACGTATCCAAGCAGAACTACCCCCAACCCCGGAACGCGGAGGAAACGCGCCAACCCAACTAGAAAACCAAGGACGATCGCGATGGCAAATCCCAATCCGGCGAGGGAAAGGGTAATTGGCAGCCCCCGAACGAATAAAAGCCGGAATAGGTAAATGGTGATTTCCCACGGGTCTCCACCGAATTGCACCATTATCGTTGCCACTTTCTCAGCTTCTGCTCGAAAAACCTTGAACCGTACACCAGACTAAGGATGAGAAAGAGATATAATGCCATTGCGGGAAGGAAAGCTTCAAGCGGGCGAAAAGACGTTGCTTGTAAGGTCGTGGCCGATTTCGTCAGGTCTACCACTCCCATGACTGAGACCAGCGCGCTATCCTTGATCAAGTAGGATCCCTGTCCCACAAGAGGCGGGAAGATATTTCGGAATGCTTGAGGGAGAATTACATACCGCATCTTCTGTCGGTAGTTCATCGCCAGCGAATCCGCCGTCTCGTATTGCGTCTTGTGAATTGACTCGATCCCTGCCCTAATGATCTCGGCAGCATAAGCCCCCGAGTTTAATGTCAATGCCAAGATTCCGACAACAAACGCTGGCAGAAGTATGCCAAGCTCCGGGAGACCGAAGAAAAGGAAGTAGATCTGGACAAGAAGGGGAGTCGAGCGGATGAACGCAACGTACCCAGCAGCCAACATGGAAAGCGGCTTGAAGCGCGATAGACGCGCAAGAGCCACTAGGACTCCGAAGGTCACTGCGCAAGCTATGCTCACGATGCAGATCATTGCAGTAGTCCTCAAACCCCATGCGAGCTTCGGAAGGAATCTAAGGACTATATTCCAGCTGAATGCGTAGCTCATGTAAGCCTCCGCCAGTACAAAGTGCTGCGCACAGAAGGTGATGTTGTGTGATCCGATAACCAAGGCATCACATATAACTGCTTACAACGGTTTACCATTATCCGCTGTCGATTATCGGTCAATGACAATGGGGTGCGCCAGGATTAAGCCCGTCGCACCCCCTCCGGTCCACATCGATGACTCCTTACGGATGCAGTCCCCAGTTGGGCTCCCAAGGCTTGCCAAGCCACTTCTCGTAAATCTCGGCGTACTCGCCAGTGCGCATGATCGTGTCGAACCAGAGATCCAACCAGCGCACTAGATGCATATCTTCTGGACGAACCGCGTACGCATACACATCGGGCTGGAGGTTGCCTTCCAACATAACGATTTCCTCGTTCCTCTGAGTCCACATCAGACCAATCAGCTCGTCATTGAGGGCAACATCGATACGACCGTCGGTCAGAGCTTTCATCTCATCGCCGTCGAGTTCGTACGTGATTAGCGTTGCCTCGGACATTTTAGCGCGTGCTATTGTCTCTCCCACAGCACCAGCGATTGCTCCCACCTTGACACCAGGCTTATTCGCCTCCTGCCAAGTCGTGAAACCGGCAGAGTCCAGAGCGAACGCGTACGTCCCGGTGTATAGCCAATGCTGGGAGAAGGTAACCTTCGTCGCTCGCTCCATGGTTGCCGACATACGTGAAGCGATGACGTCGATCCGTCCAGATAGAAGAGCTGGGATCAACCCCGCCCAAGCCATATCTTCGATTTGCACTTCAACGCCCATGTACTTGCCGAGAAGGTTCATCAGGTCAATCTCGAACCCAGCAGGCGAACCTGCCACATCGCGGTATGCAAACGGCGGAGCAGCGAGGGTCGTCCCGCAAATGATGTAACCGTGATCCTTGATTGTATCTAACAGATCCTTAGCGGATCCGATCGTTACCACGCTAACCATAAGCCCCAGAAGCAGTACGCTGATAACAGCAAGTTTGGTCATACGCATTTTCTCCCTCCTGTTTTAATAGCATATTCTTTTTGTTGACCTTAAAGGTCATCCCTCTGATACTAAGCTATCTATTTCCCGCTCGTACAGTGATGAATGCATCACCCCCTTTCTTCGTAACAGCATGGCTCCCTTTCGTGCAGCCATACGGTGTCTCCATTAGGTAACAGGACATACCAGCATTGGGTAGCGTCATATCCGCTTGGAGAGGCTAACCTGTTTCGCAATACTTGCCTGCAACCCACGGAAAACTTTGAGTCGTTAATGACGACAGCTGTGTTGGGACAGCACCCTAGCGGTTCCTCTTCCAGTGCTTTCATGCTCGGTTCTCTCACAGCCTTTAAATCCTGACACCCTTCTCGAGAATGGATGTCCATTCTCCGGACCTCCTATGCCTATATCACTGCGGTGATGTTTGTATAGAAGTTTGTCCTGCGTAGCCGAGAGCCTGGGAGATCTTATTAGCCATACGCATTGTACAGACGGCTTTTTCTTCGCATATGCGCGGATCGCCAAACTCACGCTTGAGTCCTGTTAGACTGACCGCTCCCACAACATCCCCGCCGTATTCTTTGATCGGAGCCGCAAAACACTTTATGCCTTCTTCATGTTCTCCATTGTCGATTGCATAGCCGCGTTCAGCGGTTATCTTGATTTCTTCGAGCAACTTGATTGGATCGGTGATCGTAGTCGGAGTGCGCTTTTTAAGGGGAGCTTCTTGAAGTAGGGAGACCACTTGATCTGTAGGCAGTACGCTCAAAAGCGCTTTTCCCACTCCAGTGCAATAAGCAGGGGCACGGCTCCCGATCCTCGACATTATGGGAAGGGTCCTGTGGCTTTCGATCTTGTCGATGTAGATAACGTCGTGGCCATCCAAGACGCACAGGTGAACGGTCTTCTGCGTATCAGCGCTAAGTTTGACAAGAAATGGATGGGCGGTTTCACGCAGCGGCATTCGCCTGAGCTTCTGACTCCCCAACTCCAGGATCTTGTTGCCAAGATGATAGCGGCCATCGCCGTCACTCTGAACATAGCCCATGTCAAGGAAAGAATTGATGTAGCGGTAGGTGCTTGTCTTATGGACCCCGATGCGCTCCGCCAGCTCGACTACTGTCAGCCCTTCCGCGCTCTCGGCAAGCTCTTCGAGAAGTTTGAGCCCTTTTTCCAGGATTTTCGCATTTGCCATAGCAAAAAACGCATCCTTTGTTAGCGTTTACTAAAACCACCATAGCATAAAAAGCAACTCCTGTCAAGGGCGACGTGGTAAAGGGAGGAAGAACCCTGCTTGGCAACGGGAGAACAGGTTGTTTTGGGTGAAGGTTGCAACAAATCGCTAGCGGTCTGTTGCGGTAGATTCGTCCTTGAAAAGTGATGCCGTAACGAACCGCGAGGAGGCTACAACGAGAGCGACGGCTCCGGCCCAAGCGATAGCGGATGGGATTCGCCTGCTTGCAGGTGGTGGAAGGCCCCAGCGGCCGCGTTGTCGGTGCAGTAATCAATTACCGGGAAAAAGGATAATCCCGCGCTTTTTCCCGGTTGCTTGTAAGCAGTCCTTCTTATTGCTTATTCTCTACAAGTTCACTCAGTAATTGGCGGATCCTGTCGAAGGCTGCTTCGCTTATCTGCCCAAACTTCTTTGCTACGATGGACTCAACGTGTAAATCCTGTCCACTCGGACTCGACTCGGCCGCTTGAGAGAGCCGATAGCCAAATCCGCAGAGGTAATGGTAAAGCTGTAGTCCGCTGCTTTAAGATTCGACGTCATCGCTACCACGACTACATCGTCTGTATTATGGTTGTACTTGTCATTGGAGATTACAACAACAGGCCGGCGGCGCTTTGATGTCAGGTCAGTGAACGGAATCGGAACAAGGACGATATCACGTTGATCAGGCATTGTTCCAGATTTCATCGTCAATTGGATTGTTCCAGAAGTCAAGACTGCTCTGGGCGGCCAACACAAGATCACTGAAGTCGTCTTCGCTTTCTTCCATAACAAACACAGCGACCCGCGTGCCCTTGGGCAGGGGAACGCTCAGTTCCACTTTGCCGCCCTCTTGCACCTCCAGCTTGTACTTGAAAGCCGTGTCTTGCATCACTACTCCTCCTTTGGGCTCCTGTGGTGTTCACAGCAACCCTCTCTGCACGGCCGCAGCATGGCAGTCTTCTTGATACCTTCAGCAAAAAAACATTATGGTACCGATCACATCGTTGGTCAAGTTCGCGTACTACCTCACTGGAAAGGAGGAGAAGAAACGTCTCACTGCCTGAGGGATCGCCACCGACCGCAAGGATCGATCGAGAGCCACGATAAAGAGGTGGATCTTCTTCCAATGGTAGTCAGCGGTCAGTAGGACGCGAGACTCGCTCAGTTAAGCCTGGCCTCCCACGCAAGAGAACCCTCGAAGGCAAGAAGCAAAGCTATAAGGAGAGCGACGGTTCCGGTGCAAGCAAGAGCGGATCAGATTCCCCTGCGGTGCCGTGGCGGAAAGCGCTGGCTACAGCGGAGCGGCTTGTGAATCAGCTTAAAGGAAGGTCCCTTCTTAAGATAGACGCGCGCGTTGAGTGGAAGGGCGTTAGGCGGATTTTTCCTTTTCTTCTTCCTTTTCCGCCTCTTCCTTCAGCACCTTGCGGATTTGCTCCAGGCGCGTAGCGATGCGGGCAAAGACTGTCCCTTCCGGGAAGGT
>Ga0315533_1002542_pt1 | contig 12577 bp, 11 predicted proteins | sample SalMarSW160130MG_FD_203081 | JGI IMG/M metagenome (GOLD analysis project Ga0315533, IMG submission 203081) | Salt marsh sediment microbial communities from the Plum Island Ecosystem LTER, Massachusetts, United States - Salt Marsh Sediment SW1601-30 ...
GTTTACATGGCGAGGCCACCGTCCACGGGGAGCACGGCGCCGGTAATGTACGCCGCCGCATCGCTGGCGAGGAACCGCACAGCCTGGGCGATGTCCGCCGGGGTTCCGGCGCGCAGGAGGGGGATTTGCTTGACCAGCGCCTCCTCGGTTTCGCCGGTGATGCCGGCGGTCATGTCGGTTTCAATGTAGCCCGGGGCCACGGCGTTCACGGTGACCCTGCGCGGCGCCAGTTCCCGGGCCAGGGCCTTCGTGAGGCCGATCAGCCCGGCCTTCGACGCCGCGTAGTTGGTCTGGCCTGCCTGACCGTGGAGTCCGACGATCGACGCCATGTTGATGATCCGTCCCTGGCGCTGTTTAATCATGCCCCGGGCCACCGCGCGGCAACAGTAGAAGGCCCCGCTGAGGTTCGCAGCGATGATGGCATTCCAGGCGTCGTCCTTCATGCGCAGGATTAAGCCATCGTGACTGATCCCGGCGTTATTGACCAGAACGGCGATGGGGCCCAATTCATCGGTGACCGTTTTGATGAGCGCCTCCACGGCCTTGGGGTCGGCGACGTCCGCCTGGTAACCGCGGACGTCACCACCGATGGATTCGGCCGCCGCGGCGGCGGTTTCGGCACACCGGCCGCACAGTGCCACCCGGGCCCCTTCGCTGGCAAACAGCGCGGTGCAGGCCCGCCCGATGCCCCGCGAGCCCCCGGTAACCAGCACCACGGTATCTTGGAATTCGCTCATGCTGTCTCCAATGGCTTGAGGAAAACTATGCCAGCCCCCCCTGTTGACTAAGGGCCGCCTCTGCGTTACGGAGTTCCTGGATGCCTTCGCGTATGTGCTCGTTGAGACCCACTTTGACCGCAAGGCTGGCTCCCTGAATCGCGTTGACTACCGCGCGGGCCCTGCAGGACCCGTGGAGAATGATGGCTACGCCGTCGACGCCCAAAAGCGGCGCACCCGGGTATTCGTTTGGGTCCAAGTCCTTTTTCAGCCGCCTGAATGCGCGCAGGCTCCCGAGCGCCCCCAACCGGCTCAGCAGCGACGCTTTCAGTTCGCGCTTGAGAAGAGAGCCCACGAGCCGGGCCGTTGCCTCGCTGGTTTTCAGCACCAGGTTGCCTACAAACCCGTCGCAGATGACCACGTCGGCTACGCCTTGATACATGGCGCTCGGTTCGACGTTGCCGATAAAGTTGATGTGCTCCACGGCGCTGAGATTACGGTGAACCATCCTGGCCACCTCGTTGCCTTTGGCTACTTCCTCGCCGATGTTAAGGAGGCCCACGCGCGGCTCTTCGATGCCGAGCATGCGCTTGGAGTACACCATGCCCATCTCTGCGAATTCGCACAATTGCCGCGCCGTACAATCTACGTTGGCGCCCAAGTCGAGCGCGAGGACCGGCTTCTTGAGTGTGGGGAGAATCTGGCATATGGCGGGTCGCGCCACGCCAGGGATAGGGCCGAGCACCGTGCGCGCACCTACCATAACCGCCCCTGTGCTGCCCGCGCTTACGAAGGCGTCCGCCTCGCCCGCCTTCACCAGCCGCAATGCTACCAGCAACGACGCGTCCTTCTTGCGGCGCAGGGCCACTACCGGCGATTCGTGCGTGGTGATCGCCTCCGATGCATGAACGATCGAGACCCGTTGTGGATTCCGATATGACCCCAGGGCAGGCTTGAGCTCGTCCTGATCCCCGACCAGGATTACCTCGATACCGCTGGACTTGGTCGCGACAACGGCGCCGTGCACCTCCGAAACGGGAGCCCGATCTGACCCCATGGCGTCAAGTGCAATGCGCATAGACCATCCCCGGGGGTAGTGTAGGTTGACTATTCCTTTTCGATACCGAGGATTAAGCGGTCCTTATAATGACCGCACTTCGGACACACGCGGTGGGGCGGGATGCGCTCGCCGCAACTGGGGCATTCAGTTAAGTCGCTCTCATGTAATGCGTGATGCGAACGGCGCATATTACGTTTGGTTTTGCCCGTCTTACGTTTGGGTACCGGCACAGTCTGAATCCTCCGAACGTCTCGGCGTCAGGTCTGGAAATAAGTCTGCCAATCCCGCCAGACCGGTGTTTGCCATACTATCCGTTTGCACGCAGGAGCAGGACTCCCGGTTCAGGTTCGCCCCACACCTCGGGCACAATCCGGCGCAGTCTTCCTTGCACAGGTACTTCGTGGGCGCTGCCAGCGCGATCTCTTCCCATACCTGGGGGCGCAAATCGATTGCTTCGCCCTCGAATGTAGAGAACCCGGCGTCTGGCTCGTCCGCGTTGGCCTCAGATTCGCCCAGAGGGTCCCGCTGCCTCCCCTGGGAAAAAGCCCACATGACCTCCAGGTCGAAGGGCTGTTCCACCGCGTCGAGACACCGGTCACACGAGTGCCGATACGTACCCGAAACGCGCCCCTGGAACAGGTATTCTGCGCGCATTTCAGACAAGCAGCCCTTAATGGTCACCGGTCCCAGGGCCAGTCCCTTGGCGCTTTCCGGCCGCAATTCCTCGGCCGACACGACCGCATGTATGCGGATACCTTCTGCCGTCACCTGGGGCAACGGGATGCTCAACTTGTGCACGATTTCACCTCCTCATAGCGGAGTGTGAAACATCACATAGCTTACCAAACACCTGCCGGGACAGTCAAATTACGGGTTTCTATTGGGAGTCAGGCAAGATTCTGCGTTGCGCTCAGGATGACACACTGGCCGTTCATGCGGGACAAGACACGGATCGATCGTCAGCGGGCAGGTTTTCGGCCAGACTTCCGGGACCTTTCGGGTCAGCCATCGCTACATTGGCCGGAACAATAGGCCCTTAGCCGAAGATGGCTTTGAAGTAGTCTGTGTTGTCGATTAGATTGAGGTCCAGTCGTATAAAGTCGGCAATCTCGCCTGCGGAGATCGCCCTTTTGCTGGACTGGCGAGCGGGATCGGAAACCTCATTGCCACCATGCCCCAAGCCGGCGGCCTCGCCTTCGGGGATCGTCTCCTGCTCCCCCTCTTCTTGTACTGAGGAGTTGTCCTTCAACAGCCGCACAACGTACTCTTCCAGGAAGCTGGTGAGCACGGTCATAAGATGTTCGCGCTTCTCCTCGAAGGGGGCGTTGAGTATGATTTCTTTGTCGAGAGGCAGAACACGTCCGCAAAATACCACGACCAGTTCTCCACACTCGGGGCAGGGCCCCACGATCAGGACGCCGAGCGGCGGCAACATGAGTTGACCGCGCGCGCCACAATGCGGACACTTGACTTCGATAAGTGATAACATCCTTCCCCTTCTTCCCGTGATCGGTTTCACTAAAATTATATCACGTTCCTTAAGGAAACGCAAGTAAGTCCGGATTTATGGATATTCGAGTATATAATTCGGGGTTCTCGGCTATCCTGGGCAGTGCTCAGTAGCCGAATCGGCTCTAAGGCCAGATGGTTTGCGCGGTTGGCGGCTCAAGCGCCGGAGACCTTGGCCTGTACGGCTTCGAGGATGGCGAGGGCCTCGGCGTCATCGGTGGTTTTGCGGTCGTGCCATCCGGGATAGGTGAGTAATGTGACGCCGTAGACTTGGTCAATGGTTTCGACAGTGACCCTGGTGCCTTGATCGGCGAGCGGCTCGAGTGAGATGGTGTATTGTGTGCGTTTGGGCACGAGTAAGCGGCGCCGTTTCATCGACGTGTAGGCGACGAATAGGCCGCGCTTATCGCGTGTATAGATGTCCCAACCCCTCTCGCGCAGGACGGCCTTGGTGGCACGCCACGCGTCCATGAAGGGGGCGTCGACGACCGCGGTGTTTACGGTAGCGAACCCTTGGGTGTCTCGTGCGGTCCGTGCGCACCCCCCAATGGCGATCACAAGCAACAATACAAGACCAAAAGCAAACCACGGGGTGGATTTCATAGTGCCTCCTTTGTGTCCCAATGGCGCGGGCATTCTAGCACAGGTCCAGGGTGCGGTCAAGGGATTGACGCCTCCGCGAACCTTTGCTAAACTGGCTTCGCTGCCGCATATAGCGACGAGGAGAATATGACACACGTCGAGCGTGCCGATATCCTGTTGGTGGACCGAGACCCTGTGCTGGGCCGCGGGACCATGACCTTTCTGACCGAACGTGACTATGCCGTCGAGTGGGTCGACAGTGGGGAAAAGGCTTTTAACTGGCTGGACAGCCGCCTGTTCGACGTGCTGGTCACGGAATTAAACCTTCAGCGCGCCAGTGGCATGCGACTGATGGCTGTGGCCAAGGAGCGCAATCCCGACGTTTGTGTTGTGCTCATCGCGGAGCGCCCGGATATCGAGCTGGCCACGGAAGCCATGCGCCAGGGGGCGTACGATTTCCAGACCAAGCCGCTCAACTTGGGGAAACTGGAGGCGGTGATCCAGCGCGGCATTGACCACCAGCGCCTCGTGCTGGCGCAGCATGAGTTGCGGCGCCGCCTGGATGAGCGCTATGGCCTGGGGAACCTGGTGGGCCAGTCACGTCAGATGGTGAAGGTGTACAACACCGTGCGCCAGGTCGCTCCGACGGCGGCTTCAGTGCTCATCCAGGGCGAGCCCGGCACCGGCAAAGACCTCGTTGCGCAAGCGATTCATAACAACAGCCCGCGCCGCGACGAGCCGTTTGTGAAGTTCGATTGCGCGAGCATGCCCCCGAAGTTGCAGGAAATCGAGTTGTTCGGTCACTGCGCCGAGCCGTCTTCGGCCTCAAGGCACGCCTGGCAGGGCTGTGTGGAGTTGGCCGACAAGGGTACGCTGTTTCTCGACGAGGTCTGGGCGCTGCCTGAGGCGCTGCAAACGCAGCTACTGCGTGTCCTGACCGAGGGGTACTACGAACGCCCGGGGGACGGGCAGCGCATTGGAGCGGATGTGCGCATCGTGGCCGCCACCACGCGCCCCTTGCAAGCAATGGTCGAAGCGGGCATGTTTAGCGCGCAGGTCTACCGGGCATTGAGCACGGTAGTCGTCGCGGTGCCGGCGCTGCGCGAGCGCCGTGAAGACATTCCGTTGCTAGTGGATCATATAGCCCAATGGGCCTGCCGCCCAATGGGGGTGTCCTTTCCGGGGATCACGCGCAACGGTATCGACCTGCTGCTGCGTTATGACTGGCCTGGAAACGTGCGGGAACTGAAGAACATTGTGGAGGGCATGGTGGCGATGGCGCGGGGAAGTCGCGTATTGGATGCAGGCGATGTGCCCGAGCATATACGCCGCGACACGGCCCCTGAGGCCGATGAAATCCGCATTCCGACAGGGGTGACCATGGGTCATATCGAACGGATTGCCATCGAGCAAACGCTGAAGACCTGTGGATACAATAAGGAGGCATGCGCAAAGACGTTAGGGATCGGTTTGAGAACCCTGTACCGCAAACTCAGGCAGTACGATATCCGCTAACTCCGGCCCGGGGGATGGGGACGATCGCGGTGAGGCACCCCTGGCTTGGCTCTTTCAGGCGCGGATTATTCGGCGGGTTTTTCCGTATTGGCGTTTGTATCGGCGGACTTGTCCTTCTCATCTTCTTTCTTGACGCTGTTCTTAAACTCGGAAATGGCATCGCCTAATGACCGACCCACTTGGGGCAGCTTGCCTGCGCCAAAGATGACGAGAACGATCACCAATATAATAAGCAGTTCGCCCATTCCTGGGGTGTACATAAGTTGTCTCCTTATGTTTCGCACAGTTTGTCCTTAAACCGCCTTCAAATTATAGTCTTTCTGCGGCGAAAAGGCAAATGCGTACTCGTGCGGAAAGCCCGGTGTGAAGTTCGGAAACGCAGGAATTGGGGCTGAAGGGACGTCGGGCTTTCTGATATGCTGTGTGGTAGAGGGGACACAGGCTGCTTGGGCTAATCGGGTCATGAGGAAGGAATCTCACGTATACACAGCGCCACAAATAATTGCGCATTTTTCAGAATGACAATAAGTCGTCGTTTGGAGCAGATTATGCGCAACTACTGACCAATGTCGTGTGTAGCTTCGAACATGTGACGGCCCGTTCGATGCAGGGCGCTGGGAACAGGAGGAATTATGGATGGGTAACGATGGCAAGGTGAGCACATTAGAGGCGATCAAGGCGCAATACCCGGAGAAGTTTGCTTCGGAGGACGAGGTATTTAGTCATATCCATCCTGGGGACCGAATCTTCATCGGTACGGGCTGCGGTGAGCCGCAGTACCTTGTGCAAGCCTTGGTGAACTACGTCGAGACGCACCCGAAGGCGTTTTTCGACGCGGAAGTCCTGCAGGTGTGGACGTTGGACGTCGCGCCCTATACAGAGGAGAAGTTTAAGTCCAACTTCCGGCACAACTCGATTTTTATCGGCAACCAGACCCGTGGTCCCATTAACGAAGGTGCGGCGGACTACACGCCCGTATTCTTGTCGCACGTTCCCGACTTGTTTTACCAGCGGCGGCTACCCATCGACGTGGCGCTGGTGCAGACCTCGTTGCCCGACGAACACGGGTATGTGAGTTTAGGCATCAGCGTCGACATTGTAAAGGCGGCCGCCGAGAGCGCCACAGTCGTAATTGCCCAGCTTAATTCACATATGCCGCGCGTCCACGGCGATACGTTCATGCATGTGGCAAAAGTGGATTTCATTGTGCATCACGAAGAGCCCTTGCTTACGTACAGCGATGAGGTTTCCAACGAAACCGCTGCGCGGATCGGCAAGTATGTAGCGCGGCTCATTCAGGACGGGGACACGATCCAAGTTGGCTATGGCAGCATCCCCAATGCGATCATGGCCAATCTGGGCGACCGGAAAGACCTTGGCGTACACACTGAGCTCCTCACAGACGGGATCGTCGAGCTGATCAAGGAAGGCGTCATCACGAATGCGAAAAAGAGCATCAACCGAGGCAAAACGGTCGCCTCGTTCTGCATGGGACGCCCCTCGACCTACGAGTTTTTGGACGACAACCCCGGCATCGAGTTCCGCCCGGTGGAGTATACGAATGACCCCTTAGTGATCGCTCAGCACCACAACATGACTGCGATCAACAGTGTTCTGGAGATCGACCTCACCGGTGAGGCCACGGCGGAGTCCATCGGCAAGACGTTTTACAGTGGCATCGGGGGTCAGGCAGACTTCATGCGTGGGGCCGTTCTAGCACCTGGTGGCAAGAGTATCGTTGCAATGCAGTCCACGGCTGGGCAGGGCGCCGTTTCCCGCATCGTCCCCTTCCTGACCGAAGGCGCCGGGGCCACGTTGAATCGCGGCGATGTGCGCTACGTGGTCACCGAATACGGGATTGCATACTTGCATGGAAGAAGCGTACGCGAGCGGGCCATGGACCTTATCGCCATCGCCCATCCGAAATTTCGCCCCTGGCTCGTCGAAGAGGCGAAGAAACTGCACTTGATCTACGCCGACCAGGCATTCATTGCCGGCGAAAGCGGGTATTACCCCGAACACCTTGAGCGCGAACGGACCACCAAAGGGGGGGTCCAAATCCTCCTGCGTCCGGTGAAGATCAGCGATGAGCCCCTGCTCAAAGAGTTTTTCTATGGCTTGTCGGACAAGAGCTTGTATCGCCGCTTCATGTCCTTGCGCAAAGACATGCCGCACGAGCGGCTTCAGGAATTCGTGATCATCGACTACACGAAAGAGATTGTGATTCTTGCCACGGTCGAGGACGAAAGCGGGCGTGAGAAGGTTCTCGGCGTGGGGCAGTACAGTATCGTTGAAGGTGCTCACACAGCCGACGTGGCGTTCACCGTAACGGACGAAGAACAAAACAAGGGCATTGGGTTTGAATTGCTTAACTATCTGGCCTACCTGGCCAAGGGCAAAGGCATCCTGGCATTCTCCGCCGATGTGCTTGTGGAGAATGTGCCGATGATGCATTTGTTCGAGAGGATTTCGGCCGACATCCGGCGGGAAGTCGAAGGGAGTGTCATCGGCCTGAAGATTCCGTTGACTTCCAGCGGCGATTTCGCGCGGTAGCGAGTAGAGTAGGGAGGGGTAAAGCTTCTCCCCCTCATCGAACCGGACGTGCGGTTTTCCCGCATCCGGCTCTCCTGTAGACTCTCGCCTCAAGCATTCGCAGGGGGTGCTTTTCGTTCCACTCGCAACGTGTAGAACCGAAATTGCGGCTCCTGCTTGGCTTTCTGGCCCAGCTTCTGTCTCAGACGAGAGAGTTTCCGGGTCATGCCCGGTTCCACCGCCGTTTCCGGCTGGTATCCGAACAAGTCCCCTTGCTCCGTAGTAGGGTGTTTCATGTCCAATCAGCTCTCCCTTCCTTATTACTCCGCATGTCTACAGTGGGGTCCCTTGGCTCCACGAGCATTACCCCGCTTCCTCGCTACTATGAACCCCTCCAACTCTCAGCAAAGCCACCAGCAGGTTATCAGTTCCCTGTGGGTGTTGGGGACTGCGGCCCGCTTCGGCACTCGCCGGGCAGGCCCTCACCCACCTTGCTGGGCCTCCCAGGTTCCTCGGCTGACCTGTCCGCACGCGCCGTCCCCTATCACCCCGAGGGCTCCAGTGGGTGCTCGCGCTCGTTGCTTCCCCATCGGTACCAGGCTTCCACCTTCCTGGCGGCTTGGCCATGCCCCAGATGTTTAACGAGGCCGAACCGGGTTCGCTTGTGCTACGGCTCATGCGTTCGCCGCACGGGGCTTCGACGCCTGAATTACTCCAGACGTCGCCCGATTGGCTACTTGCCGTACGAGCGATTAACAAGGTAACCTCCTCTCAGGTTACAAGGTCAGGCAGGCTTCGCCTGGCGCACCAGGATAACAGGATAGACCGGATTGAGTTGGCGTCGTCGATTGTGCAAAATCCAGTTTGTCAGACAGGTTGTCAATCTTGCTTTGCGCAAACGCAAACGAAGCGAAGGCAAGGGTGTATTCTGAGGACAGTATACTCAATTCAGTAGGAAGCGAAAACCAGGACCAAAGACCAAGAACGACTGAATTAAGTATACTGTCCCCAGAATACTGGATGGCGGCACACATCATCAAGAGTGACAAGTTCCGGAATTCGAATGATTCACACGATTAAATCTCGGATTGACGCGATGCTATAAATCCAGTTCATCCTGTTATCCTATCAAGAATGATAGCCAGTTGATGCACAGATTCGTATGAGGAGCCAGAAAAGTTTCGGTAACCGTTCACGTAGCAAAACGCCAATAGAATCAGGGATTTACATATCAAGACCGCAAGAATGTGGACAGGCCCTGCTCGCAAGCTCGCGAGGACAGTCCCGGTTTACTCGGTTTTTGGGTGGTCTTTTTAGATTTTCCGTCGAATTTGCCACGTGAATGGTTACAGTTTCAGTGTTCCTGTTCGTGTTCGTAATCGAGAAACGAGGACCTCGGTATGCGGCTGACACATCGGATTTTCCTCGAAAACGCCTCCTGCCTGGTGGCACTGGCAGTACTCGCGCTCGGCGCATGCTACCCAATCGTGTTTTTTGACCGTGTGCCCTTGGCCACGGGCAACATTCTCTTCGAGCCGCCCTGGGAGGAAGCCCGGCCGCGTGACCTCGCCCCCCTCACCTATCCCCCGGGCGAGGTCCAAGCCCGTCAATACTATCCCTGGTATGTGTTTCTGAACGATGCAGCACAATACGGCGATTCCCTGCTCTGGACCCCCTTCGAGGGGTGTGGCATGCCGTTCTTGGCCCTATGGCGGTCGCGGTGTCTGTCGCCATTCAGCCTGCCTTTCTACTTCATGTCAACGCCGTCCCGAGCACTCCAGGTTTCCGTCCTGCTCAAGCTCATCGTGGCAGGCCTATGTGCGTTCTACGCGGCACGCAAGTTTGGCTTCACGCCGTCGCTGGCGCTGTTTGTCGGGGTTGCGTTCGAGTTTAGCGCCCCCGTGTTTCTCTGGATAGGCTTTCCCATGTCGGACGTAGTCCCATGGCTGCCCTTGTGGTTGGTGTTCGCCGAGCGCCTGCTTCTGGGCCAGGCGCGGTACTGGCCTTATGGCGCGATTGTCGTAGCGCTGATGGCGCTGGGGGGCGATCCTGAGTCCTTGGCCGCGTCGATTCTGTTCGTGCTGCTGTTCCTTCTCGTGCGGGTGGCGCTCGGGCGCAAAAGGCCCACCGCAGCCAAGACCTCCACATTGGCGCTCCTGGCCAGTCTGGGCGTGGGCGCGGCGCTGGCCGCGGTACAGCTTGTGCCGTACATCGAATTTCTCTCCGAAGCCGCCTCAACGGGGCGCTCCGAACCCACTGCTACGCTTCGCTTTACGGACCTCGTGCTCTGTTTCCTGCCCCACTTCTTCGGGAAAGGGCCGGAGGTCATGACGTACCAAGGCATTTCTGATAACCTTGCCGTCTTGAAGCTGTTGCACTTTGGCTTAATCCCTATGATGTTGCTACCGTTGTGGTTTTCAGTGCGGCATTTTGTCCCCGAATTCCATCGTCACCGCATTGACGGTATGCTGATTGCCGCATCGCTCATAACGATCCTGCCTCTGGCAGGCAGCGGTTTGCTCCCCCGCGCGCCGCTGCTAGGGCGTCTCAATCCGGAACATTTCCTCATCGGCAACGCGCTCGCCTTCGCGTTCATAGCGGCAGCGGCGATTGAAGAGTGGCTCGAACTCAACGCCGACCAATGCAAAGGGGCGCTGGTGCGGCTGTTGCTCTTTGTCCCTGCACTGGCGGCAATGGCGATCCTCGCCGTGTGGATCAACCATGACACACCGCGACCAGCCGCGCCGGATTTCATCATTCAGGTGGTCATTGCCGGCGGGTTCGCCTTGGCCCTATTGGTTCTGCTTACGGGCACGCTCTTCCGCCCCTCAGTCCGGGTGATGGGCTACGGCTTATCCGCGCTGACCTTCATGTACCTGTTTCTAGCGTTCGCGCCGGGCATCGTGTATGCGGAGCGCAAGTTGCTGTTCCCGCAAACCAGCTCCATCCAGGCCCTCAGGGAGTGCCGGACCCGGCTATGCGGCGGCGAGGTGCTGAAGCAATGGCCACTGGCGGGAAACCTGGTGGCCCAGGTCTACTGTCCCAGTCGAGTAGAATTGAAACGGCACGCGGCGGTTATCGAACGGACCACGGCCGACCCGCTGTTGCTCCGCCGGACCGGGACGCCTGCGTTACTGCTGACCAAGGCGGATATCCAGGGCGCGTTCGCCATGATTCGTCCCCGACTCGAGATTCAGCACGTTTTCTCCTCGGGCGCGGTCCTGTTGAACGACCTCGGCGCCAAACCACGCGCCTGGATGGCATACAAGGGACGTCCCGTGGACGTTTTCGACCCTGCGTTGCTGTGCGCAGACCTCCCACCCATTATGGAAGGGGTCGCGTTGTCGAATCCGTCGCCCGGCCGGGACGCCCGCGTCACAATCAGCGATTCCGAACGCTACAACCGGGTCCCGGTCCACGTAGAGGATACCCGGCCCGGGGTGTTAGTGCTGGCGGATACCTGGTATCCCGGCTGGAAAGCCACTGTAGACGGCGCTGAGTCGCCCGTCTTCCCCGTGGATGGGCTATTTCGCGGCGTGGAAGCCGGCGAAGGGAGCCACGAGGTCCTGTTTTACTACGATCCGTACTCGTTCAAGCTCGGCCGCGCCATTAGCGCCGGCGCTGCGCTCATCACACTCATAGGAGTGGGCTACGCTGCCTTCATCCGCCTCCGCAGCCACCGCAAGCCCTTTTAGCACATAAACTGCACGATTCGTAACCGTTCACGGGGCAAGTCCGAAGAAAAATCCAAAAAGACCCGCAAAAACTGAGCAAAACAAGGATTGCCCCTTTATTACCATGAGCTAAAGTCTTCGCGACCTCGTGTCGATAATATACACAGCGACGAGAAGACGTACAGAGGCACGAAGGCTCTCACGAGGACAGAATCATGGAAAACACAATTACAGTTCTCAATTCGCAACCGACGACATACCCGCCACAAGCTCCCAAGCCGCGCCTGATCCCACGAGACCTGTGGGTTCAGAACCGACGGGATAAGGTCGAATTCGGCCTACATCATACGGTCTCGAGGGACCAGGCGATGAACATGGTGCTGGAGCGCACCTTCGAGAAGCTACGCGCGGTGGTTTCCGAAGCGCGCAGGGAGTTGGGCATCCCGGAAGGCGCGGTGCTGGATACCTCGCCGGAGGCTACGGCCAATCGCATCGCCGATTTCGCCCTGGGCGCGTTCGACAGGTGGTACGAGGATCATGCCGAGTTGGGCGAGGACGACGCCCGGCAGCAGTTCACCGCATTCATCGGCGGAGCCATCAGCCAAGGTATCGAGGAGGCCCGGGGCATTCTGACGGCGCTGAATGCGCTGACGCCTGAAGTCAACGCGGACATTGACACAACCTACGGAATTATCCAGGAGCGCTTAAACGACTTTGCCATGAACGGGCGATAACCCCGGCGAGACGATTTTCAACCCCCCAAACAGCAGCCAGCACGCCACCTCGCTTGTTCCCCGCGAGGTGGCGCCCTTCATTTCAGTAGTCAGTTGCCAGTTCTGGGACCTCACGCAAAGACTCCCCTGCGGCCTGGGTGTGGGCCTGCGTCAAATTTTGGGGTTTTTGTCATGAGGCGCGTTGTTCCCAGAAATCTTCGTATCTTCGTGAGAGCTTGGCACACCTCAGAGCGAGTATGGCGTTTGCACCGCGAA
>Ga0315533_1002549_pt1 | contig 12556 bp, 10 predicted proteins | sample SalMarSW160130MG_FD_203081 | JGI IMG/M metagenome (GOLD analysis project Ga0315533, IMG submission 203081) | Salt marsh sediment microbial communities from the Plum Island Ecosystem LTER, Massachusetts, United States - Salt Marsh Sediment SW1601-30 ...
GACCTGCGATACGCTAGCATCACCGCTGGCAGGTGTTATTCGGATGATATTAGAACCCGCCAGAGCCTTAACGTAACCGAGGAAGCACCTTGCTTAGCACTAAATTTCTTCCCCGTTTACATAGAAATACCAGCGCCAGGCTACTAAATAGTCCTGGTGCTTTTTATTGGCGACTACCGACTAGGAAGAATTAAGACCAAAGAGGAAAGAGCGAGGATAAGGTCTAAAGATGGCACAAGTCACTCCTATTCGCGACTTAAAAGGATACCTTCTACCCGAGCAGGTGAAGAGGCTTATTGCCGTTGCCAAGAATATTCGGGATATCCTGCTTGTCCTTATTCTGTGGCGAACAGGCATTAGAGTAGGCGAACTCATACGGATACGGGTTCCGGACGTAGACTTTGAGAATCGAGCTATCCTCATCAAGGTGCAGAAGATACGGAAGAAGGATGGTAAGGCACTTGAAAGAAGACGGGTAGTTCCTATTGACCGAGGCACCTTGGATAAGGTCAAGGACTATCTGGAATGGCGAAAGCAGTTCCCTTACAAGGGCGATTTACTCTTCCCCATTTCACGCCAGCGGGTTAACCAAATCTTCTGGAAGCTAGGGAGAAGAGCTGGGATAAACGAGATAGGCGACCCCGCCATATCGCAACATAGGAAACTCCATCCGCATTTGCTCAGGCATAGTTTCGCCATCCACTGTGTCAAACACGGCATGAGCATAGAACGGTTACAAAAAATTCTCGGTCACCAGTCTCCAACTACCACTTCGGTTTACCTCCAATTTTCGGTGGCTGACCTGCACGAGGACTATGACAGAGTATGGGAAGATGAAGGAAAGTAGACCAAGAATTAAGAAAGCCAGAAAGGAGCATGTGCGAAAGGGAAGGGCCCCTGACCCTGCTCGTATCGGCGTTCCCTGGGGACGGGGTGCTTCAGAGTATCGCCCCGGTCTTTTCACTAAATCGTATTTCAAAAAGCATGGCGAGGCTTGTGCCGCGGATATCTACCGTGCTCTCAGTGAGGAGATAGAACGCCTAAATATAGAACGAGTTCAGATAGAGGAAAAACCTATCCGGCGACCTAACTATTCCAGTTTCAACAGGTATATGCATTGGTTTGCCATATTGGGGCTCATACGGCGCACCGATAGGCGGGAACCAGCCATCTATAATTTCTTACAACAGCGCGTCTTCTATCGGCTGACAAGTAAGGGCAAATCTGAAATAAAAGCGTGGGAAGACCCCATAGCAGCCACGCATCCAGAATTTCGCTAAGTAAATTTTCGTCTAAGGTCGAAGTGGTGAACAGAAAGTATAAAAAACGAATAATAATGGAGGAAAAGATGTTATCAGAACAACAAGCAAGCAAAGAACTAATGGACAGAAATTGGTCATTCGCCTATTTTGAGGCACTGGACAAAATAGACGCCGGGTTAAAGAAGCTGGGAGTTTCCCCAGGCCAGCTTTTGCAGCTTATCGATGCAACCAACGAGCTAAAAGACGCCGATTTCAGAGCGGCTTCTTTTGACTTACTGGAGTTAAAGAATAAAACAGGGAAAAGTTCAAAGGAGGCGGAGGTTTATATTAAACAACTCGATTCCCAAATAACATCCAAGGGGAAGCAAAGCTCAGATTGGACTGCGAAGATAGAAAAAGCCAAGGGTGAATTTAGGGATTGGGAACACAAACGCAATGATGAGAAAGCCAGCTTTGAAAGTGAGCAAGCAAGAAATAAAAACATTCTGAAAGAGGATGTCGAGAAGCTTAATCGGGAACTAAGTCAGAATAACGAAATCAGGCAGAACATAGGAGAAACGATAAAACTTAATGCCGAGCTTAAAAAAATTAAACTGGATTTACCAGCGTTCAAATCTATTGTTATAGAGATAGTCCAAGAAGCCGGGATTAGCCAGCATACTGCCAAAGATGTCATGGAGTCCGTGCAGAAGCTGGGCTCCTTGAAGAAGGCTATCGCGGAAAGGGAAACGGAATCGCGGGCAAAAAAACAGGATATCCTTGGTCTCTCTAAACAAGAGGCGGAGAAAAGAGAAATCTTAAGTGGTCTGGACGACCAAACCGCCGCAAGGCATCAAACAATGGCGGAATATGACAAGAAAATTGAATCTAAGATAAGGGAGCTTGAATGGTGCAACGAGACTATAGAAAAGAACAAGTGGCAGTACCAGTTCTTTGAACTCTTCATCAGTATGCTGAGCACACCCCCTTCACCCCCCGGAATTCTGGCAGCAGTCGGTTTGAAACTTCAAGAATTGAGCAAAAGGGGATGGATGTATTCCACTGAGCAAACAGCGGCGCAATGCCGGGCCGCCTTCATCACGCTTGTCATGGGTGAGTACATACACTCAATCCATTGCGGGAACTGTGGAGCGAGTTTTATCGTGAATAAAGCATATAATTTCCACAATCAGTTTCGAACTTCCTATTACTGCCCCGTATGTACCTATAGCGGATATACCAAACCCGACGAGACCTTCTTGAACCTGATGACATCGCCGGAATTAGCCAAGAAATTCCAGTACGTAAGAAATGTTCTGGATCTGACGGGAAAAACTGGCTCAGAAGTTATGGGACACTGGCTAAATCTCCTTTATTTGTTACCCAAAGAGGTCCATAAGGCCTTATCCGAGGGGCGTAATATTGAGTTGAGGGTTGTAGATGGCACTGATAAGAGACAAGAGCTTCAACACTAGAAAGCAAGCGGTGGAATTACTTCTTCGGGACCGCCACTTATTAATAAAGCCAGAAGTGGTTGAATGGTTCTCATACGCCCGAATTTGTTTGTCGGAAAGCGAACTGAAAGAGAAGAGCGAAGCATTAGTGGACAAACAAGTGAAGAAAAGTTTCCCGCGCCATGCCGAATGGGTTAAAAAGGTGGAATATGTCGTTGCCCCTTACTACAAATTTGTTACCTCAAGTTATCCCTACTATTTTGATTTTAGTCTCCATTTAAATTTCATTGCTTCCGTTGAAGTAGACTGGACGGAAGATTCAGATGAATACTATGAAAATTGTGTCGTTATTGACCTGATTAAAAGAGATGTTGAGAAATTCAAACTGCCGCTGGATTTCCTTCAAGCAATCAGCGGCGGAAATTTGAGCCAGTTCCCGCAGAAAGAAAGAGACAATCAGGGGTACTACACCTGGCATATCCCCTCTATCGACCAGGACATTAAACTACATGGCGTTCTACTCAGGTCTTTAGGTAATGCGTTCCAGGGGAAGCCGCTTGGTCCTGCACTGGTGTGGTACGGCCTGTTAAGCGATAGTGAAGGAAGGCTGGCGGAGCGAAGTTTACGGATGTTACCCTCCCCTGCGAGCACTTTGGTTACTGAGGATGCACCTATTTGTGAGCGAGAAGAAGTTATGGATGCTCTTACCGGGAAAAGTCTGGGGATGAGGGCAAAGGATGTAAATAATGCGTTGGATGCCGTCTTTAAGCCCTCTTTAAGTCTGGAGGAAAATATCAGGCGTTGCTTACAATTTAAAGATGATAAGTAGGTCTAGCTCCCATAGTCCCTGCCGATTACTTCAAGGTCATCAATCACCAAATAGGGTTATTAAATTACGTATGTTGGGGAATATGGTTAGCTTCATAGATAGATTGATGGATGGATTGATATGAGTCCCAAAAAAGAAAAGAAGAGAACCGGATACAACCTTCGCTGCGACGAATGCGGCGCCCTGGCTTCTGTCTTTAGTTCAGGGGAGAGCCGCTGGTTTAGCCATTGTCCAGGCTGCGGGAAGATGTGGTTTGGCTCGAACCCTGACCTTTTGGAGCGGCTGAAATATTCTGAGACTGTCTGCCTTCATAACCCGCCGAGGAAGCCATGTAAAGGGGGATATACTACCTGGTGTCCGCTCTGCCGTATCAGGACATTCTCTTACACTTCGGAAGGAACTAAACCTTAAAACGAAAGAATCTCAAGACGGATACCCAAGAGGATTCATTCCCCATTACGCTCGCCACAATAGGCGTTCAATCCTACCATCAGGCTTATAGCTTCTCAATTTACCGCCATAATCAATTTGAATAAATTATCAAAAAAGTAATTACTTCCTTTCCTTTTCTAAAGGCTCTTTTGTAAAGCATACTTACTGTAGCAGATATGAGTTTTTTGATAAATCATCATTCTGCTAGCACCTTAATAATTGAATATCGGAAGTCCAGAGCCTTGCCTTGTGGCTAAATAAGTTGCCCTGGCTAGCGGCAACCTAGACCAGGGCAAATCTAACAAAGGGAGCGTGTCCACAATGCTAGACTATCAAGAATATACCATAGACGGCAACGGCTATCAAGGCAACGGCAACGGTTATCACAGCAACGGCTATGGCCAGCTAGACGGCGATTATGCGCTATTCTATAAGGTAGCCAAAGGCTTTACTCACAGGGTAAAGCGAGAGGATAGCGAGGATATTTTACACGACTTGATACTGGCTATGGCTAAAGTAAAGGCTAGCTATAACGCTAAAGGTAAAGAATTGACCGAGGGCGGGCTAGTCCGAATAGCGCAATACGAAGTAGCCGACTACTGGCGCAAACACTTTAAGCGTATCAACGGGATTGATTGTAGCCAGTGTAGTAAAGCGCAACGGGAAAAGTGTAAAGACTGGTTTATGTATCCCGATTGCCCCAAAGCCGTTAAACTGGAACGGCTAGACATGATTGTAGAGGACGGTAACGGCGACGGAACGGCACTCCACGAACTTATAGCCGATGATAACGCCATTGACCTTGTGGCGATGCTAAACGCAAGGTTTACGCTAAACGGTTACCCCAGTAAGTTTGTCAAGATTGCCTATAAGAGGTATGCGGGTTATCCGTTGGACGCTAGTGAGCAACGATACTATAAACGCAATCAGAAAAAACTTCAAAAAACTCTGTTTTGATGTCCGATTTTAGGGGTTTTTCAACACTTATATAGTGAGAGGGTAAAACCTCTTGCAAGGCTTTGACTAATGCTAGCGTATCGCAGGTTAGACAAGGCTCTGGACAATAGAATATCAAAGTTACTACTCAAGGGTAAGGTTTACCTTGTTTTGAGAATACCCCTATAAGTGGCTAGTCCACTATCAATAGTGCCAGCGAGTTGCGGGCTACTGATAAGCACTTTACGGGGTAGAGGATAAAAATAAGGTGATAATTGCTCGGTTTGATTAGGGGAAGTCTTACCTTTTCTAGAGAGCGGGGCGGTCTAACAGGTTAGAAAAAGCCTCGGTTGATTAGGGTAAGCCTTGCCTTTTTCACGATAGTCGCTTAACACAGTTACGGGCAAAGGTGTCCTATTGATTAGGGATACTTTTGCCTTTTTTTGTGCCAATTTTCGGGGTAGTCGGAACTGAATCCGCCTACCCTTTTTTGTTACCTAACTACTGTCCATCGCAGGGGCAGTCAGGGTTGACCTGGCTGCCCCTTTTTCGTCTCCTGAGAGAGGGGGCAACGCCCCTCTTTACTTTCCCCTGTCAAAGGGAAGGGGGGGGGGAGGTTAACCACCTCCCGAAACCGCCCAGATTTTGATTCTAGAGCGTCTCCCGTTATGAACTTAAGGCTCTCCCAATAGATTGGCACTCAGGGGAAGCCTCTTTTTGCGTATCAGACTGCACAATTCAAGCTTTCGTTACCCAACAATTGCCTCTATCGTGCAGTGGTAATAAAACAAGCTATTATGATCCGGACCGGTCAATCTGGATGTCACTTATTCAGGTATGGCTCTCTCATATTCCTGTCGGCTTTTGGCAGCCAAGCTCGTAGCCATCCAGCAACCGGGGTCAGCCGCCATCATGTCTCCGGTTTCTTCATAAGCCCTGCCCCGACAGCCGGAGCAGGTAAATTTATACTGGCAATCGCCGCACTCACCCTTGAGCAGGTCTCTCTGGCGCAGTGTTGCCAGTATCGGTGAGTTTTCCCAGATAGACATGATGTTCTGCTCCCTGATATTACCCAGGTTAACCTGGAGCAGCATGCAGGGGTTCACCTCGCCGTTCGACAGAACCATCACGTAGCCCATCGGCATCCCGGCGGCGCAGCCCCTGCCATAGTAAGGGATTCTGCGCAGCATCTCTGCCGGAAAGTGCTTCGGCTTAATATTCTTTTCCTGAAGAATAAGAGGGTACATGGGGCAACCTGGAACCCTTATCAAAATTGGATAATCCTCCTGAGCTTGGGCAAGCTGCTCCATAGCAATCTTCCTCTCTTCAAGGCTTAAGACCAGCTCTTTACACTCATTCTTAGCCCTGCCTGCCGCCACTAGGTCAAAGACCTCGGCTGCATTGGCACCCAGGTCAACTGCCAACCGAAGCATGTCCTCAAACTGGGACAGGTTGTCCTTTCGGATGACCATATTCAGTTGAAAGGGGAGACCCACGTTCCTGCATGCTTCTATCCCCCTTAGGGTTTGCTCGAAAGCACCATCCACCCCTCTAAAAGAATCGTGAGTAGCGGCATTCACGCCGTCAACCGAGATAGCAACCGCCATGACACTTGCATCAACCATCTTCCTTGCCATAGCTTCATCGATAAGAGTGCCGTTGCTGCCGATGGTGGTTCTGATGCCCTTTGAGGAAGAATACCTCACGATATCCAGCAGGTCTTCCCGGCACAAGGGTTCCCCACCATCAATGATGAGAAGGCCTATGCCCCAGCGTGACAGATCGTCCACGAGATGTAGCGCTTCTTCGGTGGACATTTCATCGGGTGCCGCCTGCTCAACCGAGCTGCTGTAGCAGTGTTTGCATTTTAGGTTACACTTCGTAGTGATGCTATAGGAGACCATGAACGGCGGTTGTATCTGCATAAGAAACCCCCCTTCATTTGAACTTCCAGCCTGGTCAGGTAAGGTTGTAGCTGTTTGTATCTTACATTAGCCAAGGAGAGAAGACAAGGTATCCATACAACGACCAGGGAACCACTGGCGCCTATACTGCACAAGTTGGACGATTGTTAATCTACTCTACCCACGCTCATAATAGATTGTAAAATCAGTGCTATGGCTTCGTTGTGATAAAAGGTCTTTTATCTCTCTTACAAATTATCTGAGTAACATTGCGGCCTGACATTGCCGCTGTCGGCATTCCACCACCCGGCTCAACCCATTGTCCGGCCATGTAAAAGTTATCAAGCCCCGGCAGGGTTTTGCTCATACGGGTCGTGAAGCTCCAGTTTTGTAAAAGCCATCCCTCATAGCTACCCCGCCAGTTGCCGGTATAGCGCACCCAGGTTAGGGGAGTGGCCACGTCGCGCATTTCTACCTGGGCGGCCAGTCCAGGGAAGCGCTGGTCTAAGCGTGCTACCACCTGGTCGGCAATTTGCTCTTTCTCCGCTTTGTAGCGTGCCGGTTCCTTCCCTAACTGCTCCCAGTAATCGTAGTCGGTATTAAACTGGACTTTTATTACAGTCTTGCCTTCCGGTGCCAGAGTGGGGTCGAAATTGTAAACCTGTATGCCCAGTCGCTTATGTTCCTTTCCGGCTATAACAACCGGCTCTTCGAGAGGGAAGCTCAACCCAGCTACCGAAGGCGCTACGTCGTCAAACTTGCGCGCCATCCCTAAGCCGATGTATACCAAGGGAGGGAATAGCTCAGGTTGGTCATAGTAGCCTCTGATTTTATTGTTTATGTACTTCCCGTCGAGCATGTCGAATATAGTGGTGTGACCATCGGCGGCGGAAATAACGATATCACTGCGGTGCTCCGTGCCGTTGGCCATCCGCACGCCGACAGCTCTGTCATTCTCCACCAGTATCTTATCGACCCGTGATTTACAGTGAATCTCGCCACCGAGGCCGAGGTAACGCCGCTCAATGGCTCCGGCCAGCGCCAGGGCGCCGCCTATAAGATAGCCGGCTATTCTCAGGTGCAGCCAGGCAAAGGTCATCAGCATGAGAAACATTGGGATGCGGTCATAGTCGCTGCCAAGAGCGGCACCGAAAGCCTCGCGCAGTAGCGGGTTCTTGAAGCGACTGGCAAAACTAGCTGTGGAGACTTTACTCCATTTTCGCATAAACCCTAGGTACGGCAACATTTTGACTCCCATCTTCACCCCGTCAATTATGCTGTAAAGCTCCGGTGCCTTGTCCACAGGCAGGTCGACTTTTGAACCGATGCGTATCGCTTTAATTAACTCGTCGATAGTATCCTTGTCCTCCGGTCCGAGCTCCATCATGTGCTCCCTGAGACGATCCATATCGGAATAGATAGTGAAGGCCTTGCCACCCTTCAATTCAGCGCGCAGGTACTGGTCGTGGTCAATAATCTTCCACCCCTGCGTCACCCCCAACTCTTCCCAGATGTTGTAAAACGCTTTTCCCTGTTTAGTCCCCACCAGCCAGTGCATTGCCCCGTCGATGGTGTAGCCCTTACGTTGCCATCCGGTGCATACTCCACCAGTCTTGTCATGCATCTCGAAAACAGAAGTCCGGTAGCCATTCATCTGTCCGTAGCAACCGGCGGATAACCCGGTAAGTCCTCCCCCAATGATGATTATTGATTTCTCCATCACCCCCTCCTTTTGTTGAACCCATTTGAATAGATAAGCATATATATTCTATCACCAACAGGAACTATCTGCGTATAGTCGGTAAATTGATTTCACTATAAGAATTGAATTATAGAAGCGTCAGGAGATAATGAACAAACCGCCCTTTTGTCAAATATGGCAGAAAACGAAGCAAACATTATTGAGCGTACTTGGCCAGGATTTAACTCTCTCACTGCACCTTTCCTCCTCCGTTTATTCATAAAAGTCACTACGTTATACACATGGTACATAGTTGACCGTCAACAGGTCGTGAAATATTGACAGTGAGCGATTGTATAACTAACATATTAGTATTCTAATGAGGAACGCTCTATGAATACAACATCGCCTACTAAAGGTAGGGTAATATAAATGGAGACGGCAACTGAAAAGCGAAGTCTATTACAATTGGTGACCAAATGGCTGCGATACAGGGATCAAGAAAGGCAAGAGGCTAAAGAACCCGAGCCTTATGCAGGTATCTCTCAAAAACTTATACGAGCAGCATATCGGAATGATCCCTTGGGAAGATTCCTGATTGAAAAACTCAGACTGAATTCTGTTGGGTTCTTCCTGCTCGGCATCTTGGCAATTGCGTTTCTTGAAGGATTAGGTCTGTTGCTTTACGCTCTCATACCAACCCTGTCTGCATCAGCGCTTATGCAATACTTATTTCAATGGCCTTTAGTTATACTCTTCTGGGTGGTTGCCCCTTTGCTGCTTACCTTTTACCCATGGGTGACACGTTCACCTGGACATCTTTTTGCTGACCTATATCTTGATGGAGTGGTAACGCAAGAAGGAAAAGGGTTACCTAAACCTCTGATCGCAGTACATGATTTAATGATAAATCAACTATCCGACAAGCGGTGGGTCTACATAGCGCTAGGTATTACCGTTGCAGCTCAGTTCTACTGGATTACTACAGGCATAATTGGTGAGGATTGGGAGAAAACGCCCTATATTGGGTCTAATATCTTGCTTTATAATACTCTTCAGATGCTAGCGCAAGCGATTGGCCTTTACATGCTACTTATGGGTGTAGCTAGGATTATCGTGACGATTCGTGGTTTGTTCAAATTGTTTGGAAATGAGACAAATAGAAAGAATAATATCAAGACCATTCATATACGACCTTGGCATCCAGACAAGTGTGGTGGTTTGGGCACACTCAGTAAATATGCTGTTCGCATCTCATATTTTATAGCCCTTCTTGGTTTCTGGCTTGTACTTAATGCGTATCTCTCGGTTTTGAGGTTCGGTATCCAGCATTCACTGGCTACCGACACAGGACTATGGATTAGTGTAATTGGCTATGTCATACTAGCACCTATTATATTCTTCTTGACGTTGGGTTCTGCGAGGCATGCTATGCTTCGCTCAAAAGCCGAGCATTTACGCAGGATTTCAGAGCAACTTGATACCGCCTATAAAGAGACTTGGCAATCTGATCAAGGTACTAGTGTGAATTTATCCAAGTCTGTACAGGAAGTGAAGCTACTTAACGAACTATACATATTGGCGTACAAGTTTCCTGTTTGGCCATTTGACTTTACCACACTTCGCCGGTTCGTCATTGCATGGATTGCGCCATTTCTGCCTATTGGGATCTCGTATGCTGCTCAGTTCTTCATAGAATTGTTTTCGTTATAGAAGATACCCTCTTTTCCAAGGCCAGTGAACTTTCCGCTAAAAGGTGCAGCCCACTCAACAAAATGCAAGAATGTGACTTCACTTTATACTAAAATGTTTCTAAATCAGTAACGGAAGCAGTCGGTTCGCTACTTTGGGCTAAAATATGATAAGATAAATTTTCTCTATGTTAATATGTATCGGGACTCATCGCTTTACATTTTTATCTCATAGGTGTAATTTTCATGTTAGAAAAAAGATTAGCGACTGGGGTAGTAGGTAATAAATGCTTTCGTTAAATATTCCCGAATATGAATCCGCCGCGCTTCGTTTTATTGCTGAGGTTATGCATGGCTTTTTAAACGTAGATCCTCTGTTTTCCGGAATAGAAAGGAGTATTTCAGTTCATAGAGGTCCTATCAGAAATGTACGTGGGGATACTCCACTCGACCAGAGTATGTTTACAGTGCGTGGTGAATCCTCTCTATCTTGGGATTCCGTTCGTAATGGTAAAATCGATGATTATACTCGTTTTTTAGTCGATATATCTAAGTCACAACGTGAATCTTTAGCTAGGCAATTCTTTAAGAATCTCTCTGAAATAACTGATGCTACAGGAAGAAGTGTTAATGCAGGAGGGCAACCGTTAACGGTAGACTTGATTCTAGACCTCATAGAAAAAGTGGAATTCGACTTCGATGACGACGGAAATCCACAATATCCGACACTTGTTCTCCATCCTGACGCTATAAAAAGGCTTCAAGAGCTTGAGTTTACGCCAGAGCAAGAGCAAAGACAGAAACAAATCATTGAGGAAAAACGTGCAAGATTCAATGCTAGCAAACGTACTCGCCGCTTATCTTGATAGCATAAAAGAGAGAGAGTTTGACCTGCCACTCGCTACGCTCCTTCGTGCTTCAGGTTTCTATGATATACATTTTACTCATGGCAACGTCGAATTTGGCAAAGATTTTATAGCTAAGAGTGATGAAAATGGTGTAACTTTTCAATACTCCTTCCAATCCAAAGCTGGGGATGTCTCACAACCCGATTGGCGTAACAATATTATGGCCCAGATGCTTGATTCACTTCTTTCAGAATTATCCCATCCCAACTTTAACAAAGATGCACCGCATAGAACTGTATTGGTAATTACCGGTAAAATGCTAGGCAATGCAGCTTTAAGTCTCCAAGATTTAAACAGGACAATAGAGCAGACCTACCACAAAAGTCCTATTCTACTTTGGGACCGTGAAACTCTCATATCCATGCTTGAGACCCACGGGTTAGGAGGTGTATATGACGCAAATGCATCTGGGTTTCTTAACTACGGCAATTTTTATCAACTTTATGGCAAGGCTTTGGGTGGACATATCTCTCAACGAGAAATTGAAGAGCATTCTCGTCAATGGCTAGACGAGTCTATTCCCCGTTACAAGACACTCTTATGTTCAACCATCGAATCCAGTATTTTCGCAACCCAGTGCAAGGTTAAAGGTTTTACATACGAAGCCATTTTTGCCAACCTTACTTTGATACGCACTATTATGCATCAAATACATACATCGAATAAACAGGATGAAGTTGAACAACTTCGCGAAGTATATTCCCAAGCTATTTCTAACCTAAAAGAAATCCTCCATGAATATCTTACCGACGTTAAAAGTATATTGGACAAAGCCGACAATAATTTGTCTAGCATAACACCTGGCTCCAATAGTATCATTTTTTATTCAATCCTTTGTGCTCGAATTATGGAGGTCGCGGGATGTTTATACTTCCTCGAGGTCGAACAATCAGAAAGGGATACGATTATCTCATTTTTAGTCAGCTTCATATCTAATGAGCCAGGCTGTGCTCATATTCCAAGTGATTATTATGCTATCTCACTTGTTTTACCCGTATTGTCATTATGTTCTTCCGGGCATCGCAATATCGCAGAACAATTACTCCATAGTTCTACAGTTTGGCTTTGCGACAGGTACCAAGATGGTTTCGGATTAGCTGAAATTTCGGCAGAGCCATATGACGAAATCGCTACTTTATTTGGTTACCCATTTGACTTTATAAAGGTTCAGCCTAGAAAAGGAAGCCTTGCCGCTTCAATTATATGCGATTTATCCGCTTTTATTGCCAAAGCGGAACTTTATACCAATATAGTAAATGATTTTAAGGCCATCAAAATAGCCCCGCAATATTGGCAAGTCCCTGATACAGCCAGTTTATTCATTTTAGATGGCGAGGATATCATTAGCTATCCAAATATTGACTATAGTGACTGTAGACCGTCAGCGATAATGGGACACAAATAGGGCTACTAAAACCGTACACTCTAGTCAGATGGCACAAGCTCCTGAGAGGTAGTAGACTAACCTCAATATAGAAAG